>Ga0310697_10002949_pt1 | contig 17523 bp, 40 predicted proteins | sample 172DNAGHGlowgp2_FD_203883 | JGI IMG/M metagenome (GOLD analysis project Ga0310697, IMG submission 203883) | Sheep rumen microbial communities from Palmerston North, Manawatu-Wanganui, New Zealand - 1728 DNA GHGlow gp2 (v2) (version 2) | ecosystem: Host-associated > Mammals > Digestive system >... | reverse complement strand
TTACAGAGCCATTTTATATGTTCAGATGATAACTTATACCTTTTGGAAACTTTAACGGCTTAGGAACGATTTTTTAATATAGTAAGACCGCCTTGTCGTTCTTTCGTTTCAAACTTCGCAATTTCGGTACAATAATCCTTCTTCTGTTCTATGTTAAAAGCGTTATCCCTATCTTTTTCAGTAGCAAATAATCTAACTTTTGGTATCTTATACCATTCCATTGCATCATCATACCAGCCATCACGTTTTTTAATAACGATTGCATACCCGTATATCATAGTGCTTAATTATTGATATTAATTATTTTCCACTTTAGTCCAGACAAACATTGTATCAGAGCCATCACCATAATTTGCGCCATCAGCACAAAAGAAAAACTCATTAGGCTTCGTAAGGTCTACTTCATAGAAATGATAGGTACAAGCATGGATAGTATCTTCTTTTGTGAAAAACTCTACGGCTCTGTCATAAGACATCTGACCAATTGACATAAGGTCGTAATAATAAGACGGGTTTACACTTGCTGAAAAAATAGTTACTTTCATATTAATTAATTTTTAATTGATATATTATTTATACCTCTTTTGGGCTAATAATATCTGAAATTTCATCTATAGAAGAAACGCAACGCAATAAATCATTTGCATTAATAGTAATTTTATAATTTTTTATAAAATCTTCTATTGTAGTTTCATTATATAAATCCCAACAAGCACACTTAACCGGTTCGTTATATGTCCAGTGTACACATTGTAATTTTCTGCACTTCTTAGCAGGACATCCTACCTTACAAATATGGTCTTCCGGAATAAATGGCTCGTGTATATGATATTCTTTCCATGACTTTTCGCTTTCTCGCATGCTCATTTCCGGATATTCTTCCCATCCACAAGTAAATGAACCTAAATAGAATAATTTCCCAACTTTTGCGTCTCTGTTAGCCTTGATGATTGAAAGCCTCTTTTGAGTTTCTTCTTCGTTTAGACCTTTGAACCAATCATTACGAATATAAGCATTTTCTTGATAAGAATGATACCACGATAAGCACCGATTATCATGTGGCGCACCATCTGTAAAGGCATATTCAATATAATATCCCTTATCATCTTTTTTCAAAATGACATACTTTTCAAGTTCATTAATCTTTTTAAGATGGATTTTAATTAATTCTTTTATCATAACTTTGTTTCTTTTTGTTAGTCCAACACTCCAAAAATATACACTAAATCATCATTTCTGTCATTTTCCTCATAATATTTAACTACTTCATCAAGTGCCTTGTAGTAAAGTTCTGAATAAAATTCGACCAAATCCTGCTTATCCGGTTCCTCTGCAAATCTCCAACTCTTATAGTTAATACTGATTAATGCCTCACATATTGCATCCCTATTACCAATCCATTCTTTCATAATCCGGTTATAGGTGTCCTTGATAGCGTCTATACCATAGCATTCTGCAATAGCCAAATCAGAGAAGAAAGTGTACTTGCGTGTGTAACCACCTATTTCTGCCAACATACCTTCAAAGATACGTTCCTCATTCATCGCATGGATTAAAACGTCATTCATATTTTTATCTTTTTATTTTGTTGATGCAAAGGTACAAAGAATTTTTTAAATAACCAAGGAAATATCAAACTTTAACATTATTTTAACACTTTACCACCAAGCAAAACCGCCATAAATAAGATAAAATACACACATAATAACCATATACCATGCAAATGTAGAACCGGTCTTTCATTCATTATCTACTGCTGCTGTGATTGACCATATTAGCGGTATGATAACAAAAATAAATACCATACCTACCACTTCCCAAATTGTAAAACTAATCATAATGACAAACTATCTAAAATCTGTTGAAACTGATATTCAAAATGCAATCTATTAATCTCATCACTGAAAATGTCAAAAATAATATCACTCACTCCAAGTTTTCCGACTTTTTGTTTGTTAAATATATGTGCCTCCCTAATATTCTGTGTAAGAGAAAGTGTATTACCATCAGATTTTACATACCAGTTTAAACCTTCCTCACCGCGTTTAGCACATTCAATAATATAGTCTCTGGGTTGTCCCCATCCATATTTCTGTTTACGACCCATTCGCTTTGAAAGTAGTCCGGATACGGCTTTTTGTAAATCATAAAACTTATCTGCCGAATATTCGTTATAGCCTATCCAAAACTTTTTGTTTTTAAATTCACCATCAATAAGTTTATAGAAATCATTTTCTGATTTAATATACAATGTTTGGCGATTACCAAATTCATCACCATCTTTCTTTTCATAATAAGAAAAATATAGTCCAAGACATTGGATAGCATATTCTAACGAAACGGCTACTTTCTCACCATACATAATAAGATTTTTAACTTGATTGAATGTGGTACCGGTTGTATGGTGTCCGCTTATTGAAATTGCTTCGTAAAAACCGAAACTTCTTCCGGAACGTTTCCATTCATCAGTTGAAACCAAATCCTTTTCAAGTTTCTTCCTATAACTATTATTCCAGCATTCAAGACATGAAAGAATCTCATTATGTGTAAAAAATTTCTTCTCACCATCTAATTTAAGATTAGTCCAATTTCTTGCCCGTCTATGGTTATCACATTCCCACACATTGTTATCACCAATTTGTGCCATTGGAATTAAGCCACGTTTTGTTTTTACGAACATTGATTTATACAAAATACTATAACTCATAATATATTATTTATTATTAAAATCAAACCTCCAATAAGGATAGCCGGTTGCGGCATTCTCATAACGTAAAATACGTACAAGAGTTACGTTCTCATTATCAAGCATTATACGTAAGAATTTCTCAACATCTTCCGGATGGCGGTCTGAATAGAACGTTTGTCCTTGATTGCCCCATATCTTCTGACACGTCTCATTATGCTTCTTATAATCCCATCCGTAAAGTCGGTCAGAATATACAGAATCACTTGCCTTTTCAGTATTACCAAAGCCGTATTGAATAATACCGCCATCGTATTTGGCAAAATCACCACCGAAATAAGTTACTTCTTCAAACATATTTCTTTAATTTTACAATACAAAGGTATAAAGAAAAAACGGAATATCCAAACATTTTGAGTTAATAAATCTGAACATTCCGTTAATTGATGTTAATCATCATCATCCCTTACCTTCATCTTATTCCTTTTACGGCTCTCTTGATAGGCTTTTTTCTGTTCTTTCTTCACCTCTTGCCAATATTGTTCCTCTTTCTTAGTGCCGACATAATCAGTGGTATATGTGGTTGTCACCTCTCCATTCTCATTATAAGATGTTGTATAGGTGGTATGATAGACCGGTTTCCTTGTATCGGCATGGGTATCAAGGTAACTCTTTACAAGATACACTTCATCACTACGTCCGCCACCGGATGAATTTTTGAAACCGGTATTGTTCTGTGCCGTCTGTCTTGATTGGTCGTTAAGATAGACACTATTCTCCTTCATAAAGTTACGATAGTGTGAAGGACGATAGACACTCTTATCTGAATATGTACGAGAGAAATCCGGCTTATAGCCATAAGGTCTGTTAGGAACATAATAGGTAGTTCCGCAACTTGTAAGCAAAAGCACGCTTACCGAACAAATCAAAAACAAAACACTCTTTTTCATATCAATTATTACGTTTTAATAGAATTAACGCATACTCTGACAATTCCTCTATCTGTTCATCTGTCAGTCTTTCCAACATTTCCGGACCTGTGAAATCGTCTATCGACACATCAGGAAGAAAATTATCCATCACATAGTCATACAACAGAATGGAGTTAATTGAATTATTTTCTCTGATTGCAGTTTCAATAACACCTAAATTTAATCCTCTGAACATGGCTCAATGTAATTAGGTTCATCATCATAGTTTTCCAACACATAAGTAAGCAACTTATCACGATTTTTGCGGTCTAAGTCACAATAGAACTTATTGACATCACCATTAAACTTACTTCTGATATGTGCCATCAATAAAGGTTGGTCATACCAAACTTGCTCAATAAAACGATAGGGATAATTGAATGTGAAAAATATCCACTTGTTAATTGCCTTTTTGTCTGTTAAGTTTGCCATACTATATATACCTTTTTAATTTGACGATGCAAAGTTAGTGAAAAAAACGCAGACTACCAAACAATTTTAGTTAATCTGCGCTAAAGAACTGTTAATATGTGTTAATCATTTTCAAACTTCTCAATAAGTTGCCTTAGAATAGGTAATACCTTATCACGATACTTTTCTTTCTGTCCGGATAATATCATATCAATATTCTGTATATCCGCATCTTTGAGGGAACTGAATGAATCAGATAGGCGGGTTAAAATCTCAATCCCACTATCAACATCGACAATAAGTTGTGTGGAAACAAGTGAATTAATTTGAGAAACGGCCTCCTCTGCATTACTGAAACTTAAACTAATCCAAGAATTTTGAATATTCCTTACAATACGTCCGGAAGTAGAATATTTATTCTTTTCCCCATCTGTACGATAATCCATGTCAAATGATATACACACTATTTCATCACCCATTGAATTATTAAGACGATAGGTTGAATAATTACTATTCCAATTCATCTTCATTCCTATCACATCGGTAAGATACCAGTGGATTTTTCTTTCCTCATTATAATAAGGCAGTGACATTGGGTCATAACATTTTGATGGAAATGCAAGTGTTTTATTATATTCCGTTACATCTGTAATAAGTTGGTCTGCATCTGTATAAGTCTTATCATTGAAGATAACGCTTTTTTTCATTGTTGGCTTTGCCGTCACAGAGAAGAAATAATCAAGGCCACCACCTTCAGGGGAAATATATACATCATATAAGTTTGCAACCTTTTCTTCGGCAAAATCATTACGCTTGCACACATAATAGTCGGTATTGAGTGTGCGTAGTAACGTATTAGATGATTTAAATAACTTATTCATATTAATTAATCTTTAAGTGCTTCCGGATTTTTGAGTTTATCATCAATTCTATAAAGCATAGTTCTGTATTCATCGTCTTGTTTCAACCAAGTCTTAATACCATTCATAATAACCTCCAAGATATGTTTATCTGTACCGAACTTGCCGACACCGGCAAGATATACACGCATATCCTCGTCATTGAGCAAATCCCATGAGCCACAAGTAGGATAGTTCAGACAGAACATATCTTCACCATTTCTGCATTCGTAGTCAATTGAGAAATCGTAAGAACGCTTGACAAGTGGTTTACCATCTTTATCGTAGCCCTTAACATAACAGATACGCATCCATCTACCCATCCGTCCGACTTCCCATCCCTTACCTAAGTAATCCTCGATGATACCGGAAATATAATTCCTTGCACTTGTCTCAATCTCCTTAATCTTATCCATAAGGCTTGTACGTTTTACCAAAAGGTCTGCCTTATACTTCTCACCCTCTGGTGTCTTGAAATATTCCTCCCTTTTCAGTTCTTTCTTAACAGAAGCAATAGCATTTTTCATACAAGTAATGTCATACTCTAATACAGAGGTCTTTGATATCCGTACTGTGTGGTCAAACACACGGCCATTCAGATATTCGTCAGTCAGTTCAACGACCTTATCAGTCTCACCTTTAAGAGTATGATACTCATTACGCAACTCGATGTACTTCTTGTAAAGTTCTGCTTTCTTTGTCATAACTCAATCTGTTTTATTTGTTTAACGTGGTGCAAAGGTACAAAGAATATTTCAATCTACCAAACAATTTTACTTAATAAATGTGAAACAAGTGTTAAAATATTAAAAACGCATGAAATATACCATTCCCATCATAGTATTTTTATAATCATCCATTGAAAAAGGAATTTCCGGTACTATCGGCTTATATACTTCTGTATCATCGATATCCTTTATCCCATCAGGAAAATACACCTTTGGTTGATGGAATGAATACTCACCCACAATGAAATTATAGTATCGGTCTGATTCAATAATTTTATCTACCAGTTCCTTATGTAGTAGATTTTGAATAAAAATTTTCTTTTTGCTATAAAAACGATTACGCAGGTTGTTAGGGCAAGTAGGGTGTTTAACTTCTTTATTTAGTCTTGACACCATTTCAAGAACGTTATCAATATCCGGTAATTGGATATCAATACGCTTACAACGCTTACCCTTGAAAAAGGCACGCATTTGTTCCTTACCTTGCGGTATATGTATGCTTTCGTTATCAGTGAAAATAATATGTGCAATAGCCACCGCAGTATTATGTCCGTACTTATGATAAATCTCGTTAAACGTCATATTTCTTAATTTCTTCTTCCTGTTTTTTAATAAGTTCCTTGCAACTATCAATCTTCATTAAGGCAATACCGATTTCGGCTTGATTATCCTTAATTTTATCCAGAAGCATATTATAGATTTTCCTCTTTGCATCAATTTCAGTTGTGAACACATCATAATACATCTTTTCTGCATCACGGGGCGCATAATCAATCTTGAACTCACCCTCTTTTTCCGGAGAATTGGGAACTTTCTCTGCAATGGTAATTGTCACAGATTTATCAGATGGATATTCCACCTTACTGGCATGTCCTTCAAAAATTGATGGTATGTCACCATATTCGATGAAATACAGAACATCACCCACTTTAACGTCACCAAATGTTTTATACTCTCTTTCCATACTAATTAACAATTAATTTTTATTGCATATCCCTTACTAACGTATTCTTCTATTTCTTCAAGTGAAGAAACTTCAACAGACTTAAATGTTGGTGTATAATCGTTAGAATATGTTTTTTTAACACTTCTACGTGCATCACTCATATCACTTTCATATATCATCTGTTTCCATGAATAATCTTCTGATACTCTTATTGTCATATTACTCCCAAGTTACTTTCTTTTCTAACCAACCTTTGCCACCACATCTGGAACATGTCTTATAGTTCCAATATCCACCCATTGTACCTTCCCAATGCTCATGTTCAGGAACGTAATCAGTTTTCCACTTACCATTACCATGACATTCCGGACAGACAATACGTGTACCATCTAAGATTTTCTCATGGTACTGACAATCTTCCAAAGATGTAAATTCTTGTCCATCCTTTGCTACATATACTTTGTAGTCAACAGTTTTCTGTCTTGTTACTTCTTTCATATTTATTCTTTAATTCTTCAATTTCATTATGCAATGCTTCGATATTATCATTGTTGAAAGCAACTCTGTTACTGACTATGAATGTACCGGCATACAGAACGGCAAGAGATACGGCCACAGCCCAATTGCCGCCTGAATATGCAAAATAGCCGAACATCACACCGAACAGAAAAACAAACATGTTAGTACATGTGAAAAACTTTGGTTTAAATTCTTGATACTGCTTCATATTCTTATATCTTATTTCTGACTGCAAAGTTAATAAAAAAAGTCGAGATTACCAAATGTTTTCCCGACTTTAACATTAGTTTAACACTTTAAGGACGATACTCCTTGAATATATCACTGATTAACTTTTCATGCCCAAATGCCCACCGATAGCCCTTGATGTCTTGTACCTTGATGAACTTAATCATTCCGACCTCTTTTCCCTCATTACCGGCATGAGAGAACTTGAAATCCTCTGCTTTCTTATCCTTGATAAATGCACAGAAACGGAAGGTAACATTCTGTCTGTTTTCCTTTGGACTATCATTGTAACCAACAAACTGCAAATCACTCTCTTTAAGAGATACACCGGTTTCCTCCTTTAATTCTTTACAAGCATTTTCTGCTGCGGTGACATTGAACTCAAGGTAGCCACAAGGACAATTCCAGTAACCCTGATAGTCTGCCGCTTCCTCTCCACGTTCAGACCCTAAAACACACCAATCGTTTTCTTTGTCTTTAGCAAAAACAAATACTGCCGTTGCCATAGACCTACTAAACCACCCAAGAAATTTCCCATTCTTGTCATAACATTCTTGATTTTTCATAATTCCTTATATATAATATTTATCCACTTTATTATATTCTTCTACAACATCGTAATATCCTAAATCAGTCAGTAATCTACATATTGTATCGTCTGCCGCAATGTGTGCTCTTTCTCTATCAGTGTCTTCCTGACACTCTCTTAATTTAGATATTGCTAATTCTCTATCCATAAAATTAATCTATTTAAAAATTTCTTCTGGTTTCACAATAAGACTACTATAATAGTGGCCATCATCATCTGTCAATCTCTTGTAATAGTTATCCATTGTTTCATAATTGCAATAACTATATGATATACTAATATCTCCATCCGAACACAAAAACGTATTGCTGAACATCACATCATCTTCTCCTTCCTTTGGTTTATAGTTCTTTTCAAACCATTTCTCAACTGCAAGAGAAAACTCACTTTTGGCTGAATCATATTCTTCTTTTGCCAACTTTAAACGAATATCTGGTCTCATATTATCCAAATGTTTCAAAAACGTCCTTAACCTTAGTTACTTTTTCCTCTTTAATGAATTTCATATCTGTAATTGGATAGTCATGCCATTCCATATCTCTCTGACCATCTACACGATAATAAAACTCGCCATCTTTATTCCAATATTCATTAATACTTACATGATTTCCGTTACCATCATTAAGCAAATCTCCATCATAAATTTTCTTCCCATTACAATCTTTAAAACCACTCCAATTTTTATAAGAGATAAAATGGCATTTCAGTTTTTTGTAATTCGCATAGATATACCATCCGGCGGTAGAAGATTCAATTTCTCTAAAACCATCGTTAAGCAATTTACTTGTTATTTTATCAAGTTGTTCATCCAATTCATCATAACCGGTGGCTTTGGCAACTTTCTTACCATCGAAATAAATCTCAAATTCCTTATTGTTTACTTTCATATAATTCTTCAATAAAAAAGTTGTTTAATATTTTCCGTTAGTAATCTCGTTATATTTGTTTTTTGCTTCTTCTTCGGTTTTAAACTGATTACCGGTCAAGAATAGCCATTTGTCACGATTTTTATTTTTCCCTATATAGGTTATACAGACGCACCCTTCTGTATTAATGAAATAATAAGCATTTACAAGGACAATATCTCGTTCACATACTATTTCACTAAAACTGCCATTGACTTCTTTTATTCTATATTTCTTAGAAGATGGCATAAACTCCTTAATACGACAGAAATAACTTCCCTTTTTATTTGAATAAAGAACAAATGCACCAATATTATATTTCTGATAATACTTACGGAAATACTCCGGATTATTGAAATTGATATTGAAAACACCACAATCCAAAGGAATACGCGACAAATTATCCATATCAATTAATTCTCCTTTTCGGAAAATAATCTGACTACCTACTTTTACACTATTAATACACTCAACGATTTCCATAATTTTATTGTTTTTATTTGTTCTACTTTAATTTTAACACCCTCTTGTACTCATTCGAGTACGCCGGTTACTCTATTGGCTGTAATTTGTTCACAAGTTCATCAAAACCACCTCTGAACACTTCTTTTCCTTCATTGCAGATTGTTATCTCACATTTATCCCTACGCTCATAGGTATCTCCAAATCCACTGAAAGCATTGGCACTGATTTCCGAACCGCCATACTGACACCCACTTGCATTGTCGATGAATAAAGTTGCATAACCGATATCATCCTTTACTTGTGGATTACCACCACGCTTTCCGGAAATTGCATATCCTAACCTACTCTGATTATCAAATTTATGTGCTACGTCTTTATTTGAATATTTACTTGTTGAATTCATATTAATTTATTTTTGTTTCTCTTTGAGTGAAATAAGTTTTTTATATATCCATTTGATTAGCCAAATAACAAGGACAACCGGCCACAATGCCCATACAAACATAGTTGCGACATTTGCAATTGGTTCATCAATTTCTGTAACCTTTTTGCTTTCTTTGTTATAGTATATAACTGCCATGACAAAGCCAACAATAAAATAGATAATACCTGCTGCATCCATATTATTTGTCTTTTAAATCTTTCATTTTCACCCAACCCATAGGTAGATTATCAATAATCTCCAATTCTTTCTTGGCATCTTCCAGAACATCTTCATCATATTCTTCTGAATTATCAATATACCACTGGTATTCCAATCTCCGGTCTTTAAGGGTTTCGTCCGACACATTCACATCATCGTAATACAAGACAAATGCCTTAACAAATGCCATCCGTATTTCATCATCAGCGTATGAAAAGAAATGCAGTTCTTTTGTCAGAAAATCGAAACTAAAACGCACCAACTCATTTCGCCATGTACCTTTGTCAAAAATATCCACAGATGTATAGTCAGGTGTACCGGATAATTGCTCAACTCCGTACCCATAGTATTCAAAACTATTATTCAGTGGTGCATCCGTTTTGGTAATTTTATTTACCAATTTCTTCACCCATCCGTATGTAGGTTTCTTTTCCTTTGCCATATCATCAAACGTTTTTCATTAATTGTGCGACAATACAACTACCATCTTTCATTGTAATGGTCATACAACCCAAATCCTTTGGATATATTCCCTTAACGGCCATAAGGTCTAATGTATGCCACTTATTATCTAAATCCAAATATTTCAACATAAATCTTAATTGATTTTTATTAGTTATTCCTCACCGGCATAGTAATCAAGTCCGGTAGTCTTAACGTAGTTCTCTGCTTCTCTTGTAATTCTTGATTTTTCCTTAGTCGTATTTGTGGCCGTGAAAATATCAAAAGGTTCACCAAATACATCACAAGTATCTACATCTTCATATTCTCCGGCGTAGACTGTGACCTCGATAACTTCTTCATCATCCTTAAACTGATTAGCAAGGGCAATTGCATCATCTGTTGCATCACCTTCATTGTAATAGTTTTTCAGACAATACATAGGTGTTACATCTTCACCGGTTTTGATGTTCAATGCACTGATAGTAAAAATATTCTGTTTTTTCATATCATTTAGAATTTATCGAAAATACCCATATCCTTACAAATCTTTTCCATAAGGGAAGCAATATGACTATCATCCACACCTTTTTCACGACTTATAGGATAACGTACATCACGTTCAACCTTAAACCACATGTTATACGACATCGCCCATTTACGTCTTTCATCGGGAATACCGGGGCGAACGTTCTTAATCTCGCTATTGATGGTTTCCTCAAGTCCGTGTTCCTCAATATACTTTTCAAGGCTTGAACGGACTTCATCATAATGATGTTGTAACTTTAACTTTCCCATATCTTTTTACTTATTTTGATAGTGCAAAGGTACGAAAAAATTCTGAAATAACCAAAGAAAAATCGTTTTTTAACACTACTTTAACACATTGGTTTCAGTAACTCTTTGTTACCATGCCATCTTAGGGCTGAAATGGCCTTTTGCAGTCCACGAAGATAATAATACATTTCTCTTGCCGTAAGACATAAATCAGTACCGAAATTACTAATTGATAGGCCACCCGTTTCTGTACGTACATAAAGGCTATAACCGCCACGAGATTGCCTTAACGTGTATTCCTCTTTGGTCTGTCCGTTAATGTTCTCCAAAATGCTTTCAAGCGTATTCTTATTAATTCTATCCATTTTAATTAATTTTTTTATTCTTTATAGTACAAATGTAAAATATCAGCAAGGTTTGCTATTTCATCAATAGTAAGTTCAGACTGGTAGTGAAGCACATCGTCACCCATGTCAAAACATATACCTAATATTGGTGAATATTCAACAAAATGAATTGTTATCGTTGAGTTAGCCATTCTATATCCCCAACAATCAAGGCTATGTTTACCAGTATCAGTAATGATACCATGTTTTAACACTAACTCTTTAATGTCGGTTATAATCTCACGACGAAGATTAAACACCTTTTCTGCAAAATTCATACCTAATAGACCTTTATAATATTTTCTAATACGACACCTTGAATATCATTCTGTTCGATAAAACTAAGCGTATCATAGGTTTTAACGGCATTTTCTCCACAAGCCACAATCTTCCAATCGGGCTTACGAATACCGCCAGAAAGTATTTTATTTTTAGACAATCCGGTATTTTTAGAGATAATCTTCAATGCCTTATCGGTAATTTTACCCCAACCTTCATTCCAACCACCGGTTTCGATGTCTTTAATTGGATTCTCAAAAGACTTAATAAGAAAATACGAATATAACTCATACTCACCCTCTGTACCATCAAGGTATTTTGCAGCCAAGAGATATGTTTCACCCTCATAATCATAGCCATAAGGAATTGCACGTCCATCCTTAAACTTTTTTTCATATTCCTCATACTCTCTACGCAATATTTCCACTGCTGCAAGGTTTTCTTCCGGCGTAGTTGCATTCTTGAAGAGCTTAATGCCGAAATAGCGACAGAAACGCATAAAAATACGGACAAACTTTTCATCTGAATAGTCGCTACCACCATTCATCTTACCATATTCCTCCGGTGTAAGCCAACGTAAGAACGGCTTTTTATCATGGCCTACATTAATTTCCTCACCATCGTCATACTTGCGATAGGTGTCCTCCCATCCAAGCAGAAAACCTATTTTGAAATTTGATGTATTATACTCTGTCTTTTTCTCTTTGATGTAAATCACCAAACCGCCATTGTTATTGTCACCATAATCAAAGACACGCACAATACTGGCAAAATTGTTTGGGTCAACATCTTCCAACACCTTTGTCGGCACTTCATCTGTGCAATCGTGGAAACTACTACTTGTGGCTACTGCCGCCGGAGTAAGGAATGAATAACCCCTTTTCCATGTGTCCTTGTGGTAATCCTGAAAGAACATATCCATCAAAGCCATATACATCATCCGGCCATAGCCCCATTGATGGTGAAGAAATGTAACCTTACGTTCCTTTTTGTTATTTTCCTTAATAACTAATACTTGTGTTCTCTGACCCATAATATAAAAATGAATTAATGTTAAAAATTGATTAGTATTGTTTATTCTCAGATATATGTTGAATATAATCTCCACGCTCACGTACAAGGACATGACCGGTTGAGAGTTGTTCACGATTAAAACGTTGTAAATCATAATGCTTCATAAGTACACGCTCTATGAAATCAGATGTGGGTGTTAAGTCGCTGTTACGGACTGAAGGCTTCGGTCTGTCACAAGTCAAAAGAATAACCTCATTATCCGGTGTCTGATACACCACAAATAATTTATTGTTCATAATTATTGATATTTTTTATATTAATTAATATTTATTTTGCATCCTCTATTGTATAGTCTTGCACCTCATGCTCAAGTACAATGACGTGAGTATTGTCACCCTCTGCATAGCAATCCAGATACTCCATAATGTCCTCACCATCGTTAACGTCTGCATCAACGATAACACGCATTGTAACGTTTAAACAAATCTTATTCATATTAATTAAATTTTAAATTCTTCAATACTGCACTTATATACATCACCATTAACACCCTCTGAAATGTGGGTATCGTTTTTGTGTTCCTCAAACCAACTATCTGCATCGTTTTCCTCATACACTTCATGTGCAATATGGAGTATATTATTGGTATGCTCATTAACGGCTTCTTGTTCGTCTGTATATACTTTGTTTTCAGTGTCTAAGTAATCAGATTCGTAACTTGTGTAATTTACTATCCAAATCTTCATATTAATTGATTTTTAAAAATACAACCATTTTCACTTGTAATTCACAAATACAACCTTAATTGGTTGTAATCTGCTTAAGATACTCATTGATAATCTCCTTGCACCGGTTCTTATCATCCTCTGTCATAACTCTTACTTGTTTTATTTTGATAATGCAAGGTTACAAATAATTTCTGAAATAAACGAATGATTTACATTCTTTAACCCAAATTTAACGCATTTTTAACACTTTACGATGCAATAGCCTTGATGATAATAAGTTCATCAAACAAAGTAAGATTTACCTCTATATCATCATAATGCTTCCAACTATTTGGTTTATCTGTGAAACTATCTATATCCACAATGGTGTTCCACACATACTTACATTTAAGCATGGCCGCACAAATCTCATGGGTAGATAATGTTGTCGTAAGGAACAAAGTATGCGTTTTCTTGTTCCGCTTATTCCTCTTAAAACCGGTAATACTATAATGATTTAACATATTTTAAAGTAATGAATTAGTAATTACAAAGTCACCGATAAGCAGTCTTGCAGTATCATCCCAAATAGAACGTTCATCAGGGTAATAATCACGAAGCCAATCAATAATGTCACCATACATGGTCTGTCCGGAATTGATGATGGTTGTCCTTTTCTTTCCGTAAATCTTTGTACGTCCTTTATTCAGTAGGGATAACTCACCCTTAACCTTTTCAAACAACTCCTTTGCCGTCATAGAACCTTTGAGTTTTCTTGTACGTTCTACCTCAATGGTTTTCTGATAGTCGTAGATAATATTGATGTCATACTTGTCCTCAATCTCTTTTCTGGAAGTTCTTGCAGGCTCTGTAATCTCAACCTCATGCGAGAATACGGCAAAACCCCAAATATCACACACTTTTTCATTGCTCATATCCTTTCTGTAGCAATAGTCAAAAGATGCAAATTCACGGATTCTCTTCATACATTCCTCAACAGATGTAAGGTTGTGAAGAATGTCCAAATTGTTAAAATCAAAAACTGAATAAAACATAACTCTAAAATTTAATTGTTCAACTTGTTTCTTAAATCTGATGCAAAGGTACAATAAAAAAACGAATTATCCAAACTATTTTGCTTAATAATTGTGAATAATTCGTTAAAAGATATTAATCAGATAATTTTCTTCATCAAAAGCCACCGGTGCATACGTCTGTAGGCCGTCCATCTGTTCCTACGTCTCACCTCAAATAAGGATATAGTTTCTTCTTTGATGAAACGTATATATTTCACATACACCATTTTTTCTACCGAAGGTAAATTCATTTCACCCTCTGCCAAGTACCACTCATAGCCATCGTAACGCATCACTCTGGGAATACAACGCTTCGGATAGAAAATATATAGAACGGCTCTGAAAATCTTCTTTTTGATTTTGATTAATGTTTTATTCATATTGAATTATGCTTTAAAAATAATTATTCCATGCTTCTACTATCCTTTCATCTTCCGGATGCTTAATCATTTCATTATAGACCCTCTCATATCCGGCAATCCAATTCTGTACGTGTTTCGGTAAGGTATAAATATTCACCTTTTTGCCAAGATTAGTACACGACCCATTACGTGTATTCCATTCATCCCAAATACAACGATTAATGGTTTTACCATCCTCACTGAAAGAGAATCCAAGAAAATCTCCGGTAATACGCTGACCAAATTCACGATACCCTTCATCAATCCACTTCTTAGGACGCGGAAAATAAAGTGAATATCTATCTACATAATTCTCATATTGGTGTCTATCCCAAGAACCTCTTGCACCATCATATACACGTAACTTCATATTATTTAATTTTTATATTAGCACATTTGTGTGAATAATTGCTGCCAATCAGTAGATGTGGTGTCAAATTCTGTTACCTCAAACCACTTTCCATTGCAGTTATCTTCCCAATAAGGCTTGAACTCACCTTCCTCATTGTAGCAACCGATATTGAAATCCGGTTCGTCCTTCTTAACCTCCTTAACAACTTCTTGAACACTCTTGTAATCAGTTTCAAAACGTTCGTTAAAACATTCAAGAATTACTTTGTTTGCCTCCTCTACGGACTTACATATTTTTGCTTCATGGTATGTAGTTCCGTAGATATCGTCACACATTGTATGACAAAGCAGTAAAACAATTGTTCCGTTCATAGTCATTCTATTTTTAGTAGAGTTTATAATCAAATGGATTACGTCCGGCTTCACCCCACTTCTTGATGGTGTTCACACATTCCTCTAATTTACTCATGGTCTTGGCAATTTTCACCGGAGACTGAGAAAAAAGTTGGTGCTTAAAGCCTAATTCTCTTGGTGTCTTACCACCGAGCATACGACCCTCATAGACCGGCTGACCCTTGAACAATCTGATGGTAATCTCACGATTCTTGCTAACCTTATTGATAAGGTTGTTAAGGGCAATCTTCATATCGTCCAACTTCCAAGACAACTGGATGGCGAAATCGTAAATCTCGTTCTCCTTCTTCTTGCCACATTCGTGCATAACGTTGATAATACGCTCAATCTCACGATACTTCGACTGATAAGCGGCATATTCTCTGCTATAAGGCTTCATAATCTGCTCTGAAACAATGCCGTAGGAGCGATATGCGTGGCCATAGAACACCGATAAGGACTTGAAGGGTGCAGCACTCTTAATCAGTTTCTCTACCTCTTCAGCAAGGATTGAAACGTCCTTATGATTACCAACGGTAGACTCTTCGAAGGTTCTGCGAACACGCTTCTTAGCAGCCTTCTTTGGCTTCAGCGACTTCTTATAGTCAGCCATAGTCATTTTAACACCGTTAACTGTGATGTACTGCGTCTTGTCAAAATCAGATATTCCTGCCATAATTGTAATTTTAAAATGTTTATACTTTGTTTATTTTGATGGTGCAAAGGTACAACATTTTTTTGAATTAACCAAAGAATTTATATTAAATTATGTTAATAATATGTTAAAAAAAAAATATAAGGTGGTTTCAAAAACCACCTTTGAAGTATAAAAGAAGAACTTTGCTCTCGCAAAGACAAAAGCCCGCGAAACCACGAGCCTACACGCGAAGGAACGCCCGGACATAGCCGTTGTAGCCCTTATCGTAGTTGAACACGTAACCATCGTGCGTACCCACGCCGTACGCGTAGTTACTACTACACTCAGAACTCGACCAATAGTATGAATCAAGCAACGAAGCACCATCCAATAAAAACAATGAAAGATTAATAAAAATATTGTTCTCTAACATTTTTTTCAACTCGCCAACAGCACCTACATACCAATCTCCGGACTTCGTACCTTTGGTCTTATATTCACTAATGTACTTGAATATAGGATATTTCTCCGGTTTGTAATACTTTGATTTAAGGATATTTTCAGTTAATTTTTTTCCATTTAAAGATTTATCATAAGTTTCATAAGAAACTGCATTGTTAATAAGAGGACGTTTGCCCCATTCAAGAGTACACCAACGCTGCACACTGCTTTCACGGGAAATAACTACCGGATTATCATTCTCGTCATAGAAGCCCACTACACCAATAATATCCTTATCTATTTCTGCGGTATATTCGTCACGATGAATATATTTCTTATTACCATCTGGTTGAACGACGCAAAAATCGCCAATAGATACTTTACCTTGCTCTATAGTCTGCCTATAATCATCCCGTAGCATATTCATAATACAACCGATACTTTCACGTCCATCCGCTTTATCCACTACCTTGTCAGTAATGAAAATTTTACGGGCACAGATTTCAGAAAAATTATCAGATACATAAAACTCAGTACCAGCCGGAATAGTTGATACGAAAACCTTACAATTTTCGTCAAAACCGAATGTTGCATCTTTTACTATTAAGAGTGCATGAATAAATCCATCCT
>Ga0310697_10002944_pt1 | contig 17533 bp, 11 predicted proteins | sample 172DNAGHGlowgp2_FD_203883 | JGI IMG/M metagenome (GOLD analysis project Ga0310697, IMG submission 203883) | Sheep rumen microbial communities from Palmerston North, Manawatu-Wanganui, New Zealand - 1728 DNA GHGlow gp2 (v2) (version 2) | ecosystem: Host-associated > Mammals > Digestive system >... | reverse complement strand
ATGGTTTGTTCTGCCTGCATTGCTTGTGGCTTGGAATGGCTGACCATACGCACAATGTGGATGGCAGCGAAAGCCACTCCTACCGTAAAGACGATGCCGATGATGCTTGCAGCCACCTTGTACGGGAGTATGCCCATTAGTTTTTTGATGGTGGCAGTGTGCGGCTCGTCTTTTTCAAGGGCTTCTAATTCATCAGCGTGTTCCACTGCGAATTTCTGCCATTCCTCGTCCACGGGGACGGATTCATTTTCGACTTCGCGCTTTATAAAGGCTTGCTTCGTCAGCGCGAGCAGTTCCTGGTTCTCTGCTACCAACTGGTCAATTCTGTCTTGCTGTTCCATAATGTTTATCGTTTTGCTGTTTCTTTATCAAAATGTTCCTTGATTCGCTGTAGTGACTGTGACAGATGGTTGTAAACTGTCACTTTGCTCACATCCGCGGCCTGTGCCACTTCCTCATAACTCATCTCGCGGAGGAAACGTAGTCGGAAGATCTGCTGGCTGAGTGGTGGCAGTTCCGCCTCGATGAATTGCATCAGCCGTTCCAGACGGTCGTCATCATTCATCGAAACGATCTGGCTCTGCATTGACTCCTGCAAGAAGAACTTTTCCACCCGCTCCCGTATCGACTTGTGGCTAATCACGTCGCGGCAGCGGTTGCGCACGGCAGTCATCAGGTAGCCTTCCATTCTGTCCTTCTGTGACCTGTTACCATCCCGTAACAGTCGGGCGAAGATGTCGCTCACCACATCCTTGCTTTCGTCAGTATCATAGAGCATCGTCCTTGCCAGACGGTACATCTTGGCATAATGCTGACGGTATATGCTTTCAAATTCTTCTTTCGTCATAAACAGACTTTTTAATCAGTCATACACTACAAGGACGATTTTGCGAACCGAAAAACTAAGCAAAACGATAACTTTTTTCAAATTTCCTTCATTTTTCTACTGTCTTTTGTCATTTCGTGTCACGAAATTACAGAAAGTTCCACGAAAAAGCCCCCGACAAAACCGAAAAAGTGTCTGCCGAGGTGAAAGTCTGAACAAATGTTCAGGGGTTTTGTTTTGTTGTGTGGCGGGTTGTTATGGGGCGGGGATGATGCCGATTTCAGCTGCCGAGGCGTAGTCCTGGCGGTCGTGTGTGGAGAGGACGACGAAGCGGAGGTAGCGACCTTCGACGGGGGAGGGGAGGGCTATCTCCTGCACCTCGGAGGAGTTCTGGAGGCGACCCGTGAGGGCAGCCTCTCCCCAGCTCGTGGCATCCTTGCTGACATAAACCTCGAAGCGGGCGACACGGCCGTTGGTCATATCCTCGCGGCCTTGATAGACGAAGTGACCGATGCGGAAAGCGGCCCCCAGATCGACCACGACCTCATGTGGACAGCGCGGCTTCTCGGGACTATACTGCGAGTGCCAGATGGTCTGCGGGTTCTCGTCGATGATGTTGCGCACCGCCTCGTTGCCGCCTTGCTCGCTGCTGCAGCTGACGATGCGCCAACCGGTCTTGCTGACATAACAGGGAATGCGCTCCTCAACGGCGGGGCTCTTCTCCAAACCCTCGGCGACGGCGTAGGCCTTGACGACACCGCCCTTCGGAAGGGTCAGGGGCTGACTATAGACTTTTTCCTTGCCGCCATCGATGCTGTAGCGGATGGTCGATCCCGGCGTGGCACAGGAGAGGCTGACGGTGGCCTTATCGCGATGAATGGCGACCGGAGAGCAGAGCGGCGACGTGAAACGGGCACGCTCGGCCAGCTGCTGATCGGTCTGCGCCTCGGTGACGGGCAGCAGCACGAAGCTGAAATAGGTCTTGCCGGAACGGATGCGGTACTTGTCGATGACGTCGGGACCGCAGCTGGCATTGCCGAGGGCACGGTTGTAGGCATCGAGGTTGAGCACCGTCTCCTTGCACCACTTCATGTCGGACGGATGCTTGGCACGGTGGCGGCTGTCGGTGTAGTTGTCCTCGGGACGCCAATGTGCGGCACTGGCAGCGATGAGTTCGGGCGCTACGACGAGCAGGCCGCTGCCGTTGTCGTCGGTGAGTGCCATCCAACGCACCTCTTCCTTGTTGCCTTGCTCCTGCGGCAGGACGTAGTTGGTCCATTCGTCGCTGACACGGCTGTGGTGGAGGCCGATGAGTGCGGCTTCCTTACGGTCGCGGTAGCTGTCCTGCGGACCGCGTCCCAACCAACGCATGTGTTCGAAGCCGGCAGGCAGTTCGGTGCGGAGGCCTAAGCGGGGCAGCTCACCGCCCTGAGGCATCGGGTCGATGGAAGTGCCGATGATGACGGCACCGTCGGCCAGTACCTTAAAGGTCTGGTGCACGTTGAAGCTGTAGGTGCCGGAGGAGCTGTAGGTGTTGGTGACGGCGATGTCAACGCTCTGGCCGTCCTTGCTGGGCTGTACGTCCCATGCACCGAAGTAGATGATGTTGAGCTTGCGGATGCCCATCTGGTCGTAGCTGCCGGTGCGGCCACGCTCGTTGTCGGTAGGCAGACGGAAGGCCTGTAGCGTCAGCGGCGCAGCAAGCAGCAGACGGTTGGCGGCAGCGTAGCGGGCGAGGCAGCCGTCGGCAAACACGGCCGAGAAGTTGGCGCCTTCGACGGTGACGACGTCCTGCGCTTTCGTCACCTTCAAGGCCTGACCTTTGGCAGCGACGTAGGGCTTACGGTCCGTAGCCGCCCTGAGGCGGAACTCCTCCTTGGCGACCTCGAAACCGGCGTCGGCCCATTCCGTTGATGCTTTCTGCGTCGCCGAGAAACGGATGAAGTATTCGGCATCGGGGTGCTGGGGATGAGCCACGATGCCCTTTGCGGCCTCGATGGTCACGTCCTTCGTCTCGCCAACGGCCAGACGTATGTCGTCAATCGTGCCACGGCCGATCTCGATGCCATCCTCGAGAAGGGTGTAGCTCACGTTGAGGTCGTCGAGCACGCGCTGCTGCAGCTTGCTCTTGAGGGTGAAGGTGCCGTCCACGCTGTCCTTCATGAAGAAGTCGAGGGGCTGATAGACCTTTTTCATATTATAGCTCTTGGCGGTCGGGGTGTTGTCGGCCAGCACGACGCCATTGCAGCAGAAGTCATTGTCGTTGGGGTTGTCGCCGAAGTCGCCGCCATAGGCCCAGTACTCGCCCTTCGAGGGATCGAGGATGGAACGGACGTCAACCTTGCTCTTGAGCCCCAAGGCTTCGAAGCGCAGCGGATCATTGGTGGCGCTGACTTTCAGGCCCTGGTCTTTCCAGTCCCATACGAACTCACCTGCCAGGGCCGGGTATTTCTCATAAAGATCAAAGTATTCACGCTGGTTGGCCATCGAGTTGCCCATGGCATGGGTGTTCTCGCATTGGACATGGGGACGGATGGCGGTCTTGCCGGCCTTGTAGTCTTCGAGGCGGCTGCGGCCCGTGCTCTCGATGAATCCGAGGTTGGCGTACATCGTGCTCGTCACGCTGCTCCACTGGCTGTTGCCTTCGTAGTGGGTGAGACGTGTCGGGTCGAGGGCACCGATGCTATCCATGACGGTGGCGAAGTTACGCCCGTTGCCGCTCTCGTTGCCGGCGCTCCAGATGATGATGGCGGGGTGGTTGCGCAGCGTCAGCACCTGGCGCACGGAACGTTCCACCATGGCGGGCTTGAAGGTCTCTTCGTGCGAGAGGTGGGTGTTGCCGTGGCATTCGACGTCAGCCTCGGCCAGGACGTAGAGACCTAAGCGGTCGCAGAGGTCGTAGAGATAGGGGTTGTTGGGGTAGTGGCTGGTGCGGATGCCATTGACGTTGAGGCGCTTCATCTGCAGGACGTCAGTCTCGATCTCTTCCTTCGTCAATGTGCGGCCGCCATTCTCGCTGAAGCTGTGTCGGTCCACGCCATGGAAGATGACGCGGTTGCCATTGACCAGGAGGGCGCCGTCGGCACGAACGCTGACCGTGCGGAAACCGACCTTCAGGGCACGCACGTCGGTCGCCTTGTCTTTCTGCTTGAGGGTGATGACGAGGTCGTAGAGCTGGGGCAGCTCGGCGCTCCACGCTTTGATGTCTCTGACGGTGGGGAACTGGAGCTCAATATCTCCCGTCTGGGTGACGGCGGCTGTTTGGGTGGCGAGCACGCGGTCGCCGTCCTTCAGCTGTGCTTCCACGACGGCCTTCTTGGGCTTAGCCCCAGCGATGTTGACCGTCAAGGCCGCCTCGGCCTCGCTGTTGCCGTTCTTCAGGGCTGTCGTACGGAAGAAGAAATCGTGGATGCGTGTCTTGGGCGCACTCCACAGATAGACATCGCGGGTGATGCCCGTCAGTCGCCAGTAGTCCTGACATTCGAGGAACGATCCGGAGGTGAAGCGGTAGATGCGGACGCTGATGTTGTTTTCTCCTGCGCGTACCTTATCTGTTATATTGAATTCGCTGGGCAGATAGCTGTCCTCGGCATAACCGGCAAACTGACCATTGACCCATACGTAGTAGCCATGGCCGGCGCCGTTGAAACGGAGGAACACGTCGCGGCCTTTCCAGTCCGCAGGCAGCGTGAAGGTGCGGCGGTAGGAGCCGACGGGGTTCGCCATATCGCCACGATAGGTGAACCATTCCGGGCGTTCGGCCATGACGCTCCATGTCTCGCGGTCATAGGTAAAGGGGTAGCGGGTGTTGACGTACAAGGGCTTGTCCCACTGCTTGTTGTGGCGCAGGCCGTAAACCTGCCACGACGACGGTACCTCGATCTCGTCCCACGCCGCGGCGTCGAACTTATCGTTGAAGAACGTGTCGCTGGCTTTGTCGGGCGTACCGACCCATTGGAACTTCCAGGTGCCGTTGAGGCTGAGGAAGTAGGGCGAGGCTTCCAGGGCGTTGGTAGGTGTATAGGCTCCGGCTGCTTCGGCGGCGGAGCCGACGGGGATGTCCAGCGTATGGGCACGTTGGCGGTTGAGGCTGGTGACGTGGACGTTATCCCATTCTTTCAGGGTCTGTGCTTGTGTGGCCATTCCGCCGATGAGGACGATGGCAAGTAAGGTAAGGCGATGAGTCATGATGGAGAATGTATAATGTATGATGTATGATGGATGATGTATAATGGACAATGGACAATGGATGATGTATGATGGATGATGTATGATGTATGATGTATGATGTATGATGTATAATGGATAATGGACAATGGATAATGGACTGCTATTTCCCAAAGAGGAAGATGGCAGGGGTCTTGGAGAGGTCGGGGAGGGTGGTGCGACGCCATTCGGCTACGGTCAGCGTGCGTATCCATTCGTCGGCAGTCGTGATGCCGGCGGCGATGCACAGACGTGTCTGCGGTCGCAGCACCTGGCATAAGGTTTTGAAAAGCTTTTCGTTGCGATAGGGCGTTTCGATGAACAGCTGCGTCTGATGTTCCTGCACGGCACGTGTCTCCAACAGGCGTAGGCGACGCTCGCGGTCGGCGGGGTCGATAGGGAGGTAGCCGTTGAAGGCAAAGCTCTGGCCGTTGAGTCCTGAAGCCATGACGGCCATAATCATCGATGACGGTCCTACCAACGGCACCACCTTAAAACCTTTACGCTGGGCGATGGCTACGACGTCGGCGCCCGGATCGGCCACGGCGGGACAGCCGGCTTCCGAGATGACGCCCATATCCTCGCCTGCCTCCAACGGTTTCAGGTAATTGGCAAACAACGCCGCGTCGGCATGCTTGCCCATCGGATAGAACGTCAGCGCGTCGATGTCGATGTCCTTATCCACGCGCTTCAAGAACCGCCGAGCCGAGCGAACCTCTTCGACGATAAAATGACGAATGCCGAGAATCACTTCTTGGTTGTAAGGCGGCAGCACACGTTCCTGTGGAGTGTCGCCGAGCTCAACGGGGATTAGAAAAAGGGTGGTCATTTAACTTTCCATACTGAAGGTACGCGCTGACGGCGTCGCTGACGATGGCACTGCGGTTCATCTGTTGACGCTGCTCTTCGCTGTAGTACTCGCGATAGAGCGGGAAGTCGGCGCCGAGATATTTATCCAAGCTGATCCCGATGAGCGTGTCGCCCACCACGATGCTCTGGTTGAGGCATGAGATCTGCGTGTAAACGTGTGGGACGCGGAACGATGGATCCTTGTGTTTCAGCTCCTTGAAGGCATGGTCGAAGTCACGTTCCAAGTCACTCAGGTCGCCATATTGGCGATGCACTTCATCCAGGAGCACCTGCACCGTAGAGTCTAAGTAATACGTACGCAGTCGTTTCTCGATGTCGGGTTCATCGATGGCTCCCAGCTCCAACACATTCTCGATGAGCAATTTGGTCTCGGTGGGGTACTGCGTATTCATGCGGTGCAAGGCGGTGTAGCTGCCTAAGGAAACATATTCGTCGAGCAGGCGGTCGAAGCGGTCGATGGTCGTTTCCGTCTCCGGCTGATCGTCACTCAGCCATCCTTCCCACGGCTTCGCCAGCCAGCTCCATACGCCTACGGCACAGAGCAGGATGACCAATACGGAAAGGATGATTTTGCGTTTCACGAACCTTTAGCTTTGTTAAATAACGCCGCAAAGTTAGTGAAAACTTGTTTAACCACCAAATAAAATGCTAAAAAACTTAAACAAAAATCAAAGAAATTAACGATGATGCACCTTTTGATGGTTAAGAAGTGCCCTTTTATATATAAATTAAGGTGTAAATGAAAGGAAAAAAATATTGCAATTTTTTTGCTCGATTGAAAGATTATCCGTAGCTTTGTGCCGACAATAGGATAGATTTATGTCTGTCTTAGCATTATTGTGATAACCATTTTTTATTAACCCTCTTAAAACTATTACGCTTATGAAAAAAGAATTTTTGACCAAAAGTGCCACTTATCTGATGGCAGGTTTAGCTTTCACGCTGTTCACTGCTGGCATGTGTGAGAGCGATCCAAAGGATGACCCCAAGGACGATCCCATAGATACTCCCAGCAATCCCAGCAATCCCAGCACACCCAGCACCACTTACAAGGACAAATGGTTTGGCTTGGTCAACGAGGACAAGAAGAGTGTCAACGTCGATGGCAACACGCTTACCTATGGCAACCACACCTACACCGTCAAGGGTGAGATTGACTACAACGCAACTGAGCATAAGACACCTACGGCTTGGGTGGAGTTCACCAACATCCCTTCGGGCTACACTGAGTTCAAGGCAGTCTATGAAGGTCTGCTGGGTAAGAGCGTACAAGGTACGGCAGCCATGATTCCGATGGCTGAGGAAATCTATGCCCGCGACTTCACGACAGGTGAGAAGTGCTTCAAACTGCTCTGCAACAGCGATGCCACCGTCAGCGGTATCCTGCGCATCCTGAAGACCAAGATCGTGCTGTCGAAGTATTCCGACGAGAACGACCAGTACATCCAGCGCTACCTGCCGGCTGCATTGCTGCAGGGCGCTACCTACACCAATGCCTATGCTCCCGACGAGCCCTACACGGTGGCTATGTGCTCTCACGTAACACCTCCCCAGGAGGTAAGTCTCACGGCTGATGGCACAGTGTATTACATCTACATTCTGACCTCCGGCGGTTGGGATACGTTCCAGCGCGGCATGGAAGTCTTCCAGAATTATGACGGCGGTCTCTACAAGGTTTGGAATTGCCCGAACGCTTATGTTCAGTGCCGCAACATCCGTGGCACATGGGCTGGTCTGAAGTAAGAAGTAAGAAGGCTGAAGTAAGACTTTAGACCTTTGCCTTCAAACCTTAGACATAAAAATAGAATCCGCCTGGGCTGCTGCTCAGGCGGATTCTTTTTTTGTACGCTCGTTTACTTCACCACGACCTTGCGGCCATTGATGATGTAGATGCCGGGTTGGTGTATATTGCTGATTCGGCGTCCGCTCAGGTCGTAGATGGCATTGTCCTTCTGTCCGTTGTCCATTCGTCCGGCGAGTATGCCGTCGTAGGGTGCTGGTGCCGGCGTGACACGGAAGGTGGAGCCGTCGTCGGTCAGGCTGCCGCCACTGGTCCAGAAGGCCAAGGGACCTTTCTGGCCGCCAAACTGATTGATGCAGGTGCTGGGGGTGCCGGGGACACGGAGCACGAAGCCGTCCGAGTTGGGCACCAGCTCCCAGGTGTAGTTGCCGGGACGCATGACGGCGTTGTCGCCATCCTTCGTCAACACCTCATCGAGTCCGGTTGAGCGGTTGTACACCTTAACCTTATAAGGATTACCGCCGAAGGCCCATTGGAAGGTCTTCAACTCCAGCGTGTCGGCGCTGTAAACAGCCACGGGATAGTAAGGCTCGGTCTCCAACTTGCCGACCATATAGTCGGTGCGGATGGTCATATTGTACCATTGTGCATCGTCGATGGTCGTCGTGAAGGCGAACGGTCCTCCCCACACAGCTTCGTAGTTCACGGTGACGTCTTCGCTGACAAACAAGGGATGAGTGCCAACGGGTTTAAGCGTCACGAAGACATTGCTCCAATCTGACGGCGGGGTAGGAATATGTGCACCATAGGGCATCTCCTTGACTTCGGTGGCGAGAACTTCGCCGTTGAACATCAGGTTCGTCGTGATGGCGTAGAGATCACCCTGCGCCAGCTTGAGTGCCTCGGTCGGGTCGAAGTCGCCTACCTCCTCAATCTTCCAGCGGTCGCCGTCGTCGGGCGTACTCCATCCGTTGATAACCAGCTGTGTGGTGCTGTTGTTGAAGTAAAGAATGCTTCCGTTGTCGGTCTGCGTGCTAATCATATAAAGGTATTCCTCGTCTGCGTGCGAGGTGTCGAAAAAGATGGGCGAGCCTAAGCGTTCCATCCATTCGCCGTGCACGGTGGAGGTGTTGAGGAAGCCCTTGGCAACGGGGCTGTACAGGTAGTTGTTGCCTTCGATGTTGATGATGGCAAACTGTTTCTCCTCGTCGGTGGACCAGGTGCGGACGTTATCGACATCGAGTCCCGTGTGGTCATCGTTGAGGGTGAGGCCGCCGCGACGGCAGGTGAGGGTGTAGAGCTTGTCGTTCTCGAACTTGATGGGTTCAGGCGGATCGACGGGATCCGGCATGTCGGGCCGCACGTCGTTCAGGAGGTCTTCGTAGATCTTGTTGGCACGTGTCTCGAGCCAGCTGGCAGCCGTCTTGGCCTGTTGCCGGTAGTCCGTGTTGTCGCCCCACATGTTGCGATTGAGGTCGAAGGAGTTGTGGGCGAAATCGTAGTAGTCCTGAGCGTATTCCATCAGCTCGGTGAGATCTTCGTTCAAGAACTGCTCCCACAGTTCCTTATAGACATCGTTCATGGGCTCGTACTTCCAACGGAGGTCGCGGATGAAATCGCGCACTTCAAACGCCGGCATGTCAATCCAGTAGTTGCTGGTGGCCTCGTTGTTGAAATAGTCCTTGTAGCGCTCATAGCCGAAGCACCAGTCGAGATCCCACACAGGGCCGAAGACGTATTTGCTGGTGTCGCTTTCGAAACTCTCGCGGTAGCAGAAGGTGCTCTTCGGGTGGTAGAACTCATAGTTGAGCGTGAGCTCGTTGACCATCATGAAACGTACCAGCTGCTCGATATCGGCGTGCTGCGAGATGTCCTGCCCCTGATAGAGGGTGGACATGAAGCCGTTGAAGTCGCTGCGAATCTGTTCCAAGGTCAGCGACGTGGTGCCCTCGTCGAACTCCGGTTCCTTGATGTTGATGGGCAGGCTGTAGGGCATCGAACGGAACTTCTGGCCGTCGGGTTCGTCGTAGTAGGAGTCGAGCTCGAGCAAGGCGGCTGCCGTCTCGTCCTCGAGATCGACACTGTTGTTGGCCAGTCCTACCTTCTCGGTCAGGTTGTAGTTGCCGCGGTATTCGCCGTTGAGGTAGAGATCCACGGGTACGATGTGGTTGGCGGCGCTGGCTCCCATGAGGTTGGCGGCTTTCATACCTATGGCGTTGGACATCAGCGAGCCGCGCTGACCGTTGGCCAGCAGCACCCAGCTCTTACCCTTCGTCATGCCCAGCGGTTTCACCTTTTCCTCAAATTTCAGTCGATACGGTTTCTTGGCCCATCCCCAGCTGCTGTTGCCGCGTCCCTTGATCTGCATCGGGGTTTCCTCCATCGACGGGAAGATGCCTCGGCCGTCGATGGTGATGGTGGCATCCTTGAAATAGTCCTTGCTGGTGATGGGCTGGCCGTCGGCGGTGACGATGTCGATGCGTGGCACCTCGGCACGATCGGTGAGCCAATTGACACGAACGCACACCAATCGGCCATAAGGCTGCATCGAATAGGTGGTCTCGCTGCGGGTGCCGTCGTCGGTGACATCGGGCAGCAACATCGAGATGCCGGCACGGGTGACGACGTAGTAGATGTCCTTGTCGAAACGCAGGCGGGTCACCTTGCTCTCCTGCAGCTCGCCATCGACATACACCAACGTCCCGTCGTCAGGCACCTTGAACGAAGGCGTCAGACGCTTGCCGATAGCGGAGATGGTGACGTTCACCGTGTCGGCGTCAAACTCGCCTTCGGCATCGGTGAAGAGCTGGTCGTTGAACTTGTTGTTGAACTTGTACGACTCGAACATCGGGAAGTCGGTGGGCGCTTCTTCGCTGACGCGCTGCACCTCGGACATCGAATAGGTGAAGGTCTTGCCGAAGGTGGTCTTGATGACGAGGTTGCCGCCGCTTTCGTTGCGCGATGCAATATAATCTAAGGGGTAAGCTTCGATGCGGCCGTCGTTGAGATAGACGTGCAGGGCATCGGGGAACTTCGTCATCTGCGTAGGCTCTACAGGATCCGGCCCTGGGTCCGGTCCCGGTCCTGGTTCCGTGCCTTTCTTCCAGAAATAGAAGCGCTCGTTGGCCGAGGCGGCGCTGCTGTTGCTGGAATAGGTGCCTAACAGCCCTTGGCTGTAGCGCAGGTTCCAGTAGCTGCCCTCCGACACCACGCTATGGATCTTCACCGATCCGTCGCCGAAATCCTCGATGGTCCAGAACTGTGTCCTGTCCTCGGGGGAGGTGGACAGCGTCATCCCTTTGTAGTAGGCGTCGTCACGTCCGGTGGTAAAGACGAGGTATTCACCCGTGACTTCGTTGCGGAACGTGTAGCCCGAACGGGTGTTCGTGACGATCCAGAAGCCGTCGGCTGCCACGCTGCTCATGTCTTTGACAAAGCAGATGTATGGCAACTCGCCATGTTTGGCACCGAGGGCGACATATCCTGCACCTTGTTCACATGTGATGTAGTACACGCCATCCTCCACGACGGGATCGGCGTAAACGCCACAGATGCAGAACAATATAAAGGTAAATAATAAGGTAAGTCTTTTCTTCATTGCAGTTTTTAGTGTAATAGAACGCCGCAAAGATAACGCTTTTTCCAATAACTTGTTTCAAAAGCGCTGAAAAAATGCCATCATCTTACCAACCAGTAGAGTAGGAGGGGGTGAATCTGGGATGAGGTAGTGAGGAGGATACTGCTCTGGTAAGTGTCGTTCTTGCGATAGATCTTGTTGCCACGATAGGTGAACAGGATGTCGGACTGGTAGGATGAGGTGCCGTCGTACATCTTGCCGTCGCGCCACGTGGCGAGGACATCCGACTGGTAGGAGGAACGGCCGCGATAGATCTTGCCGTCGCGCCACGTCATGATGATGTCGCTGGAATAGCTGCTGTTGCCGCGGTAGAGGTGCGTGCCGTCGAAACGGGCTAAGACATCGGCGGTATAGGAAGAAGTCCCTTTGTACACCTTTCCGTCTTTGATGTTGCACACGATGTCCGAGGTGTAGCTGGACGTGCCGCGATATACCTTCTGAGCGCTTGCCAGTGGGGCGCTCAGAAGGCATAATAATATAGGTAGTAAAGCTCGGAACATATTCTTGGATTCATCAGCTCTTTATAACGCCCAGTCGCTGAAGGTCTTGCAGACCTCCATGATGTAGTCGTAGCGGCTGGCGACGCGTTCGTGGAACAGCGCCTGGCACGCCTTGACCACGTCCTCGGGGAACGAATCGGAGAGGGCGAGCCAGCTGAAGTTCCTCACGCAGGAGACCACTTCGATCTGGGCCTTGCGCTGGGCAACGACTTCGGCGGGAAGCCCGGCAAAATAATGTTCGATGGCGAGGTCCCATATCTGATTGCCCAATTCGCGTGGCATGCCGATGATCTTGTCGTAGTCGCCGACGAGGCTCACCATGGCGGAATAGGCATGGCCCAAGTCGAGCAGCGGATGGCCGTAGCCTACCTCACCCATGTCGATGAGCATGAGCTCGTTGTCCTGCAACATGGCGTTTTTGGTCTGCAGGTCCATGTGCAACAGACGGTTGCCGGCAGGTATGCTGTCGAGGATGGCGAGCAGCATATCTACTTCCTCTTGCGAGAAATAGCGGCGGATGTGCTCCACCTGCTGACGTTCGCGTTCGATGGCCGACGGCACATTGCCTCCGATGGGCACCTCGATGCTGTGCATCTGTTGGAACAGGTCGGCATACTTGCGGGCATAGCTTTCGATCTGTTCGGGGTGCTGCTTGACGACGCTGCTCAGCGTTTCGGCGTGCAGCAGCTCATAGACCAGTCCGTAGCGCTCGCAGCGGCAGGCGGCAGTCGGTGCCACACGGACGATGTCGAAGGAGATGGCCGTTGGCATGCCCAGTACGAGCGCCTCCTTGGACATCGTGATCTCGCGACGCACCTCGTCTAAGGTCGTCCCTTCGCGGAACACCTTGATGATGGTGTCGCCGTTGAGACGGTAAACGGTGCCGACGCCGCCTATGCCGATGACCTCGCAACCATCGATGACCATCTGACGGATGGCACGCTCGACGGGCATGATCTTGGTAAAGCCCGTTATGTCAAGCACCTCATAGACCTGAGACTGGACATTGTGCACGTGAAACTTTTCTTTATATTGCTTGGAAAGCGACAAGAGGATGCGCAGGCCGGAGCTGGAGATGTATTCCAACTGCGAGGCGTCAAGCGTCAGCCGCCCGAAGGATGCTCTCTGGCTCAGCTCACGGGTGATCTTGGCTTGGACATCCGACGATGTGGCCGTGTCTAAACGTCCTGCAAGGCTAATGATGACTTCATCGCCGAGCTCCTTGATGGTCGTCTTCATAGGCGTTTGATGAGGTGATTTCTTCCGTGGACTCGTTAAATGCTTATTCCCACTCGATGGTGCCCGTAGGTTTCGGAGTCAGGTCGTAAAGCACACGATTGACGCCGGGCACCTCGGTGATGATGCGCTGGGTGATATGATGGAGGAGCGGGTAGGGGATCTCCTCGATGGTGGCGGTCATGGCATCGCGGGTGTTCACCGCACGGATGATGACGGGCCAGTCCCAGCTGCGCTTGTTGTCCTTGACGCCCGTGGACTTGTAGTCCGGCACGATGGTGAAGTACTGCCATACCTTGCCTTCGAGGCCATTCTTGGCGAATTCCTCACGCAGAATGGCATCGCTCTCGCGAAGTGCTTCCAGACGGTCACGGGTGATGGCTCCGGTGCAGCGAACACCCAGACCCGGTCCGGGGAACGGCTGGCGGAACACCATGTTGTCGGGCAATCCCAGTTCCTTGCCCACCACGCGTACCTCATCTTTATAGAGTAGCTTGATGGGCTCGACGAGTTCAAACTGAAGATCCTCGGGCAGACCGCCGACATTATGGTGCGACTTCACGGGACCGGACTCCACGATGTCGGGATAGATGGTGCCCTGAGCCAGGAAACTGATGCCCTCCTGCTTGCGGGCTTCCTCCTCGAAAACGCGGATGAACTCCGCACCAATGATCTTGCGCTTCTGCTCAGGATCGGCCACGCCAGCCAGCTTGTCGAGAAAACGATCCGTGGCATCCACGTAAACCAGGTTGGCGTCCAACTCGTCGCGGAACACACGAACCACCTGCTCGGGTTCGCCCTTACGCAGCAAGCCGTGATTGACGTGAACCGAAACCAGCTGCTTGCCAACGGCCTTGATCAGCAACGCCGCGACAACCGATGAATCGACACCGCCGGAGAGGGCCAGCAGCACCTTCTTGTCACCAATCTGAGCGCGAAGCTCTTGCAACTGTTCGTCGATGAATTTCTTGGCTAAAGCCGGAGTGGTGATGCGCTCCATGTCAGCCGGACGTACATTTCCTTGAGTCATAATAATCCGTATTTTTTTTCGTGAATAATGTGTGCTTTGATAGTCTTTGCGGAGCAAAGGTACGAATAAGTGAGCACAACGCCAAAAAAACAGCAAAAAAAGTTTGTTGTTGCCGTTTTGTTGCTTTTTTCATCCCTTTGATGCGGCTGATTTACGGAAAAGTTGTACTTTTGTTGCCGTAAACACTCACTTCAACGATAAAACACCTATGAAACGCCCCGCCTGGACTGAAAAAGAAAACCTGAGAACCATCATGTTCGGCTCCGACGATCGTCCCGACAGCACCTTCGACATCGTCATCATCATCGCCATCGCCGTCAGCCTGGTCATCCTTTTCGTGGAGAGCCTGCCGATGCTGCCGCCAACGCTGAAGCTCGTCCTGAAATGGTTGGAGGGTGTGCTGACCGTGCTCTTCACCGTGGAGTACATCCTCCGACTCTACTGTGCCAAGAGCCGCCGAGGCTATGCCCTGTCCCTCTGGGGCATCATCGACCTGGTGGCCACGCTCCCTCCCTATCTGGCCATCATCCTGCCGGGAGCTCGCTATATGCTCATGCTCAGGAGCATACGCTTCCTTCGCATCTTCCGCATCTTCCGTGCTTTCGTCTTCATCAACGAGGGACAGCTGCTCCTGAATGCCGTGGGACGTAGCCTTCATAAGATTGCCGTCTATTTCCTCTTCGTGCTGATTCTCACCAGTTGTCTCGGCACCCTCATGTTCATCATCGAGGGTGGACAACCCGGTTCCGCATTTACGGACATCGGCACGAGCATTTATTGGGCCATCACCACGCTGAGCACCGTAGGCTATGGCGACATCACCCCCGTCACCTTCATGGGCCGCCTGCTCAGCGGCTTCATCATGCTCCTTGGCTACACCATCATCGCCGTTCCCACCGGCATCGTCTCCGCCTCATTCATTGATGAAACCCGCGACCCCGTTCGCAACGGACGCTGTCCCCGCTGCGACTCCAAGGTCCGCAAAGGCGACAAGTTCTGCTCCCATTGCGGCGAGAAGCTATGAGCGATTACCATGAAACATTCCCTCCGGAAGAGGAGGATTTGCGGCCATTCACATGGCGGATCTCTTAAATAAACACATTCAAATCCGGGATTTTTTCCTTAAATAACATACATCATGCTTTCCATGTTGTGTTCGAGGTTGATGAAAGCAGTAACTTATGTCAAGAAGCGAATCGCGGCCATATCTTTCGTCCGCCATCTTTAGCGGCTAGAAGTATAGGCTGTCGGGAGCTAAGAAAACACTTCTAACGGTGTAGCTCGTTCGGTCGCGAGCGAACGACCGAAACGATTAACCGTTCTGGTTGCGACGTTAGAACGTTACGACGGCAGCGGCTTGAAGTGTCGATGCCGACGGCTTGACGTGTCGATGACAGCGGTTGGACGTGTCGGCGACTGCGGATGGAAGTGTCTGCAGTACTCTTTGTTTCATACGTAAATTGTATACATTTCCATACACTTTTACACTAACCTACGTTTAATTGCTTGTCATACAACAATATAACTCGCAATAATTTAGTGTATTTTAGGTGTATTTTGGAGTGTATTCGTGTATTTTATTACCGCAAATCAGGATAATGTTGTAAATTTGCTCTGTTTTTGATTATAGATAAGATGCTTAATACAGATGATAAGTTGTCAAATGTCTTCCATCTAAGGCGCAAATCGATGCCAAAAATCTGACTTTTCGCCTCATTTATACACTAATACACCTGTAAATACACTATAAATACACTATTTTTAAGCGTGTTAACGTGCAGGAATACAATGTATTAAGTATAAAAAGGTGTAAAAGTGTATGGAAAAACCCCTAAACATATTCAATAAGATTCGATTTACGATAGCCTTCGCCTCGGCCTTCAGTTTGGAATTCTTCGACACTTTTATCATGTTGTAGAAATAAACGCGCCTCACATCTTTAAAATACTACAAGTTGCTCTTCACCCAAATCGCAAAGAGCGGATCGGAAAGGAACAGGCCGGATTCGGTTTCTTCAATGAGTTCGCGTTCAATGAGCGCCTTCTTCAGTTTCTGAAGGTTGGAACGAGTGCCTAAATTGAAATGGGTTGTGACCTCGCGCTTGCCAAAGTCGCTATGGTAGCCGGCACAAATTGCGCGGATGAGGTTGAGCTGATAGGACGAGAGGTTTGCAGTTTGCTCCACAAAGAGCGGTGCCACTTGAGCCAATGTGGCCTCCAAACCATCATGGAACGTTTGTTCCGTAGCTTCTTTTTCTGATGCTGCCAATACATTCCACGCCAATTGCTGCACATAGGCCGAATAGTTGTCAACTGTAGTACAAATCCTTTCAGCTAAAGTTGAAGATATCACCTTCCCGGCCACCTCAAATCGGCTTATAATGAAAGGTACCCACTTCTCTGTCGGAATCTTTTTGAGGAAGAACATGTCACCAAATTGATAGAATGGCATCTTTCTACTGTAGAAGAGGTTGCTCATCAAATGTTGTTTACTTCCGAAAAGGCAGTACGAAGTCTGTTGATGATGCTGCCATACGCTACGTATTGTTTTCTGAACAGTCAGTGAGTCAGGCATCTCGCCTATCTGTTGGAACTCATCGATGCACACCACTATATGAATGCCACGTTTGCGGGCAATCCTTTCGGGCAAGTTTAGGATTTCATCCGGGTTGTTTGCTTGGGGATTCAAGCCTAATGACAATGAGAATTCTGTCGTAGGCTCTGGGCTGAAAACGACCTTTGGAGCTATGCCCATCAAGAACTCTTTTGCATTCTCTATCATCCTGTCCATTTTTGAGGAAGTCGCCTGAATGACGGCAGATGCGTATTTCTCATAGAACTCGTATTCCGTCCGGCACTTATAGATGTCCATATACACCACTTTCAAAGTTGGACTTTCAGTGATGCTCTTCACTTTTTTAACGAGGGATGTCTTGCCCATACGACGAGGAGATATGAGGATTGAGTTGACGCCATTCTCGAAGTTCAGCTGAAGGCGTTTTGTCTCCAGCTCTCGGTCCGTGAATAGTTCTCCTTCAACAGACATGCCATAGATGAAAGGCTTGTTCATGAATGATAGTTTAGCGTTTTCTGCGGCAAAGGTAATGAATAGAAAGAATGTACACAAATATGTTGTACACCAAGTTGTGAATATTAATATTGTTTAACTAAATGCCATATTTCAAATGTGTTATATGACATTTGAAAATGTACACCGACTGGTGTTACACCACTTGGTGTACATTTTCTGTTTTATGGGTACAACACATATAAAATCGATGCACCGTGCGGAGGGAGTCTGTATGCTCGGCATGAGTATTGCCTGACGGGTGCAAGCCCCGAGTGAGCCCAAATAGCGGGAATCACTCATCCAAGTGTAAGTAATAAGTATTATATGTTCAAAGAAACCTCTTCCAGAAGGAAAGGTATAATTCCGACATACATGATGCCGTCTTCATCTATCCATGCCTTTGCATTTCCGTCGATGA
>Ga0310697_10002943_pt1 | contig 17543 bp, 14 predicted proteins | sample 172DNAGHGlowgp2_FD_203883 | JGI IMG/M metagenome (GOLD analysis project Ga0310697, IMG submission 203883) | Sheep rumen microbial communities from Palmerston North, Manawatu-Wanganui, New Zealand - 1728 DNA GHGlow gp2 (v2) (version 2) | ecosystem: Host-associated > Mammals > Digestive system >... | reverse complement strand
TGTAAAGCTCCCGAAACGTATCACCGAGCTGAAGACCGGCACATTTATGGGCTGTACACGTCTCGGCTCTGTCGAGATACCGGATTCGGTAAGCTCGATAGGCAACTATGCATTCTACAACTGCTCCGAGCTCAAAAGCGTCAGGCTGCCTGGCTCGCTCAGCAGCATAGGCGCATACGCTTTCGGTCAGTGCAGCTCGATCACTGACATCGACGCATCTGCGTGCAGTGCATTCAACTATGTTGACGGTATCCTCTACAACAGCAGCAGGCAGAACATCTACCGTGCTTCGGTCGAGCTCTCCGGAGACGTGTACATCGACAACAACGTCAAGTACATCGAGCCCGGCGCATTCTCGGTCTGCACCAAGATAGAGAACCTGTACCTTCCCTCGTCCGTTACTGACATCGGCGAGAGTGCGTTCAGCTTTTGTACAGGTCTCAAAAAGATAGACTTTTCCGCAGGTCTGACAAATATCGCTCCCATTGCGTTCAAATACTGCTCATCTCTCGAATCTCTCGACCTTCCGATAACACTTTCGACTATCGGCGACGGAGCGTTCCTCAGCTGTACCTCGCTTTCGCGCGTTATTATCCCCGAGGGAGTTTCGTCTGTCGGAGAGGGCGCGTTCCTGCACTGTACCAAGCTCGGGCAGGTCATCGTCCCCAAGAGCGTGACCAACATCAGTGCGAACGCTTTCGGATACAGGATAGACGATGATGACTATGAGCTCGACAAATCGTTTGAAATGAGCGTATTCTCGGGCAGTGCAGGCGAAAGCTATGCTAAATCAAACAAGATCTCGTACACATACGTGGACAAGAGCCTGAAAAAGTATGCCTTCCTTATCATTGCTGCGGCATTTGCAGTTGCGGCAGTGGTGCTCGCGGTCTTTCTTATGGCGAAGGGCAGGAAGGGTACTCCTTCATCAGTGAAGAAGGCTGAAAAAGCCGAGCGTGAGCGCCTCGAGGAGGAGAGCTACGAAAAGATACTCGGCGATGACGCCGAGGACGAGGCTGAAGAAGCTTCCGGCTCTGAGGAAAAGGACGAAGAATAACAAGAAAAACAGCTGTGAGGAGCTCATCTCACAGCTGTTTTTTCAGTTCTTGTCGTGCTGACGGAAAACGAGCGATGCTGTCAGCCCTGCGAGGAGAGCAGCTGCGATACCACCGGCAGCAGCCGTCAGCTCGCCGGTAAATACTCCCGCAAAGCCGTCCTCATCGACGGCTTTTTTCATACCCTCCGCGAGCGCGTGTCCGAAGCCTGTCAGCGGCACGGATGCCCCGGCTCCTGCAATTTCGGCGAGCGGACCGTATATCCCGAGCGCCGAGAGTATGACTCCTGCGACAACATAGCCTGTGAGTATGCGTGCCGGAGTGAGCTTCGTATAGTCGATGAAGAGCTGTCCTACGGCGCATATTGCTCCGCCGACGAGGAATGCCTTTATTATCTCTGTCATATCTGCTCCTTTACGTGTCTGAGGTGGACGAGGTGTGCTATCGCAGGGATACTCTCGCCCTGCTGGAGCGACATCGTAGACATAAGCGCACCGGTTGCTGCGAAGAGGATATTCTCTATCCTGCCGCTCTCAAGCATGGGCAGGAACAGTCCGCACAGCACGCTCGCACTGCATCCGCAGCCCGAGCCTCCGCAATGGGTGTCCTGCCGGGTGTTGTCGTAGATGAGCTCGCCGCAGTCGCGGTGCTGCTTTGTGATGTCGATGTCCTGTTTCTGCATAAACTCGCGGACGAGCGTGCTGCCGACCTTGCCGAGGTCGCCTGTGATGATGTAGTCGTAGTCATCGGGCGATGTGTCCGTTGCTTCGAGATAGCGCTTTATCGTAGTCGCAGCAGCCGGAGCCATAGCACTGCCCATATTCGTGATGTCGCTGATGCCCATATCCGCTATCCGCCCGATACAGCCGCCGACTATCTCCGCCATGCCGCTCTGCTTCGAGAGTATCACAGCTCCGGACGCCGTACAGGTCCACTGCGAGGTCGGCGTGCGCTGTCCGCCGTATGAGAGCGGTGCGCGGAACTGACGCTCGGCTGTGGAAAAATGCGACGAGGTCACAGCAGCGGCGCGGCGTGAAACGCCGCTGTCCACGAGCAGGGAGGATATGAGCATCCCCTCCGCCATCGTCGAGCAGGCTCCGTAAATGCCGAGAAACGGTATCTCAAGCTCGCGCAGACCGTATGACGAGCCGGTACACTGGTTTATCAGGTCGCCGGAGCATATCGAATCTATGTCCTCCTTGACGAGTCCGGCTTTTTTCACGGCAAGGCTGACTGCTTCGAGCTGGAAGCGGCTCTCTGCCTGCTCCCATGTGCTTCTGCCGAAGTGACTGTCGCTGATTATCTCGTCGAAGCACCGTCCGAGCGGTCCCTGTCCCTCTTTATCGCCGACTACCGCCGCGTGGCTCTCGACCTTTACCGGAGCGTCCAGCCGGAACGCTCCCCTTGATAGATATTCTGCCATAAAAATACCTCCGTTCGCGGTTATTATCCCACAAACGGAGGTTTTTATTCTTATTTGAGCACCCTTATCTGGAGCATTGCAAGTCCGGCATTTCCTATGATGAACAGCAGGAACGCGATACAGCTGAACGCCCAGCCGTAATGCTTTGCAGGGCTGTTGTTCTCGCGGACATAGTTCGCAAGGTACTTTCTCTTGCAGATGAGAATGATGATACCTCCGAGAGTAAATGCTCCGAAAAGTGCATATTCCAGTATCGTATCGATTTTATCCGGTATCGGCTTTGTGATGAATATGAGCAGGTCGCCGAATACGAAGTTGTTCGTGATATGGAGCAGTATCGACCAGCCTATGCCGTATTCGATTGCGGCGTAGGAGAATACGAGTCCCACGAAGAAGGCGAACACCGACTGTGTCGGATTTGCGTGCATTATTCCGAAGAGCATCGACGAGAGCACCATAGCTGTGACCTTTCCGCAGCCTGCTCGCTGAAGGCCGTGCATAGCAAAGCCGCGGTAGACTATCTCCTCGACTATCGGACCGATGAAGCTTGCATACAGGAACATCGAAAGCGTTTTGCTTCCGGCTGTGGCGGAATCTATCGCATCCTGTATCGTCAGACCGAAGAGATTGAACATCCACTCAACGCACGGGTCTATCAGCATGAACGGTATCTGAACGCCCATAAGCACAACGATGAGCATCATCAGCGTCGTTATCTTCATTTTGCTGTGCGGCTTGAATATCTCCTTCACCGGCAGAGCCTTGATGAAGAACAGCATCAGGAACACAACGCCGATGAGGACGCCGACGAGCATACTTCCTGCGGAATCGGTGAAGGTCTCGTTGTATGCGTCGATCTTTTGCGTATATTCTTCATTATTTGCCGAGAATATGCTGAAGAATATGTAGTGACCTATCATATCCGCGATAACTACCATATTGATGATGAAGGTGTAGATGAGAAGTCCCACTGACATATATTCCACTCTGCCCTTGAAGAGCCTGCGCTCGGCGATATGGGGAGGCAGGGCGTGCGGCGGCGGAGGCGTATACTGCTGCTGATACTGCGGCGGCGGAGCCTGTGCGTACCCCTGTTGCTGAGGGTCCGGGGCGTTGATGTATCCGTTATTATCCATATTTTTCACCTTTCTGTAAAAGATATTATAATAATAACACACCCGTGCGGATTTGTCAATCCGCACGGGTGCCGTTATCACAGCTCAAGTCCGAAGCTTATCGAGAGAGCGGTATTGACCTTATCCATTGAGCGGAGGTCGAGCTCGCCCATTTTGTCCTTGAGCCGCTTCTTATCTATCGTGCGTATCTGTTCGAGCAGGACTATGCTGTCCTTGGCGAGTCCGCACTTGTCTGCCTGTACCTCGATATGCGTCGGGAGCCGGTTCTTGTCGCGCTGGCTGGTTATCGCCGCGGCGATAACAGTGGGGCTGTGCCTGTTGCCGACATCGTTCTGGACTATAAGTACAGGTCTTACTCCGCCCTGCTCAGAGCCGACTACCGGGCTCAGGTCGGCATAGTATATCTCTCCTCTTTTGACTGACATAACATTTATCTCCCCTGATTCAGATTTAGGGAATCACTGACTGTATCAGCTGCTTCCTTCAGAGCTCTGATTATATTATCCCACTCTGCGGCAGATTTATACAGTTGTGTTATATTATATTCCTCAGTGACCGGAAGTGTTTACGGAAACAGCAAGGGCGGTCTGCCGATAACGGAGACCGCCCCATAAGACATAATGTTATGTGCTCAGTGCTTATTCAGCCATGCCGGAGATAGTGAAGTTTACTTCAACAGTTGTCCAGCCGTTGGCGAAATCATCCGGATTAACTGCCTGAGGAGAGTAGTCGCCGATGTAGCTTGCAGGAGTTGCAGCATCGCCTTCGCCCTCATAGAGCATACCTTCAGCAGTACGTGCGTCCTTGGGCATATTGTCCTTGGATACCCACTGATTGTAGAGATTGGCTCTTGTCTCCTTGCCGTCATCGGAGGAGGTATAGGGCTTGCCGTCGAGTGTGAGTTCATTTCCGTCGACCTTTACGGAATTGACTGTGATAACAGCTCCGGGACAAGCTGTCTCGCCGTTCTTTATCATTACAGCCATGAACTGGAGACCGCTCGGAACGTACTGGTCATCGGGCGAGCCTGTGGTATCGAATCGGAAACCGTTCGTGTCAGCAGTAACGCTTACAGTGTAGTCGCCGTTGCCTGTGATAGGGCAAACGCCGGCGTTGTAGGTGAGATAGTCCTTGCTCGGGTCGTCACCGCCCCAGTACTGTATCCACCACTGACCGTCAACGATAGCAAGATAAGCGTCACCGTCCTGAGCTACAACAGTGTCCTCGAAATCAATGTCCTCGGCGCTGATAGCGGAGGGCTCTTCTGAAGTTGCCTCGGAAGATGCTTCTGTAGTCGCCTCGGTAGTCGGCTCCTGTGAGCTTTCCTCCTTGTCGCCGCAGGAAGCGAATGCTCCGCAGACCATAGCTGAAATGAGCATACAAGCGATAAACTTCTTCATAGTCATTACCTCTTTCTGTTCGGTTTTTTGCAGGAGCGGCGCATAATTAGAGGGTGAGCGCCGTCTGCGGTCAATATAATGATACACAATTACGCAGGAAAATGCAAGGTGCTTTATAGACAAACTTTCACCCTCTGCAATATGATTATTGTACAAAATGCGGCATTTTGAGCACATTTTTACTGGTTTGTTATAGATTTTTCATACATCGTTCCTGCTCTGTAACGTGAAGTATGTGATTTTTCTTCATAAAATCAGCTCAGCTCGAACATTCCCGTATAGAGCTGGTAATACTTGCCGTGCTGTGCGATGAGAGCCTTGTGGTCGCCGCGCTCGATTATCTTTCCGTGCTCGAGCACCATTATCGCCTTCGCATTTCTTACCGTTGAGAGGCGGTGAGCGATGACGAATACCGTTCTGCCCTCCATAAGCTGATCCATACCCTTTTCGATATGCGCCTCGGTACGTGTATCTATCGAGCTCGTAGCCTCGTCGAGGATGAGCACGGGCGGATCTGCTATCGCGGCTCTTGCAATTGCAAGGAGCTGACGCTGACCCTGCGAGAGATTTGCACCGTCCGCAGTGAGCATAGTCTGATAGCCGTTTTCGAGGTGGGTGATGAAATAGTCGGCATTTGCGAGCTTCGCCGCAGCGTAGACCTCCTCATCTGTCGCATCGAGCTTGCCGTAGCGGATATTGTCCATTACAGTGCCCGTGAACAGGTGAGTGTCCTGAAGAACTATCGACTGCGAGCGGCGGAGGTCGTTCTTCTTTATCTTGTTGATGTTTATCCCGTCATAGCGTATCTTTCCGTCGGGGACGTCGTAGAAACGGTTGATGAGGTTCGTGATAGTGGTCTTGCCTGCGCCGGTCGAGCCGACGAATGCTATCTTCTGACCTGCCTTCGCGTAGAGGCTTATGCCGTTGAGGACGGTCTTTTCCGGCTCGTAGCCGAAGTATACGTCATCGAGCTCGACATTTCCGCGGACCTCGGCATAAGTTATCGTACCGTCAGCCTTGTGCGGGTGCTTCCATGCCCATTTGCCTGTGCGCTTGTCGGTCTCGGTGATGTTGCCGTCAGCGTCTATCTCAGCGTTTACGAGTGTTACATAGCCCTCGTCAGCCTCGGGCTCGGCATCGATGACGCTGAATATCCTCTCGGCACCGGCAAGTGCGGTGAGTACGGCGTTGAGCTGCTGTGATACCTGAGTTATCGGCTGTGAGAACTGTCTTGTGAACTGGAGATATGATACGAGCTTGCCTATCGTCATACCGCCGAAGCCGTTCACGGTCATTATACCGCCGACTATAGCTGTAGCAGCGTAGTGGAGGTAGGAGAGGTTGTTCATTATCGGCATAAGGATATTGGCGAAGGTATGAGCTCTTGTCGAAGCCTCGCAGAGCTCGTCGTTGAGCTTGTCGAATTCGGTATTTGCGCTCTCCTCGTGGCAGAATACCTTTACCACCTTCTGACCGTCGATGTACTCCTCGATGTAGCCGTTGGCGCGTCCGAGAGCCTTCTGCTGAGCGATGAAGCCCTTGCTGCTGCGCTTGCCGATGAATCCGATGATGAACACGATGAGCACCAGCATCACGATAACGATGATGGTGAGCAGCCAGCTGTAGAGCGCCATCATCACGAATACGCCGACTATGGTGATAGCCGAGCTGATGAACTGTGCGATGCTGTTGCTGAGCATCTCGCGGAGAGTATCGGTATCGTTCGTGTAGAGCGACATCAGCTCGCCGTGGGTGTGCTTGTCGAAATAGCTTATCGGAAGCGCCTCCATTTTTGTGAAGAGGTCGTCGCGGATACGTTTGAGGGTAGAGGTCGATATTTTGAGCATTATTCGCTGATAGAGCAGCGACGCGAGCACGCCGGCACAGTATATAGCGACCATTGCGCCGAGAGTGAAGATGAACTTTTTCTTGTCCCATTCTCCGCCGGTGAGGGCTTCCTTGAGGTTGTCGACTATCGGGCTGAGCAGTGCATTTCCGGCAACTCCGGCAGCAGAGCTGACCGCTACACCTATCACGACGAACAGGAAATAGAGCTTGAAGCCGTACATATAGCTGAATATGCGCTTCATCGTCTTTGCCGCGTTTGAAGGCTTCTGCATTGGCTTGTCATTCTTTCTGGGCGGCATTATTCCTCAGCTCCTTTCTGCTGTGAGTCGTATACCTCGCGGTAGACGCTGCTGGTCTTGAGCAGCTGCTCGTGAGTGCCGATGTCAGTTATCCTGCCGTCGTCCATAACGATTATGCGGTCAGCGTCCTGAACGGAGGATATTCTCTGCGCGATGATGAAGGTCGTGGTATCCGCGAGCTTTTCGCGGAATGCCTTCCTGATACTGCTGTCTGTCGCAGTATCGACAGCGCTGGTGGAGTCGTCGAGAATGATTATCTTGGGCTTTTTCAGCAGAGCGCGTGCGATACAGAGACGCTGCTTCTGTCCGCCTGAGACGTTTACGCCGCCCTGTCCGAGGTCGGTATCGTAGCCGTCGGGGAATCCCATAATGAAATCGTGGGCGCACGCCGAGCGGCAGGCGTCCTCTATCTGCTCGTCAGTAGCATCCGGGTCGCCCCAGCGGAGGTTATCCCTGATAGTGCCCGAGAAGAGCACGTTCTTCTGCAATACCATCGCAACGCTGTCGCGGAGGGACTTCACGCTGTACTCGCGGACATTCCTGCCGCCGACGAGAACTTCGCCCTCAGTTGCGTCATAAAGGCGCGGGATGAGCTGGACGAGCGAGGTCTTCGATGAGCCTGTACCGCCGATGATACCGATAGTCTCGCCGGACTGTATGTCAAGGTCGATGTGGTCGAGTGCGAGATTGTTCATATCGTTGAAGTAGCTGAAGCTGACATTTCTGAAGCTTACCGAGCCGTCCGCAACATTTTCCTCTGCATTCTCGGGAGAAACAACGTCCGGCTCCTCGATGAGCACCTCATAGACACGCTGGAGCGATGCACGTGAGATGATGAACATCATAAACAGGAATGAGAGCATCATCAGCGAAATGAGTATCTGACCGACATAGGTGATAAAGCTTGTGAGGTCGCCGAGCTCCATTGTATCGCCGACTATCATATGTGCTCCGAACCAGAGGATAGATATTATGCATGCATACATAACGAGCTGCATGAGCGGCATCGATACTATAACGAGCTTCTCTGCGCGGACCTGCGCCTGACGTACAGCCTCGGTGTTGTCGGTGAATTTCTTCTTTTCGTAGTCCTCGCGGACGAACGCCTTGACTGTGCGGATACCGATAAGGTTCTCCTGCACACGCGCATTCATATCGTCATAGCGTGTGAGCATGGCCTTGAAGCGCGGATGTGCCGTTCCGAGGATACAAACCGCACCGATGATGATGACGGGTATCGCACACAGGAACACCACCGAGAGCCTTATGTTCATCTTCATCGCCATAACGAGCGCGAATATCAGCATGATAGGCGAGCGGAACGCCATTCGTATGAACATCATAAATGCGTTCTGAATGTTCGTGACGTCAGTTGTGAGACGCGTTGTGAGCGATGCGGTCGAGAACTTATCCACGTTTGAGAACGAGAATGACTGCACCTTTCTGAACAGTGCGCTCCTCAGATTCTTTGCGAAGCCGACTGCCGCAACTGCACTCAGACGTCCTGCTACAGCTCCGAAAAACAGCGATACGAACGCCATGCAGACCATAAGTCCGCCCATTCCTGCAACATATCCGATGTCGCCCTTGTTTATGCCGTTGTTGATTATCGCCGCCATAACGTAAGGTATGAGCACTTCCATAGCGACTTCTCCCATTATGGTTATGGGGGTGAGAACGGCTTGCTTCCAGTATTTTCCGACATAGCGCAATATCTTTGCTATCATAGCATATCCCCTTTCTTATCTGTGTTATGTCTTGCAAATCATCGTCATAACGCATTTTATCACATACATTTATTAATGTCAAGTACAATATGCATATATTTCCGACAGGCTTATTGTGCTGATTCAACAAAAAGTTTTCACCTGTTTTCTTTTAACAATTTATACAATCTGCACCTTGATCTCTGCCGCTCCCTTGACTTTTTTGGCGAAATAGTTTATAATAGGAATATCATCGTTATTTAATAATATCAATTTTTTACGGAAGGACGGCGAACAGAAATGGATTACAGATTTTCAGTTATCACTCCCGAAATATCGCGCCTTGCAGAGCGCTCTATCGACAGCTACAGGATAGCTCCGGAATTATATACACAATACGACGTAAAAAGAGGCCTCCGTGATATAAACGGAAATGGTGTCATCGCCGGTCTTACCAACATAAGTACGATAAAGGTGCTCGATATGGGTGACGGTATGCCCAATCACGGCGACGGAAAGCTGTATTACCGCGGCATCGACGTCGAGGACATTGTCGAGGGCTTCATCAAGGAGAAGCGCTTCGGCTTCGAGGAGACCGTTTATCTCCTCCTCTTCGGTGCTATGCCGAGCGAGCACGAGCTCGCCGAATTCAGGCAGCTCCTCGCGGATTTCCGCTCGCTCCCTCCGACTTTCACACGCGATGTCATTATGAAAGCACCCAGCGACAATATGATGAACACACTTGCAAAGAGCGTTCTTGCGCTGTATTCCTATGATGATTATGCCAACGACATCTCGATACCGAACGTTCTCCGCCAGTGTATCGAGCTCATAACGCTTTTCCCTGTGCTCGCCGTTTACGGCTACAGCGCGTACAAATACAGCAGCGAAGGCGGAAGCCTTTATATACACGACCCGCGTCCGGAGCTTTCGATAGCGGAAAATCTGCTCTATATGCTCCGTCCCGACAAGAGCTTCACCGAGCTTGAAGCACGTATCCTCGACCTTGCTCTCGTCCTCCACGCCGAGCACGGCGGCGGAAACAACTCCACCTTCACCGTTCACGTCGTGTCTTCATCGGGAACAGACACCTACTCCGCTATCGCCGCGGCACTCGGCTCGCTCAAGGGACCGAAGCACGGCGGCGCGAATATCAAGGTCGCGATGATGTTGGATGATATGAAGCAGTCTGTCAGGGACTGGACCGACGAGGAGGAGGTGCGCGGCTATCTCAGGAAGCTCCTCCACAAGGAAGCCTTCGACAGAGCCGGTCTCATCTACGGTATGGGGCACGCGGTCTACTCGCAGTCAGACCCGAGAGCGAAGGTGTTCAAGAGCTTCGTCGAGAAGCTCAGCTCCGAGAAGGGCAGACACGACGAATTTGCCCTTTATTCGCTTGTTGAGCGACTTGCTCCCGAGGTCATCGCCGAGGAGAGACGCATTTACAAGGGCGTCTGCGCGAATGTGGATTTCTACAGCGGCTTCGTTTACCGTATGCTCGGCATACCGGACGAGCTGTTCACGCCTATCTTCGCGGTCTCGCGCATCGCAGGCTGGTCGGCTCACCGCATCGAGGAGCTCATAAACTCAAACAAGATAATCCGTCCTGCTTACAAGGCTATCTCTCCGATGAGGGAATACACCGATATGGAGAACCGTATGGACTGATGCCTTCAGTATTTGAGAGGTAATTCGTATGAACTGCAAAAAATGTAATTTTGAATTCCCCTGCGAGGTCAAATTCTGCCCGGTATGCGGCGCAAGGCAGACCGAAGAGATACCCGCTCCCGAGCCGGTGCTCAACGTGCCCCCTCCGCAGGAGAACGGTATGCCGCCTCAGTATCCGGCAGCTCCGCCTCCGGGATATCTGCCTCCGCCGCGCTTAGAGAGAGTCAAGGACTCGCCGAAATACGTCGGCTTCGGAGAAGCTATAGCGCTCTATTTCAAAAACTATGTTAACTTCAAAGCGCGCTCGACGAGGAGCGAATACTGGTACGCGTTCCTGTTCACGTCGCTGATCGGGATATGCTGCTGGTTTCTGAATTTTGTTATACCTGGTCTGTCTTATCTGGCAAGCGCGGCATTCTTCGTGCCGGACCTTGCGATAACATTCAGGCGCTTTCACGATACGGGCAGGACAGGCACCTTCCCGCTGATAAAGACGATAGTGTGCGCTTTATGGAGCGTGCTGTCGGCTGCGGTGGTAGTATTTTTCATCTTGGCGATATGCGGAGCGATAGACGATGATATCATCTCCATCGAGGGCTGGCTGGTCCTGCTGTTCACCGCAAGCGGAACAATGTTCATACCGCTTGGATTGAAGATATACGAGATAGTGATATGCTGTTTCGACAGTCAGCACAAGCCCAATAAATACGGCAGAGAGCCGCGCTGATAAAGACTTTCGTTAATAACAAGGAGAAGAATTATGGAAAAACTACAGTGTGAGTTGTGCAATTCGGTCGATATAGTCAAGCTCGACGACGGCTTCTATCAGTGCCAGTACTGCGGCTGCAAATACACTCCCGAGCAGGCAAAGGCTATGCTCGGCGGAACTGTCGAAACGACCATGGGAAATGCCGAACTCCAGCGCCGTGTGGACAATGCCAGGGCACAGATGGAGATAGGTCAGCCTGCGAATGATACGATAAACAGCATAATCAAGGACTTCCCGGGCAGTCGCTGGGGCTATTGGCTGAGCATCGAGAACTCTTTCAAAAGAATGCTTGAGGGCATATCCTTCACCAGCTATTACCAGTTGAAAAGCTACCACGAAAGCCTGCTGAAAATAGCTCAGCACTCCAGCGAGATAACCGAGCAGGAGGTCACTGACCTCTGGGACAACGGCTTTGCCAAGGTCTATAATGCTATGATAGACGGCGAGATCTTCCTCGTCGGCTACCAGTCGAAGGAGGATCTGCTCACGCTTCATCCGCTTATGAAGAAGGCTTACGATATGGGCATAGCGAACGCAAATACGCTCAAGGAGAACCGCCTCGCCCTCTACGGCAACGGCTCCTCGCTCACGTGGATACTCTCAAACAGCGCTACCGTCCGCGGATACGACAAATACCCGATAGTTTTCGCGCTCGGCAAAACTCTCTCATACGCCGATTTCAACGGCGGCGGAACTACTATCCGCACACGCACCGAGAGTGTGCCGATGATACTCACGAATACCTATCTCAACACTTTGCGTACACAGGCGGCAGAGAATTCGTCGTATCTTGCGACCAAGACAAAAAAATGCCCCAACTGCTGCAATGAGCTGTCAAGATTCTTCTTCAGCAGCACATTTGAGTGTAAGACGTGTCATCTTACGTACCCTGTGTCAAAGAGAAAATAAGCGATATAGGATAAAGCTCTGAAAACGATACGGCAGCCTGCCGTATAAGGAAATAAAAATCCGAAAGGAATGAAATGATATGAAAAACTCAACTCAGATCATCAACTGGGGCGGAATGCCCTGCGTAAAGCTCGAAGCCGGCGGCTATGAGGCTCTCATCGCTTACGAGATAGGCTCGAACGTCATCCGTCTGCGTGACCTTAAAAACGGGCTCGAATTCTTCCGCTACTCCGATGACAACGATGCGGATGTTATCAGGCAGTCTGCGGAGGTATGGGGACTTCCCACCCTCTATCTGCCCAACCGTTTCGCAGACGGCGTACTCAAAACATCGGACGCTGTATATCAGCTCCCCGTGAACGAGAAGGCTCCCTACAACAACCATATCCACGGCTTTATACATAAGCGCGTACACGAGGTAGTCGAGCACAATGCCGACAGCAACTGCGCGTGGGTCAAGACACGCTACGTTTACGACGAGAACGATGAATTCTTCCAGTATCTCCCGATACGCTTCGTCGCTGAGTACACCTTCACACTCTCCGAGAACGGTCTTGAGCAGAACATCTGCTTTACCAACAATTCAAACGTAGTTATGCCCATTTCTATCGCTTCACATACCACTATCAACGCACCGTTCGTGAACGGCGCAAAGGAGAGCGAAATCCGCCTCACAGTCCCGATAGGCAAGAAGTGCGAGCTCAACGAGCGCTGTCTCCCGACAGAGCAGCTCAAGTCGCTCACTATGTGGGACCTCGAATACAAGACAGGCAACAAGTGCCCTGTTCTTCAGGTAGTCGACAATGATATGTACTTCGGCGAGTATGCAGACCTTGACGGCGAGAAGTTCCACGGCGTCATCGCTGAGGATACCGCGAGCGGCAAGAAGCTCTGCTACGAGGTATCGGAGGAGTACAAGTTCTGGATAATCTGGAACGACCGCGGCTTCAACCACTATTTCTGCCCCGAGCCGATGACAGCTATGATAGACGCGCCCAACCTCTCACTCCCCGCTGATGTTACCGGCTACCGCGAGATAAAGCCGGGCGAATCCTTCAAGTCGCATCAGCGCTTCTTCACAAAGCTGTGATAAGATAATCAATGACTGTTTGAAGGGTGTGCTTTCGGTCTGCTTTTCTGTTAAGGCAAGCGTGCTGAGAGCCTTTACCTAAACTTTTAAATTCTGAAATACGTAAATACACCCCCGGAATCATTTCAGCGAGCCTGCTGCTCCTGTGACCGGGGGTGTATCTGCGTAAAAAAACAAAGCTTGTCTCCTTTGGAAAAGAGTCCGGAGGGAAGCCATTATGAAGAACGGCTTCCCTCCGGCAGATAATTATAAAATATCTGTAGAAACGCAGCGCACAGCGGCTGCGTTTTTTAATACTTGAACTGACCGTTTCCGATGAATTCGCATATGAGCGAATCGCGCGAGACGTCATTTTTATCGAGAGGCGTGAGGGATTCGAGTACCTTTGTAACATCTGCGAGCTCGGGACAGTCGGTCATCTCACGGAGCTGACCGATGAGCGAATCGCGGTAGACGTTGAGCTCATACGCCATAAATGTGTCGATGTCGAAGTCAGAGCGGTGCTTATAAGGCATTATGTATTTGTTTTCACCGGCTTCGACGCTGTGGAACATATTCATCGTTTCGCGTAGAGAGCGCTTGCGGAAGTTCTTGTCGCGTATCATCCGGCGCATAAGCCGCACCTTCGACGGGTGAAGGATAATATCATCGCAGGTCACGCGCGTTCTGACACTGACATAGAGCTTGACGAGCTTGCTGTCCGGAACTGTGATGACCGCCGGATTGAGGGCGTGTATGCCCTCGAAAATGACGAGCTCTCCGGGCTTGCGCCTGAGGAACATCCCTGAGTGGTGCCGCGCTGAATCAGCGAAATTATACTTGGGTATCTCGACCTCCTCACAGCGCTCGATAGATTCTATCTGGCTGTTCAGCAGGTCCTTGTCGATACGTTCGGGGGATTCAAGGTCCATTTTGCCGAGTGCGGCGAGCTCCTTCTCCTCGTGAGTGAGGGGGCAGAAGTAGTTGTCCATCGAGAGCGTATGTGTTTCGCAGCCTGCCTCGTCGAGCAGCTTTTCGATCATAAAGGCTGTAGTGGTCTTGCCCGAGCCGGAAGGACCGGATAGCAGGATCACAGGCTTTTCGTGGCGTGTGTTGATGATGCTGTCGGTTATTTTCTTCAGCTGGTAGTGATACTCTTCATTCACGGCTTTGACGTAGCCCTTAGGATCAGCGGTTATTCCGTTGTTTATTCTTGTAACTTCTATATTCATAGTATGTCTCCTTGTGCGTAATAGTAAAAAGAAAAGGCGGACGCTTGCGTCCGCCCTGAGATTCATCTCTGTTCGCAGATAAGCTTGATAGCTGTTCTCTCCTCGCCGTCGATCTGGATATTGGCAAATGCGGGTATGCAGATGAGGTCGATACCTATCGGGGCAAGGTAGCCTCTTGCTATAGCGATAGCTTTGATAGCCTGATTCGATGCACCCGCGCCGACCGCCTGCACCTCAACGGCTTTCTGCTCTCTGATGACTCCGGCAATAGCGCCTGCGACTGAATTTGGTGTTGAATGTGATGATACTTTTAAGACCTCCATAGTGATGACCTCCTGTGAGAATATATTTGCACTTTAAATACCGATACTGAGCGAGAAGCAGTGTGTTCTTTGTATGAAACACAAAAGTTTTCGCAAATAGCGCAATAGTTATAGTACATATGCATATTATAGCACGCTCTTGTCAAGAAATCAATAGTTTGGGGAAAACTTTGTAGATTATCTTATAATCAGGCGTTCAATTTTGTGCGATTTGCCGCATTTTTCGTCAAATTCTACACAAACTCCGCATAAAAAGCAGTCTCCGGACGCCTCTTTGAAGCGGACAGGAGTGTGGAAACGGAAGCGGTCGACAGCCGGCTGTATCTCAACTCCGAGGCAGGAATGCTCGGGACCGGTCATCCCGGCGTCTGTGATATACGCTGTATGACCGGAGAGGACAGCCTCGTCCGCTGTCTGAACGTGGGTGTGCGTGCCGAAGACTCCGCTGACCCTTCCGGCGAGGTAATAGCCCATCGCTTTTTTTTCCGAGGTCGCCTCTGCGTGGAAATCGACGAATATATTTGGCGTCTCTATGTCTGCGAGGAGCGCATCTATCTTAGTGAACGGGTTGTCGAGCTGGTCCATGAATGCAGTTCCCATAAGATTTATCACAGCGACTGAATAAGCACCCATATCGAGCGTAAATACGCCCTTTCCGGGAGCTCCGCCCTCGGGATAGTTGGCAGGGCGTATGATGTATTCGGTGTCAAAGAGGTCGGAAGCCTCTTTGCGGCGGAATGCATGATTTCCGGTCGTGATGACATCGGCACCGGCGCGGACGAGCATATCCGCCGAGACCGGTGTTATGCCGTTTCCCTGTGCGGAATTCTCGCCGTTCACGACTGTGATATCCACGGAATACCGGCGTTTGATGAGGCTGAGCTTGGACATAAGGAAATCGCAGCCGGCGCTTCCTACTACGTCGCCGATGAAAAGCAGGTTCTTCAAATTTTTATCTCCGTTCGTATTGATATTATTTATTGGGCAGTTAAGGCAGCACCGCACAAAGTCCGCATAAGGGCGGATAATGAGTACACATTCATTATAACATCGCCGCATAGCACCTGTCAAGGTCGGACAAGGGGCGAATGCGGCGATATTTCGTTTATTCTGGTGTATCGGAGCTGCGGCGCTTCTCTATCGGGAGCTCGACGGTGAACACCGAGCCCTTGCCGGGAGTGCTCTCGGCGCGGACAGTGCCGTTGTGGTAGCTGACGCCGTGCTTGACTATCGACAGACCGAGCCCTGTGCCCTTTATCTTGCGCGAGCGGCTTTTGTCGACGCGGTAGAAGCGCTCGAAAATGCGGCTTATATGCTTCTCGGGGATACCTGTGCCGGTGTCGCTGACTGTGATGATAGCCTTCATCGGGATATGCGATACCTTCACGCAATAGCGTCCGCCGTCGGTGTTGTATTTGATAGCGTTGTCGCAAAGATTGTACATTATCTCGCCGAGGATCGTCTTGTTTCCGAGGACTGTGACGTGCTCGCCGACGAGCTCCGCAGTCACATTTTTCGCGTCTGCGCTTATCTGTAGCCGTGATATGGTGTCGGCTGCGAGTTCATAGAGGTCGACCTCCTCGTCCTGATGAGGAACTGAGTCCTCCTCGTCGAGCTTTGAGAGCGAAACTATATCGTTTATGAGGTTGATGAGGCGCTCGGCTTCATTGCGTATATCGCCGCTGAGAGCGCTGACATCGTCCGGCTTTACCATACCGCTGACGAGCATATCCGAGATGCCGTAGATAGTTGTGAGCGGTGTTTTCAGCTCGTGCGAGACATTCGATGTGAATTCGCGGCGCATAGTTTCGAGCTGCTGCTGCTCAGTGACATCGAGAATGAACACAACTATACCGTTTACGGTATCAGGGCTGTTTGCCGGTGAGGCGATGACCTTCCGCTCGCCGGCGTCCGTGCTCAGCAGGCACTCCGAGCGCCTTCCGCCCATTGCATTCTGTATGCAGCGGCGGAACTGCTCTGTCCGGCAGAGCGAGAAAACGGTGTGGTCGTCATCGTTTTTTTCAGCGCCGAGAAGCGAATATGCAGAGCTGTTGCCGGTGAGGATATTTGCCTTCTGGTCAGCTATCAGGAGTCCCTCGCTCATACTTTCGGTTATGAGGCTGAACTGGTCGCGGCTCTGCTTGAGCTCTATCATCTGGCGGTTTACCTGACCGTTCTGCGTGCTGAGCTTCCTGAGGAGCGGAGCGAGCTCGATGTAGCTTTTCTCTATCTTCGGGTGGTCGAGGTCGATATTGTTTATCGGTCTGACGATGTGGCGCGAGATGAGCATTGCCGACGCGAGCGAGAAAACTGCGAGCGCAGTCAGTATCACGAGCAGAGTCTGCATATTTTTCAGCAGCATCGCCGGGAGCGAGCGCTGTGCTTCGGAAACACGTATGACAGAGCCGTCCGAGAGCCGCATCGCGTGGTTGAGCGTCCTTGTCATCAGTGTATCGGAATATCGTCTGGAATCGCCCTCGCCGGAGCGCATTGCCTCCTCGACCTCCTGTCTGTCGGAGTGGTCATCGAGGCTCCCGGGGTCCTCGGACGAGTCAAAAATGACGCGGCCGCTCTTGGATATCCACGTCACGCGGACACCGGAAAACTCGGTCTCATCGAGGTATTTGCCGCCGTTCATCTCAATTGCGGATGCTATCATAGCGCAGCTGCTGCGGACGTTTTGGGCGGCTTCCTCTGCCGACTGCC
>Ga0310697_10002942_pt1 | contig 17543 bp, 10 predicted proteins | sample 172DNAGHGlowgp2_FD_203883 | JGI IMG/M metagenome (GOLD analysis project Ga0310697, IMG submission 203883) | Sheep rumen microbial communities from Palmerston North, Manawatu-Wanganui, New Zealand - 1728 DNA GHGlow gp2 (v2) (version 2) | ecosystem: Host-associated > Mammals > Digestive system >... | reverse complement strand
CGGTTTGCCCGCATCATCGGCAAAATCAGTGCACTGACCGTCGCTCAATACATCAATTACTTAAATAATCAACCGATTGGCAGAGTTAAATATGCACTGGTTTAATTCCGCCAACGGGTCTTAACACTAAACACTCATAACTCTTAACTCATAACTCTTAACTCATAACTCATAACTCTTAACTGATACATAATTCGGCCCTTCTCATATAGTTCCTATATACTTCTCATATACTTCTTATATAGGTGATATAAGAAGTATATGAGAAGTATATGAGAACGATATAAGAACGATATAAGAAATGCCGAATTATGTACCTCTCGGGTAGGTATCGGGTGGGTATGAGGTGGGAGGTTGGTAGGGGGAGGCGGGAGGCGTGGGGGAAAGAAAAAAACAGGGGCACAGGCCCCTGTTTTTGATGTTGTTACGGTTGGAAAGAACGGTATCAGTCGACGGGGATGTCGCGGTTGACGTTCTTGGAGCCGGCGAGGGCGTAGAAGAGGATGTAGGCCAGCATGGCGACGACGAGCCAGTAGGAGCCCATGTAGCCCACGGCGCCGGCGATGGCGTTCTGGATCAGCGGCATGACGCCGCCGCCGACCACCATCATCATGAAGATGCCGGAGGCCTGCTCGGTGTAGCGGCCGAGGCCTTCGACGCTGAGGTTGAAGATGGTGCCCCACATGAGGGAGGTGCAGAGTCCGCAGAGGACGAGGAAGAGAGCGCTGATGGGCACCTGGAACATCTGGAATCCGCCGTCGACGCTGTAGCCGGGCATGGAGACGCGTATGTCGCTGGGCATGAGGATGGCCACGATGACAAGGACGATGGCTGCGAGGGCCACGGTGGAGAGCTGGGCGCGGGTGGAGACACGGCCGCTGATGGCGGCGCTGGCGGCGCGGCCCACCATCATGAGGAGCCAGTAGATGGCTGCCACGGCACCACCGATGGCGGCGCCGCAGAGGGGGTCGTCGGTGAGGTAGAAGTTGAGCTCGGCGGGGATGCCGACCTCGATGCCGACGTAGAAGAAGATGGCCACGACGCCGAGGACGAGGTGGCGGAAGCTCCAGGCGCTGTATTTCTTGCCGCCAGCGGCGGCGACGGCGGCTTTGGCGCTCTGGCCGGGTTCGGGGATGCTGACGAAGAGGATGACCAGGAAGGCCAGGGCGAAGACGCCCATGGCGATGAAGAGCAGCGGGGCGACGTCGCTCATGGCGGTGCGCTCGGTGACGGTGCCGATGAGTGCGCCGACGAGCAGGGGCGTGAGGGTGCCAGTGAGGGAGTTGAGGGTGCCGCCGGTCTGGATGAGCTGGTTGCCGCGGTTGCCGCCGCCGCCCAGGAGGTTGAGCATGGGGTTGACCACGGTGTTGAGCATGCAGACGCAGAAGCCGCAGATGAAGGCGCCGAGGAGGTAGATGACGAAGTTGAGGTAGACGGGCTGTCCGCCGACCGAGAAGGTGGCCACGGAGGCGCCGAAGAGGCTCGAGAGGTACTGCACCAGCATGCCCACGAAGCCCACGCCGAGGGCGATGAGGGCGGTCTTCTTGTAGCCTATGCGGCTCATCAGCTTGCCGGCGGGGATGCCCATGATGAGGTAGGCAAGGAAGTTCATCAGGTTGCCGAGCATGCCCGACCACTCGTAGTTGTTTTTCCAGATGTTGCCGAAGGGGGCTGCCATGTTGGTCACGAAGCTGATCATGGCGAACATGAAAAACATCGCGATGACGGGCACGATGGCCAGTTTGGCGTTCTGGGTCTTGGTTTGGGAATTGTTGTTGTCCATAGTGTTATCTGTTTTTCTTTTGTTGCATTGCAATTAGAAGGCCACGATTTTGCGGCATGTGTCGCCGGCCTGCAGCATGTAGACCCCTGCGGAGGGGAGTGCGAGGGTGGCGAGGGTCGAACGGGAGGTGGCGAGGGTGCGTCCCTGCATGTCGACGAGCTTCAGTTCGAGGCCCTGGGGGTTGGCGACGGTGAGGGAGAGGCCGTCCTGCTCGACGGCGAGGAGGTCGGCTCCGACCTCGTCGATGCCCACGTCGGGCACGAAGGTGCCGATGATGTTGGCGGAGGAGGTTACGCGCATGTAGAGGGGATTCTGGCGTTCGCCGGTGCTCCAGCCCGCAAAGCGGTAGCCGGGGGCGGGGGTGGCGGTGAGGACAGCGGTGTCGCCGGGGTAGTAGTTGCCGCTGCCGGTGACGGTGCCGCGGTCGCTGTGGCTGGCTTCGACGGTGACGGAGACCTGCTCCAGCTCGGCCAGCAGCACGCGGACCATCCACGAGTAGTACTCGTTGCGGTCCTCGAGGTGCTCCCATGTGGTGCCGGCGCGTTTGTACCAGGTGCCGTCGGGGTTGCCGGAATAGCTGGAGTAGACGGCGGGGTTGGTGTAGGAGCGGCTGGTGAGCGTCACCCAGAGGGGCAGGCTGTCCACCAGGGGCACGGCGGTGGTGAGGGGCACGGTGACCCATCCGAAGCGCGAAGTGCTGGGGTTGGCGGAGAAGATGAGCTGGTCGCGGTTGTTGCCGAGGAAGACATTGATGGTGTAGGTGGCGTTGCTGACGCCGTAGAACTGCACGGCGTCGAGCTGGCGATGGCGCGGCACGGAGCGTGCCGGGACACGGATGCCCCACTCGGCGGGGGTGCCGTTGTGCTCGCCCCAGAGGCCCTGGTAGCCGGCGAAGCAGTAGCCCAGGGTGTCGCCGTAGATGGGGGCGAAGAGGGCCGTGTCGGAGTAGTCGTTGTTAGGGGCGAAGGTGAAGGGGTTGAAATGGTTGCCGCTCTTCCAGTTGAGGAAGCGGTAGCCCTCGCTGGCGGTGGCCAGGAGGGTGGTGGTGGTGTAGCTGGGCATGGTGCCGCCGCCCTGGATGCGTCCATAGGCGGTGTCGGAGGGCACCACATCGACCGTCACCAGGGAGTCCTCGGAGGCGGGGAAGACGCGGAAGAGGGCGCGGTTTTCGTGGCTGTAGGAGTTGCTCTCGTTGCCGCCGATGCCGCTGGCTCCGGGGCTCAGGGAGTCGAAGGTGTAGTAGCCGTCGCAGTAGCCACCCCAGCCCCAGTTGACGTGGTAGAAACCCAGGGAGTCGTAGCCGTCGAGGACGAAGGCGTGGCCGCCCTCGCCGTCGGTGCCGGAGAACATGACGGGACGTCCGGCGTTGAGCTCGTTGGTGAGCATTTCGTTCCATTGGGCGTCGGTGTAGTTCTCGCGGTAGGCGGAGAAGAGGGACTGGTTGTAGCGGAAGTGGTTCTTGAGGGCGTTCTCGGCCGAGGCGCTGTTGGGGTCGCCGAAGGAGGAGACGAAGGAGCCGCTGCTGGAGGGGCTGTAGCTCATTTCCACAGCGACGCCCACATGGTACATCAGCAAGGCCACGGCGTCGATTTCCTGCTGGGTGCTGTTCCAGTTGAGGCGGTCGGGCATGTGGGTCCAGTCGTAGTGCGTGGTGTCGAACTGTGCGCTCTGCTGTCCGAAGCCCTGGGGGGTGTAGGAGTGCGCGCCGCGACCCACGGCGGGGTGGTTCCAGTACTTCATCACCTGGGCCATGGCCGTGGCCACGCAGCCGGTGACGGAGTAGGCCTGCTCGGGGGCGCTGTAGGGGCACATGGCGTTGTAGAGTGGCGACTGGTTCCACTGGGTGGTCATCAGGGGTCCGACGGCGGTGTCGCGCACGGTGCGGAACTTGGTGCCGGACAGCATCTGCCACTCCTGGAGGGTCTGAGTGCCGGGGGTGATGCCGAGCTTGCAGAGGGTGCGGATGTTGCGCTGGTAGGCGTTGAACCAGGAGCATACGTGCTGCGGCAGGTCTTCGGTGGGGAAGGTGCCGGTGGGCGAATAGCCGAGGACGGGGCGCACGCAGTCGTCGGCGGCGATGAGGGCGAAGCCCTGGCCGTCGGCGCCGGCGAAGAGGTAGCACTCGGTGAAAAGCGGGGGGGTGACGTCGACTACCTCTTTCTGCAGCAGATGGGCGGCCACGGTGCGAGCCCTGTCGGGGTCGACAGGCTTGGCCCATACAGGCAGGGCCAGGAGTAGTGTGGAGAGAGTCAGCAGAATGTATTTTCTCATATACGAAAGTTTAATTGATAACAACAATGCGCCGTATGGGAAGGCCATCGGCATGAACTAAATAGACTCCGGCCCGGGGGAGCGTGCATTCGAAACGGGTGCTGCCGGAGGAGGCCAGCTGCCGGCCCATGATGTCGAAGAGCGTCAGCCGACGTCCCTCGGGGTTGTCGACGGAGAGCGCAAGGCCGGTGGCAGAGACGGCAAGGGAGCCATGGTCGACATCCCCGATGCCCTCGCTGGCAGCGAAAAGGGCCACGAGAGAGGTATCGCCCGTTACGACAAAGCGCAGCGGGTTGTCCTGGCTGCCATTGCTCCAGCCCGTAAACCGATAGGGAACGAAGGGGGTGGCGAAGAGTGTGCAGGTATCGCCCGGACGGTAGTTGCCGGCTCCCGAGACTTCGCCCATCAGGGCATCGTTGGGCGAGGCGGCGACACGATAGGTGTACGGGGCCGCAATGGCGCGGATGAGGAAGGAATAGAATATGTCGTACTGGACGTCGACCTGTTGCCACCCGTCGGGCAGGCGGAGCCAGGAGCCGTCGCTGTTGCCGCAGTAGCGTCCCAAGGCGATAGGCCTGTCCACCTCGGTGACCACACGAAGGGTTATCCATACGGGAGTGGTGGAATCGAGCACGAGGGGGGTGGAGAGGAGATGGCTGAACCATGTGTACTGCTGGTTGCCAACGATGTCGACAATGGAAGCATGGTAGGCCAACGTCTGGGGGCAGATGCTGTCGCCGAGGTAGATGTTGAGTTCGTGGGTTTCGATTGCGGTAAGAAGGAACTGGACCTCGGTGAGTGTGTCGTGGGTAAACGATGCAGCCGGCACCCGAATGGCCCACTCGACCGTGTCGCCGTCGCCACCGTGCCAGGTGGCAAGGAATGTCCTGGAATAGGCGACGGTATCGCCGAGGAGAGGACGGAAGACAGCGCTGTCGGTCAGGTCGTCGTATGCGATGAAGCTGTAGGGGTTGTCGAGAGAGCCGAAGGCCCAGTGGGAGAAGACGTAGCCCTCGTTGGCGCGGGCAATAAGGTTGACGGTATCGACTCCGGAGCGATAGGTTCCCGAGCCAAGGACGCTGCCCATAAGGCTGTCGCAGGGCACCACGCTGACGGTGCAGACAGAGTCGAACACAGGCGAAGCGGGACGGATGCCGACGACGGCCTCGTTGTTCAGGGTGAAGCTGTAGCCGGAGTGGGGATTGAGCGAGTCGATGCTGTAGAAACCATCGGCGTAGCCGCCCCAGCCCCAGTTGAAATGGAAATAGCCCAACGAGTCGTACCCATCGAGCACAAAAGAATGGCCACCGACGGAAGTGCCCTTGCCCGAATAAAGGACAGGCCGTCCCTCGTCGCATTCATGCTTCATCATTGCCGCCCACTGGCTGTCGGAATACTCAGTTTTATAGACAGAATGCAGGCGCGGGCTGTAGCGGAAATAGGTTTTCAAGGCATTTTCAGCCGAGGCGTAGGAGATGCTGCCATGCGCCGAGGTGCTGGCGCCACTGGCGCGAGGGCCATAGCTCATCTCCACAGCTATGCCGACATCGCTGCAAAGACGGGCGACGGCGGCAACCTCCTGCTCGCTGCTCGCGGCATTGAGGCTGTCGGGCATGTGGGGCCAGTCGTAGTGTGTAGTGTCGAAACGAGCCGAGAGGGTGCCATAAAGGGGATGGTTGTACGAATGGCTGCCCATACCGACAGCAGGATGGCCCCAGAAGCGCATAATCTGAGCCGTGGCCGTGGCCACACAACCCGTGTAGGTATAGGTGGCGTTTTGCACATCGTATGGGCACAGGCTGTTGTAGTAGGGGGTCTGGTTCCAGCAGGAGGTGAGCAACGGACCCACCTGGGTTCCGTTTTTCATCCCTCCGGAAAGGAGTTGCCTCCACTGGGACGCAATCTCCAGTGTGGGTTCGGCTGCGGCCTCCTCGGTGGCGGCGATGGCACGCATATAGCCCTCGAGCCAGGCACTCAGGTTGTCCGGCAAATCGGTGGCGGGGAAGGTGCCGGTATGGGAATAGGCCAGAACGGGGCGCACGCAATCGGAAGCAGAGACGAGAACGAATCCCCGTCCGTCGACGGCATTGAAAAGATAGCACCGGGAGAACTCCACCGGGGTGGCATCGGCCACAGCTTTCTGCAGCACCTGTGCGGCCACGCGACGGGCTATGGACACCTCAACGGGTTTGCCGTTGGCCACAGCAAGAACTGTCAAAGCAACAATCAGGGTGAAAAATCTCTTCATGGTGTTCAGGTATTCATTGCTCGTATAAAAAGATAAAACGGGGCACCACAAATGTTCTGGTGCCCCTTGAAGAGGGTTGTTCTATCCTTTCAGGGCTTCGGAGCCGCTGACGATCTCGATGATTTCGTTGGTGATGGCGGCCTGTCGGGCCTTGTTGTAGCTCAGGCGGAGGTCTTTGAGCAGTTCGGTGGCGTTGTCGGTGGCTTTCTGCATGGCCGTCATGCGTGCGCCATGCTCCGAGGCCAGGGAGTCGAGCACCATGCGATAGAAGGTGGAGCGAAGCATCAGGGGCACCATGCTGCGCACGATTTCATCCTGCGAAGGCTCGTAGATGTAGTCGTTGCGCATGGCACCGGCGTTCCGCGATTGTACCTCCTTGCCTGGTACCACGGGCAGGAGCTGGTCGGTGGAAAGCACCTGGGAGAGGGAATTCTTGAACTGGTTGTAGACCACCTCAACGCGGTCGATTTCCTTAGCAGCGAAGGCCGTCATGATGCTGTCGGCCACAGAGGCCACGGCATCGAAAGAGGCGCCGTCGAGGAGCTCGTCGTTCACGGCAAGGGTGATGTCGTTGCGACGCGCGAGAATCTCGGACGACTTCTTGCCGATGGAGAGCACGCGCAACTCGCCGTCCTGGGGCAGCTGAGACTTATAGTACTCGATACGGGCAGTGGCCTGTTTGATGACGTTGCTGTTGAACGCTCCGCAGAGGCCTTTGTTGGAGGTCACCACCACAAGCAGCACATTGCGCAGGGGGCGCACGGCATGGTAGGGGGTGAGGACCTCGCCGCCGGTGTCGATGTCGGACACGATTTCGTCGAGCTGCGCAGCGTAGGGCCTCATGCCGATGATGGCGTTCTGGGCACGGCGGAACTTGGCGGCAGAGACCATCTTCATGGCGGAGGTGATCTGTTGCGTCGAGCTCACGGAGGCTATGCGCGTTCTGACTTCTTTCAGGTTTGCCATAGTCCTTTTATATTATTTGTAGCGTTCGGCCAGGTCAAGGGCCACGGTCTTCATTTCGGCCAAGTCGCTGTCGACCAATTTGCCCGCCTTGAGGTTCTCGAGCACGGGGGCATGCTGGCTTCGCATCTGGAAGAGGAATTCCTTCTCGAAGGCGCGCACCTTGTCGACGGGGACCTTCTGCAGCAGACCGTTGGTGCCACAATAGATGATGGCCACCTGCTCTTCGACAGGCATGGGCGTGTACTGGGGCTGTTTGAGCACCTCGACGTTGCGGGCGCCCTTGTCGAGCACGGCCTTGGTGGCGGCATCGAGGTCGGAACCGAATTTGGAGAAAGCCTCCAGCTCGCGGTACTGGGCCTGGTCGATTTTGAGCGTACCGGCAATCTTCTTCATGGACTTGATCTGGGCCTTGCCTCCGACGCGGCTCACGGAGATACCCACGTTGATGGCCGGGCGCACGCCGCTGTTGAAGAGGTTGGTCTCCAGGAAGATCTGGCCGTCGGTGATGGAAATGACGTTGGTGGGGATATAGGCCGAGACGTCGCCTGCCTGAGTCTCAATGATGGGCAGTGCGGTCAGCGAGCCACCACCCTTCACCTTGCCCTGCAACGAGGCGGGCAGGTCGTTCATCTGGGCGGCAATCTGGTCGTTCTGGATAATGCGGGCGGCACGCTCCAAGAGGCGGCTGTGCAGGTAGAACACATCGCCGGGGTAGGCCTCACGTCCCGGCGGGCGACGGAGGAGCAAGGAGACTTCGCGGTAGGCCACGGCCTGTTTGGAGAGGTCGTCGTAGATGACCAGGGCGTCGCGACCCGTATCGCGGAAGTATTCGCCAATGGCGGCACCCGCAAAGGGGGCGTAGAACTGCATGGCGGCGGGGTCGGAGGCTGTGGCGGCCACAACGATGGTGTAGGCCATGGCGCCCTTCTCTTCGAGGTTCTTCACCAAGTTGGCCACGGTGCTACCCTTCTGTCCACAAGCCACATAGATGCAGTACACGGGCTTGCCGGCCTCGTAGTTGCCACGCTGGTTGATGATGGTGTCGATGGCGATGGCGGTCTTGCCGGTCTGGCGGTCACCGATGATGAGCTCGCGCTGGCCGCGACCGATGGGAATCATCGAGTCGATGGCCTTGATGCCGGTCTGCAGAGGCTGTTCGACAGGCTGACGATAGATGACACCGGGAGCCTTGCGCTCCAAGGGCATCTCGCACAATTCGCCCGCAATGGGGCCCTTGCCGTCGATGGGTTGGCCGATGGTGTTGATGACGCGTCCCAGCAGGCCTTCGCCCACGGGGAGCGAGGCGATGCGGCGCGTGCGCTTGACGGTGTCGCCCTCGTTGATGGTGCTCACCTCGCCAAGCATAACGACACCGACGTTGTCCTCCTCGAGGTTCTGGACGATGCCCTGATCGCCAGTGTCGAACTCCACGAGCTCGCCACTCTGGGCGTTGTTCAGACCGTAGACACGGGCGATGCCGTCGCCCACGGTGAGCACGGTGCCCACCTCTTCCAGGTGGGTCTCAAGACTTACGTCGGCCAGTTGTTTTTTCAAGATTGCCGATACTTCGGCAGGTTTTATATCTGACATAATATTTACAATTTACTTTCGTATTCATTCTTGGCGAACTCGATGCGCATACGGCGTATCTTAGTGCGGATGCGGGCGTCGTACATCTTGTTGTCGAATTCCAGCTTGAAGCAGCCAAGCATCTTGGGATCGGTGCGGTCGTGCAATTCGACCTTCTTGCCGGTATACTCTTCAACCATGCGTGTGACGAGGTGGCGGGCCACGTCGTCGATGGGCTGGTGGGTCACCAGGTCGCTCAGCACGATGCCTTTCTTCTCGCGATACATTTCAATATAAGCGTCGGCGATACCCCGCATGTTAACGGAGCGGTTCTTGCGCGTCACGAAGAGCAGGAACGCCATCGTGGTCTCGCAGACCTGTCCCTCGAAAAGGTCGTTCACGATACCGACCTTTTTATCCTTCGGAATGACAGGGTTATTGAAGACCACATTCAACTCGCGGTTCTCGGCACAGACCTTGCTCACGAGGCGCATGTCCTCCGACACACGGTCTATCGTGCCCGTCTCCTCGGAGAGAAGCATCAGCGCTTTGGCGTAGTGGGTATTGATACGGTAGGTGCTCATGGTTACTTCAGCTCCATCATTTCAAGTTCTTTCTGAATCAAGGCGTCGGCTTTGGGCTTGTCGCTCAATTCGGCACGGATGAGCTTCTCGGCAATCTCGATGCTGAGGTTGGCCACCTGGTTCTTCAATTCGTGCATTGCCTTGAGCTTCTCGTAGTTGATATTCTCACGGGCAGTGTCTACAATGCGGTTGGCTTCCTCGGTGGCGCGGTTGCGGGCCTCCTCGATAATGCTCTCACTCGTCAGGCGGGCGTCGCGCAGCATCTCGTCGCGCTCGATTTTGGCCTGGCGCAACAGCTCTTCGTTGTGAGCCACGAGACTCTTCATCTCCTCGCGGGCCTTGGCGGCCTCGGAAAGCGAGGCTGTGATGGCCTCCTCGCGGCTGTGGAGCCCTTTCAGCAGGGCAGGCCAGCCCCACTTGATGAGGATGAAAGCCAAAATGCCGAACGAGATGAGCATCCAGATGGGGGTGCCCAAGCCGGGATTAATCAAGGGATTGTTCATATCCTATCTTTCAGTCTTGTATAATCGTTTCAAAAGGGCCGGCCAATCGCCGGCCCGGAGTGTGGGTTGTGAACGCTGTGTTTTATTTCACAGCAATCAGCAGGCAGATAACCACAGCAAAGAAGGCGACACCTTCCACAAGAGCGGCGGCGATAATCATCGACGAGCGGATGAAACTGCCCGACTCGGGCTGGCGGGCAATGCCCTCCATGGCGCCCTGGCCAATCTTACCAATACCGATACCGGCACCGATGGTGGCCAAACCGGCTCCGACTGCTGCTCCGAGGTAACCCCATGCCATGCTGGCGGCTGCCTGTAAAAGAACCAATAATGATGTCATGTTACTTATTTTTATGTTGTTAAACTATTTATTTATAAAATTTGCGGTGCAAAGATAAATATTTTTTTTCAATCATTTGTTAAAATACAAAACTTTTTTTCACGTTCCAGTCTCCTGTTTCGCCGAACCTTCTGTTTACCAACACATAACCTTTCCCTCACACCTTCAGCCTCACACAAGGTCGAGCGAGTAGTGCAGTCCGACGTTCTGGCGCCGGGCGCGGGCCATCTTGATGATGAGGTAGGAGCAGGCAATGAGGTTGCGCAGTTCGCAGAGGGGCTCGATGAGGACGGAACGGTTGTAGAGTTCCTCGGTCTCGCGGAAGATGAGGTTCAAGCGGTCGAAGGCACGCTGCAGGCGCAAATCGCTGCGCACGATGCCCACATAGTTCCACATAATCTCCTGCAACTCCTTCTTGGTCTGCGTGATGAGCACCATCTCCTCGTTCAGCACCATGCCCTCGGCGTTCCAGTCGGGCACCTCGGTTTTCACCGTCCCCCGTCCGCTTTCCACCTCGGCGATGGCACTCTGCGCCGCATTGTGGGCGTAGACCACCGCCTCCAGCAGCGAGTTGGAAGCCAAACGGTTGCCGCCGTGGAGACCCGTGCACGAACATTCGCCTGCGGCGTAGAGGTTGCGGATGGAGCTCTCTCCGTTGCGATCCACCTTGATGCCTCCGCACTGGTAGTGCGCCGCCGGACGGATGGGAATCATGTCGCGTGTGATGTCAATGCCGATGCTGAGGCATTTGGCGTAGATGGTGGGGAACCCTTCGATGAGGTGCTTCTTGCCTATGCCGCGGGCGTCGAGGTAGAGGTACTCCTTGCCCGAGAGCTTCATCTCGTTGTCGATGGCGCGGGCCACGATGTCGCGCGGCGCCAAAGAGAGGCGCTCGTCGTATTTCTGCATGAACTCGTTGCCGTTACGGTCTTTCAGTATGGCCCCGGCGCCACGCATGGCCTCCGTGATGAGGAAGGCGGGCTTCTCGGCAGGGTTGTAGAGACTGGTGGGATGGAACTGCATGAACTCCAGGTCGCTCAGCACTCCGCGGGCACGATGCACCATGGCCACACCGTCGCCGGTCGAAATGACGGGCGTGGTGGTGGTGGAATAGACATTGCCCATGCCGCCAGTGGCCAGCAAAGTGACGCGGGCCAGGTAGGTGTCGATGCGGTTGGTGTCGCAGTCCAAGGCATAGACGCCGTAGCACTCGATGCCGGGGGTGTGCTTGGTGACGCGCTGGCCAAGGTGGTGTTGGGTGATGATGTCGATGGCAAACTGGCGTTCGCGGATTTCGATGTTGGGATGGTGACGGGCGGCCTCGAGGAGACCACGCTCGATTTCCTCGCCGGTATTGTCCTTGTGGTGGAGGATGCGGAACTCCGAGTGGCCACCCTCGCGGTGCAAGTCGAAGCGGTCGCTCTTGCGGTCGCGGTCGAAGTTGACGCCGTATTGCACCAGCTCCCGGATGCGGTCCGGAGCCTCGCGGATGGTCATCTCGACGACCTCGCGGTCGCAGATGCCGTCGCCGGCAACAAGGGTGTCGTGTATGTGCTTGTCGAAGGAGTCGCTGTCGTACATCACGGCGGCAATGCCCCCTTGGGCATAGCGGGTACTGCCCTCGGCAGCGTCGCCCTTGGTGAGGACGACGACTTTGCCGTAGGGGGCCACTTTGAGAGCAAAGGAGAGGCCGGCAATGCCGGATCCTACTACTAGGAAATCAACTTCGTATCGCATAGTGTGTTTCTGTATGATTAGTTCTGTTTTGCGTTGTTCGTTTACAGTTTGATTAATTTGAGGACCACAGGGGCCGCGTCGGCAGCGCTGACGCGAAGGAAGTAGGTCCCTGCGGCAAGAGCGGAGACATCGATCCGCAGGTCCGGTTCTTCGATGCGATAGGTGGCGAGGACGCTCCCGTGGAGCGAGAGTATGGCCACCTGGCCATTGACCGGTGCCACATCCCCGAGGCTGAGCACAACAGTGCTGGTCGCCGGGTTGGGACTGAGCGTGGGCATCACACCCCCGGCAATGTCTTCAATGCCCGTGGCGGGAGTGTCTGCCTCGAAGGTGGCGGTGTAGGTAGCATCGGCGGTCACCTCGACGCTGCGCGGGTTCGTCGTGTTGCCGTCCTGCCACTGCACAAAGTGGTAGCCGCTGTTGGCCGTTGCGCTGATGGTTACGGTCTCGCCCTCGGCAAAGACGCCGCCTCCCGCAACACTGCCCATCTCGGGATTGGCCGAGGTGACGGTGATGGTGTAGTACTCCGTCGGGTCGTCCTCCGCCTGGAAGATGGCCGTCAGGCTGACGCTCTCAACCGCCGGGAAGGAATAAGGCGTAGTGCTGACACCATTGCTCCATCTGACGAAGCGATAGCCCGTATATGCCGTGGCCGTGAGGGTCACAGGCTGCATGTACTCATAGGTGCCGCCGCCCGTCACATATCCGTATGCAGGGTCGTTGGCGGCCACCGTTATCGCATAGCTGTCGACGGCGAAGGTTGCCGTATAGGTGGCATTGCCGTTGACCACGATGGTGCGGGGATTGGAGGTGTTGTCATCCTGCCACTGCACAAAGTGGTGCCCTTCAGCGGCCGTGGCCGTGAGGGTGACGCTGCTGCCGCTGGCATAGGCGCCGCCGCCACTGACACTGCCCATCGCCGGATTGGCACTCTCGGCGGTGATGGTGTAGGTCACCGTGGCCGACGTAACGGCCTTGATCATCCACGAGGAAGGAATCTGGCTGGACACGTGCATCCAGTTGGTGTCGTTGAACGAAATCCAGTCGCTGTTCAGGTCGCCCATGAAGGCGCACGATGCGGCGGGATAGGCAATGGACGGGGCCGAGAAGGTAATCCACAGGTTCAGGGCCGGATTGACACTCAGAACCATATCGGGTGTGCAACTGTTGTACCGGCCCGTGTCGGCAGTGCCGAAGGTGAAGGTCTTGGTGTATATGCGGGTGCCGCTGACGGTGTCCTGCGAACCCTGGTAGATATTCATCGTATAGGCTCCAGCCTCTTTCACATACAGCAGCACATCGTTCAGGAAGCGGCGGTTGGTCATGTAGGCGGCCGGAATCTTGATGCCCCAGCTGAAGTAATCTCCGTTGCCGGTTCCAACATTTGTGTAGAAGGGGCGGTCGAGGCAGTAGGAGATGGTGTCCCCGGCGTTGTAGTCCATCACATGCATCACCAGTGTGTCGCGGCCAGTGCCGTGCGTGTTGCTCACCGTGGCAACGACATTGTAGGTGCCCGGAGTGGTCCACGTGGCCGTAACGGCATTGCCTGTGGCCGTGGAGGGTGTGGCGCCGGCAAGAGTCCAGCTGACGGTGGCACCCTGCGTGGCCGTGGCGTTCAGGCTGATGGGCAGTCCGACGGCAACCTGGTCGTATCCCGTAATGGTCACCTGCGGCGCAGGCATCGCAGGCGCTGTGGCCGACGTGACGGCTTTCAGCATCCACGAATAGTCGTATCCGTAGCCCGTTATGTGGTTCCACTCGCTGCCGTTGAGCGACAGCCAGTCGCTATTGACCGAGCCGCTGTGGCTGGCGCCTGCCGCCACCGGGCTGTACATGATAATCCACAGGTTTTGGCCCGAAGCGATGGCCAGGGTGGTGTCGAGCGTCATCGTCTGCCAGCCGGTGCCGGTCGCCGTGGCCGACTGGGTGTAGCGGAAGGTGGACGGACTGCTGCTGCCGCCGCTGTAGACATAGAGGGTGTAGTTGCCCTGTGCACCGGCAAAGTAGTCCACTGCCTTCAGGTAGTTGCGTCCGCTCAGGTGGCTGGACGGTATCATGATGCCCCAGAAGAAGGGGTCGCCACCGGCATTGATGCCGCCGGCGAAGGGTCTGCTGCCCACATACGAGAGGGTGTCGCCGTCGGCATAGATGTCGCGCTGCTCGTTCACCTGCACACTGTCGAGGACCATCCAGTACTGGTCCGTGCAGCTGAAGTGGCGGAAGGCCACATAAATGTTCTGGCCCGCATAGGCCGAGAGGTCGACGGTGTCATAGACCCAGCTGTTGCTGGAAAGGGTGGCCTGCTCGATGAGGGTGAAGTTCGACGGGGCTGTACCTGTCGTGGAGACGAAGACACCGTAGTGCTCGGCAGCGTAGCTGACATCCGTGCCGGCAACCTTCCACGAGAGCTTGTAGGTGGCTCCGGCAGCCAACTGCAGCTGCGGCGTGACGAGCCAGTTGTCGGGCGTGAGGGCTCCCACATTGTTGATGTACGAGGCCGACGCCGCATAGCCGGCAAAGGTGGTGTAGTCCCAGCCGTAGCCGTCGTTGTCGGCGTCAACGGTGGTCCAGCAGGCAAGCGTCGTGGGGTCGTCGAAGGTCTCCAGGAACGGGAAAGTGCTGACAGTCGAACAGGCAACAACGCTGACCATCAGGGTGTCGCGTCCTATGCCTGCCGGGCTTGTGGCGGTGGCAATGACGCTGTACGCGCCCGGGGTGCTCCATGTGGCCGTGGCCGTGGCACCCGTGGCGGTGGAAGGCGTGGCACCGGCAAAGCTCCAGCTCACCGTGGCGCCTGCCGTCGCCGTGGCGCTGAAGGTGGCAGGCGCACCGACAGCAACCGTCGTCGGGCCGTCGACATACACCGTCGGGGCCGGCAGCGCAGGCGCCGTGGCCGACGTGACGGCTTTCACCATCCAGGAGAAGTTCAGGTTCGTGCCTGCATTCTGCAGGTGCATCATCTGGTTGTTGTACACCAGCCAGTCGCTATTGGTGTCGCCCGTATAGGCACAGGCCGCACCCTGCGTGCTGGTGAGGAATATCCACAGGTTCTGTCCCGACGGAATGGCCACCGTGGCATCCAGCGCAATCTCCTGCCACATCGGGTTGGCATCGCCGAACACCCGCGTCTGCGTGTGCAGCAGCGTGCCGGGAGCCGTGGCGCCCGTGTATACATTCAGCGTGTAGGCTTCTCCCGCCGGGATGTAGGCCATCACGCTCTTCAGGTAGTTGCGACCCGCAAGCTGGCTGGCAGGCAGCATGATGCCCCACGAGAAGGGGCTGCCGCCGGCGCTGATCGGGGTCTCGAGCTGCGCATTGCCGCAGTAGGACAACGTGTCGCCCGACACCACAGACGTGGTGTGGAAAATACCCCTTATCATGAAGGAATACTGATAGTCGTAGTTGGTCATCTGGTTGCCGAAAAGGATGCTGTTGCCATTGCCCGAATAGGAGGTCACCGCGGCGGGGTAGTCCACGTCCGTACTGGTGAACGTAATCCAGATGTCCTCGTTGGCGCCGACAGCCACCGGGCTGCTCAGCGTGTAGGTCTGCCACTGCTCCCCGTCGGCGGCGGAGAAGTAGGCCGACTGGGTGTAGACCTGCGTCGTCGGCGAGGTGGTGCCCTTATAGACCGTCAGCGTATAGTTGCCCTCTGCGGGGATGAAGATCTGCACAGCCGAAAGCGCCGTGCCCGACGTCAGCACCGACGACGGGAAGCGTATGCCCCAACGGTTGTCGTTCCAGTCCACGCTCCAGCTCGATATGTAGGAGCAATAGTCGCCGCAGTAGCTCAGCGTGTCGCCCGCCATGGGCTCGACCTGTGCCGTGAAGCTGTAGCTGCCGCCCGTGGCAATGAACCCGCGCGGGTTGAAACGGTCGCCGTCGCTCCACCGCGCAAAGCGGTAGCCGTCGGGCACGCCGTAGACACTGAGCAATGCCGTGTCGCCGAACGAGTAGCTGCCCGTGCCGCCCACCGAGGCGGTGCCGCCCGTAACCGTGGCGCTGAAGGTCGTGCTGCCCGTCGTGCTCCAGTTGGTATTCGGGCGTATGCCTGTCAGGGCCACGTTTTCCAGGTCGTAGGAACCGTTATTGGCACCTGCGCCGCCACCGCCGGGCACCAGGCCTCCGACGGCATAGTAGGCGTCGCAGTAGCCGCCCCAGCCCCAGTTCACGTGGAACAGGCCGGCGGCGTTGTATCCGTCGACGACAAACGAGTGTCCGCCCGACTCGTCACGGCCGCTGTACAGTATGGGGCGGCTCTGGGCCAGCTCGGTGCGCAGCAGCGCGCAGTAGTCGTCGTAGCTATAGTCTTCACGTGCAATCACAGCCATGTCGGGACGGTATTTGAAGAACGACATCAGCGACGACTGCGAGGAGGTACGGACGCGGCCGTCCCAGTTGTAGTTGTGGGCACCGCTGCCGCCGTCGGCCGAAAGGCCGTATCTCATCTCGTCGGCCACGCCCAAGTGGTACATCAAGGTGGCCACGGCGTTGACCTGCGCCGACGAACTGGCGGAGGTCAGGGCGTTGGGCATGTTGCTCCACTGGTAGGTGGTGCTGCCGAAGTTGGCGCTCAGCGTGCCGTAGTCGGCGAGCGAATAGGAGTGCGACCCGTAGCCTGTGGTCGGATGGTTGAAGTATTTCATCACCTGCGCCGTGGCCGTGGCCACGCAGCCGGTGACCAGGCGGTGGCCGTAGTACTCGTCCTCGTTGGTGTCGTAGGGGGTCAGGGCGTTGTAGTACGGCCCCTGGTTCCACGTCGTCGTCAGCAGCGGCGACACCGGCGTGTAGAACGACGTCAGCGGACGCTCGCCGCTGAGCAGCCTGCTCCACTGGGCGGCCACGCTGTTACCGCCTGCCGCCACGGCACGGAAGGGACCCTTGGCGGCATCCCGTTGGGCCAGCTGGCGGATGGCCTCGTCGCAGCGGTCGAACCAGGCGCGCACATGCGCCGGCATGCCCTCGACCACGAAACGGCCGCTGAGCGAATAGCCCAGCACCGGCGTCACACAGTCGTCGCCGGCCACAAGGATGAAACCCTCCTCGCCCAGGCTGAAAACGTAGAATCCACTGAAGGGAGTCGCCATCTCGGTGAGCTTCACTCCGCTCACCCCTTCCACCGTGCGCAGGTAGGCCGTTCCGGCCCTCCGCGCCGTGTTGACATCAACCGGCTTCGCCTCGACGGCTCCGCATGCCATGACCATGGCCAAAACAAAAAGGATAGTTTTTTTCATGGTTCAAATTATTATATTAATACTAAATTTATTCAATCACATCGTTATCAATCAACCACATAGACGCACCCTGCGCCCATGGCCGATGGTGCAAATATACACTTTTTTTTCAAATTGACAAAATTCCTTCTCCCCCACCCCCAACCTCCCACCCGATACCTACCCGAGAGGTACATAATTCGGCATTTCTTATATAGTTCTCATATACTTCTCATATACTTCTTATATCATCTATATAAGAAGTATATGAGAAGTATATAGGAACTATATGAGAAGGGCCGAATTTGACCCCTCTTTGGGGGAGTGAT
>Ga0310697_10002940_pt1 | contig 17554 bp, 12 predicted proteins | sample 172DNAGHGlowgp2_FD_203883 | JGI IMG/M metagenome (GOLD analysis project Ga0310697, IMG submission 203883) | Sheep rumen microbial communities from Palmerston North, Manawatu-Wanganui, New Zealand - 1728 DNA GHGlow gp2 (v2) (version 2) | ecosystem: Host-associated > Mammals > Digestive system >... | reverse complement strand
TCCGCTGAGGACCTCACCGGCGCCCTGGGCTCCAACGGCGTGGCCAATGCCGGCGGTGTGGGCGGTGCTTTCCTCGTGGAAGTGATCGCCACCTTCCTCTTCGTCCTCGTGGTGCTCGGAACGACCGACTCCAAGGTAGGCGCCGGCAATTTCGCCGGTCTCGCCATCGGTCTGTCCCTCATCCTCATCCACCTCGTGTGCATCAACCTCACCGGCACTTCCGTGAACCCGGCCCGTTCCATCGGCCCGGCCCTCTTCGCCGGCGGCGATGCCCTCAAGAACGTTTGGGTGTTCATCTGCGCCCCGCTCGTGGGCGGTGCCCTGAGCGCCTGCGTCTGGAAGGCGATGGTACCGAAGGAGAAGTAATCCCCCTTCTTCCCGGTTTTAAGGTCAGGCTCCCCGCCTGGCCTTTTTTAGATTCCTTCGCTTCGCTCGGAATGACAGCCCTCCCGTTCGGAGACGTTTCCCTTGTCATTTCGAGCGGAGCCGGAGGTGATTCCCTTGTCATTTCGAGCGGAGCCGGAGGCGAAGTCGAGAAATCTTATTATCTTTGCATGATTAAGCGAAGAGATTATGTTTGAGAACCTGAGCGAAAGACTGGAAAGGTCTTTCAAGATACTCAAAGGTGAGGGAAAGATCACCGAAATCAATGTCGCGGAAACCGTCAAGGACATCCGCAAGGCCCTTCTGGATGCCGATGTCAGCTACAAGGTGGCGAAGGATTTCTGCAACCGGGTGAAAGACAAGGCCATCGGCGCCAATGTGCTCACGGCCGTGAAGCCGCAGCAGATGATGGTGAAGATCATGCACGACGAGCTTGCGGATTTCATGGGTTCCGAGGCGCAGGACATCAACATCAAGGGGAATCCCGCCGTGGTGCTCGTGGCCGGTCTGAACGGTTCCGGTAAGACCACCTTCTCCGGCAAGCTGGCCCTCCATGTCAAGTCCAAGCGGGGCATGAAGGTGCTGCTCGCCGCCTGCGACACCTTCCGTCCGGCGGCCATCGAGCAGTTGAAGGTGCTGGGTGAGGGCATCGGCGTTCCCGTCTATACCGAGGAGGGGGAGAAGGATCCGATCAAGATCGCGCAGGATGCCATCAGGAAGGCCAAGGCCGAGGGCTTCAGCGTCGTGATCGTGGATACCGCCGGCCGCCTGGCCGTGGACCAGCAGCTGATGGACGAGATTTCCGCCCTGCACCAGGCCATCCGGCCGCAGGAGACCCTGTTCGTCGTGGATGCGATGACCGGCCAGGATGCCGTGGAGACGGCCAAGGCCTTCAACGACCGCCTGGACTTCGACGGTGTGGTCCTCACCAAGATGGACGGCGACACCCGCGGCGGTGCGGCCCTGTCCATCAAGGCTGTCGTGGGCAAGCCCATCAAGTTCGTCTCCTCCGGTGAGAAAATGGAGGCGCTGGACGTGTTCCATCCTTCCCGGATCGCGGACCGGATCCTGGGCATGGGCGACGTGGTTTCCCTCGTGGAGAAGGCGCAGGAGCAGTTCGACGAGAAGCAGGCCCGCGAACTCAAGAAGAAACTCGCGAAGGACCAGTTCACCCTCTGGGACTTCTACCAGCAGATCCAGCAGGTCAAGAAGATGGGCAACATCAAGGATCTCGCCGGCATGATCCCCGGTGTGGGGAAGGCCCTCAAGGACGTGGACATCGACAATGACTCCGCTTTCAAGAGCGTGGAAGCCATCATCCTGTCCATGACCCCGAAGGAGCGCGAGCATCCTGAAATCATCAACGGCTCCCGCCGCAAACGTATCGCCGACGGTTCCGGTACCTCCCTCCCGGAGGTGAACCGGCTCCTGAAACAGTTCGAAGGCACCCGCAAGGCCATGAAGGGCGCCATGACCAGCAACCTCATGCAGCGGATGGGCGGCATGCGGGGCATGATGGGAAGACGCTAATTCTCTGAGGATATGAAAAAGTGGATTTTACCGCTGCTGACGGCAGCCCTTCTCGTGAGCGGATGCGGGCTCCTGAACGAAACCCTGGCGGAACGTCGGGAGCGTCAGGCCCGCGAATCCCGCCTGGTGACGGAGAATGTCCAGTCCGGGAACTTCTCCATCGACATCGAACGGATGTACCCTTTGCGCGGTTCCTCGAAATCCGTCACAAGCTACTCCGTTACGGTCAAAGACGGCAAGATTGACTCCCATCTTCCCTTTATCGGCCGTGCCTGGAATGTCCCTTACGGCGGCGGGCACGCTTTGACATTTGAAGCCGAGGTGGGAAGTTATACCGTTCAGCCGGTCCGCGACGGCTACGAGGTTACCCTGTATGTGAAGACCGATGAGGACGAGCACATCTACCGGTTCACGATTTTCGGCAACGGAAACACGTCCCTGGATGTCCAGTCCGGCAATCGGGACCGGATTTCCTATTCGGGAAACATGCGGTTTCCGGTCGATTAAGCCAGCGGGCGGTGCTGCGCGTGCCGCCACTCCTTCATCTTCTTCTCATACAGGTCCCATTCCCTCGTAGAAAGGACCCATTCCATGAAGCGGTCGCAGATATAGGCGGCCGCTTGTTTTGTGGGGTGGACCATGTCCTCCGCCCACCAGCGGTAGTCGCGGAGCTCGTCCATCATGATTTCGTAGGCGGGGAAGTAGGGGAGTCCCTCGGTGGCAAGGAGTAACGTGCTTTTGGAGAGCTGGTTCCCATGGGCGCCGTCGGAGAGGTGCCGGATGGGGCTGACCGTGAAAAGGAACTGTTTGTCCGGGGACCGCCGGAGGAGGCCCTGCAGCAGGAGGCGTGCCTGTTCTACCGTCAGGCGGTAGCGGGTGAACTCCGTTCCCGGCCGCTTGAGGCAGTTGGCGACCGTCTCGCCGGTGTTATTAGAACGATAGGCCCAGGCGGTCCCGAGGGTGATGATGACGCGGTTGCACTCCTTCCAGAAGGCCGATGCTTCCTCCAGTTTCCGGTTGGCGTTTTCCAGGAAGTCTCCGGCCGTTTCCCGGGCGAAAGAGGTGTGATGCCAGAAGGAGCAGACCCTTCCGGCATTCGCCCCCATCTCCACGACGTCTTTCTCCGTAAAAGGTGTTCCGCTTTCGAGCCGTGCGGCGGCATTGCAGAGAGAAACCGGATTATACAGCGTTCCGAAGGGGTTGCACATCACTTGGAATCCGGCCTGCGAGAGCCGGGTGCCGATCTCGTCGGCAAAGCAGCTGCCCAGCACGAGAATACGGTCGCTATACGTCAGGGACACCGGTGCCGGGTCCAGGGTGACGGGAGTTTGGAGTTTCATGGACACAAACTTACGCAAAAAACGTTGTTTCATCAAATTCAGGTGATGTTTGGGGACACAGGAGGCAGTGCAATGGGATTATTTAAATAAATCTCGTAAATTTGAATTCTTGTTTACATGAGTCTCGATAAACTGAATCATAAAAACATGCGTATCGCTTCTATCCTTATGATGTCCTTTATCCTGGCCGTGGGCGGGAGCTGGGGACAGGCAGCCACGGCTCCGGAAACGGACCGGGAAAAGATTGACAATCAGACCACTCTGGACCAGAATGGTCAGGATCCCCTCATCGGAAAGCGCTTCCGGGACGTGCAGGAGCCGGACACCAAGGGCAAGCTCCGCCGTCTGAGCGACTATGCCGGCAAGGGACAGTGGGTCCTTGTCGATTTCTGGGCGTCGTGGTGCGGCCCTTGCCAGGAGGAAATGCCGAATGTGGTAGCCGCCTACAAGAAATACCACGGCAAGGGACTCGAGATCGTGGGCTTTTCCTTCGATGCCGACCGTGATGACTGGCTGAATGCCATCAAGACCTGGAATATGCCCTGGATCCATCTTTCCGATCTCAAATACTGGGAAAGCAAGGCCGGGGAAGTGTATGAAATAGAGGGAATTCCGGATAACGTCCTCATCGACCCGGACGGAATCATCGTCGCCCGCGACCTGCGCGGTCCCGAACTGGACCGCTGCCTCTCCGAAATCTTCGACTGATAAACTGACCATCATGAAAACCCGACACCTGCTTCTTTCCGCCTGCGCCCTCCTGGCCCTTTCCTGCGGCCGCACCCTCAAGGACGGCGAATATACCCTGACCGTCCTGTCCACCAACGATGTCCATGGCACCTGGTTCGATTCCACCTATGTGGACGGCCGGACCCGCCCGGCGCTGACGGCGGTGAAATATTATATTGACAGTGTACGGACGGCGAACGGTGCGGAGAACGTCCTGCTACTGGATGCCGGCGACTGCCTGCAAGGAGACAACGCTCCGTATTTTTTCAACTATGTCGATACGGTAACGCCGCACCTGTTCCCCCGCCTGATGGCCTACATGGGCTATGACGCGGTGGCCGTGGGCAATCACGACATCGAAACGGGCCATGCGGTGTATGACCGTGTGGCGGCGGACCTCAAGAGGAACGGCGTGGATTTCCTGGCCGCGAACGCCATCCGGAACGATGACGGGAAGCCGTATTTCACTCCTTATAAGGTAGTCAGGAAAGCGGGTCTGAAGGTTGCCATCCTGGGTTATACCAATGCGAACATGAAAGCCTGGCTCACCGAGGAACTCTGGAGCGGGATGCATTTCGTACCCATCGTGGACGTGATCCAGGCCGATGTGGACCGGATCCGCGCGAAGGAGCATCCGGACGTGATGGTCGTCGTGATGCATTCCGGGACGGGTAGCGGCGATGGCACTGTGCTGGAGTCCGAGGGCCTGGATGCCTTCCGCCTGGTAAAGGGCGTGGATTTCGTCCTGGCGAGCCACGATCATCGGCCTTATGTTGAGACGGGTGACGCGAGCGCCTTCCTCAATTCCGGCAGCCACAGCCGCAACGTCGCCGAAGGCAAGTTGCACGTGACGGTCAAAGGCCACCAGATTGTCTCCAAAACCTATGGTGCAGACCTGATTCCGGTCAAGGCCTCGAAGGCCGATGCAGATATGCGGGCGTATTTCCAGAAGGATTACGAGGCCGTGAAAGCCTTCACACTCAAGGAAGTAGGTGTCCTGAACACGGATCTCTGGACGCGGGACGCCTATCGGGGGATGAGCGACTACATGAACCTGATCCATACGCTCAGCCTCGGTTGTGAGCCGGCGGAAATCTCCTTCGGCGCTCCGCTTACCTACAATGGACACGTGAAGCCCGGCATCCTGAAGTTCAATGACCTCTTCACGATTTATCCGTTTGAGAACCAGCTCTTTGTCGTATCGATGACGGGCGAGGAAATCAAGGGCTATCTGGAGATTTCCTACGACAAGTGGATCAACACCATCGTGAAGGCCGAAGATCATCTCCTGAAGATCCGGCAGAACGACGATCCGCGCACCCAGCAGCGGGGCTGGTCTTTCATCAACCGGTCTTACAACTTCGATTCCGCCGCGGGTATCAACTATACGGTGGATGTCACGGAACCTTTCGGGAAGCGCATCCTCATCAGCGGCATGGCCGACGGTTCCGCTTTTGAACTGGAACGCAAATACAACGTCGCGATGACATCTTACCGGGCCTCCGGTGGCGGCGGCCTCCTGCAGGAAGCCGGCATCGACACGGACCGGATCGACGACCGCACCGTCGCCCGCTATCCGGAAATCCGGAACATCCTCTACGACTACTTGATGGAGAACGGCTCCATCGACCCGGAAATCATCGGGGATCCGAAGGTGATCGGACAGTGGAAGTTTGTTCCGGAAAAGATTGCAGGCCCGGCGATGGAAAGGGATATGGCGCTGTTGTTCAGGAGATAACGGCGGAACTCATTGTGCCCAGTCGGGATAACGGAGTTTCGGGATGAGCGCATAGATCTGCTGCTGGCGTTTCCGGGTATAGCCGGTCGGCCGGTCGGGTGACCGGTCCAGCGGAGCGGGAAGACAGGCTGCGAGGGCGCAGGCCTGTTTTCTGTCGATATCTCCGGCGCTTTTCCCGAAATAATGCATGGCTGCCGCTTCCATCCCGTACAGGCCGGGACCGGTTTCCGCGACATTCATGTACACTTCCATGATCCTCCGTTTCCCCCAGATTTTTTCGATGAGGACGGTCCAGTAGGCTTCTACGGCCTTCCTGGCCCAGGTCTGGCTGCCGAACGTGAAGACATTCTTGGCGACCTGCTGGGAGATGGTACTGCAACCCCGGATCTTCTTCCCTTTTTCCTTGTGGTCGGCCCACATCTTCTCCAGTTCCTTCCGGTCAAAGCCCTTATGATCTGCGAACCGGTTGTCCTCGGAGGCGATGACCGCCTGGATAAGGGCAGGGGAGACCTTCTCGATCGGCACCCACCTCTGCTGCGTCCGGACCTCCTTGTTCTGGATGGTCCGCTTAAGCATAAGCGGCGTATATCGCACCGGGACCCACTTCAGGGCCGTCACCAGCAGGATGCTGATGGCAATCGCCCAGAAGAGTGTTTTGAGGACAAAGCGATATGCGCGACGGCGGGCCATTCCAATCGCAAAGATAGCGATTTTACCGCATTACCTCACCCTTGGCATTCAGGATGACCTCGGACCAGCCGTCCCACATACTGGATTTCCCCTTCCCGGTTCTCGAAACGCTCCGCTTCCTCTGTTTTTGCCCGGATTCTGCCACAGAGCGCCGAATCGGGGTGGACCATGCCCTCGTTCATTGCCAGATTCGCGGAAATCCGCTATCTTTGCCAGTGAAAGGATATGGCCATTCACCGAATACCGCTCTTCCTGGCAGCCGTGCTGCTTCTCCTGGTTTCCTGTTCCCGTCGTGTGGAGCCGGGGCTTTATGAGGTGGAGAACGGCTTCGTCCGGGTGGAAACCGATTCGCTGGGAAACCCGGTCCATCTGCTGTACCGCAACTGGGGCATGCTCGAGGCCGATTCGGTGTACGTCACCCTGAGCCGTTCTGGAAAGCGCCATACCCTGACCTACCGGGACGGCGTGACCGAAACCGTGACCCTGACGCCTTACGAAGCCCCTGACTATCATCCTTTTCCCGATCTGGACCTGTATGTGAATCCGGTGTGGAAGGTAGGGGAGACGCAGGATGTCAAGTACGGCCGGGTGATCCGCCGGGACGATCCGGAAGCGGAACCGGAGGATCTCACCATGGACATCTATTACCCCCTGGACGACGCGGCCGACAACCGACCGCTCCTCATGGCCTTCCATGGCGGTGCGTTCCGGCGCGGGGACAAGCGGGACTCTTCCCTCGTGGAGTGGTGTCGGCATTTCGCTTCGTTGGGCTATGTGGTATCCTCCGTCAATTATCGGCAGGGATACAAAGGCGACGTCCGGTCCACGGATGAAATCCAGTACCGGGCGCTGAAGGACGCCCACGCGGCCGTCCGCTTCCTGCTGAAGCGGGATTCCCTCATGATCCATGAAGGCCGGATCTTTGCCTCCGGGGCCGATGCCGGGGCCATCACGGCCCTGAACCTGGCCTACATGCGGGATGAGAACCTGCCCCTGCTTCTGCACGAACCGGAAGCGGAGGCGGACTCCGTGGAGACGGCGCTTCCGTCGCTCCTCAGGAGCGGCGAAATCCGCGCCGTCGCCAATCTCTGGGGCGCCGTCCCGGATTCGTCCATCCTGACGAATGCGAAGATTCCGGTCATTTCCTTCCAGAGCCGGGAAGATCCGGTCGTCCCTTTCGGGGAAGGCTATCCGTTTGACGATGAAGTCGTTGAGGATGTTGATAAGGAACTGCTCCAGTCGATCTGGGAGGATTTCTTCTCTCTTTTCCTTCCGGAAACCGAGCGTCATCCTTTCCGGAAAATGTATGGTGCCGAGGTCATCCACCGGGTCCTTAAATCCCGGCAGGTCCGGCAGGAACTCCATGCTTTCGACGGAAACCGCCACAATCTGATCCTGGGCGATGACGACTTGACGGATTATCCCCTATTCGACGAGATGAAGGAACTGACGGCCCGTTTCTTTGCACCGCTCATGCTTACCAGTCCCGTCAACTTGCGTCAGGACCCTGAGGATCCGCAGGTTTTCCTCATCGACAATTCCGAGGTGGACACCTGCCTCTGGCTCATCGAAGGCGGCGCCGTCGTGAGCAAGAGCGCCGACACGATCCGTGTCCTGATGTTCCCGGACGAAAAAACCCACTCCGTGACCGTGAGTGGGATGTATACATCGGGACTGACTTTCAACGAAACGGTATCGCTATAACCCATGGCGAATCACCCTAGCCTTGCACTCCCCGGTTTTTGCCCCAAAAGAACTGGAATTCGTTTTTTTTGTGTATTTTTACAAATCTTAAGAGCCAGTGACCATGGAGATGATGCGAAAATATCCGGTGGGAATCCAGACCTTCGCTGAAATCAGGAAGGGAAAGTATGTGTATATCGACAAGACGGACTTGATCTGGGACGTGACCCGGATGAAGTTCGTGTTCCTCAGTCGTCCCCGCCGTTTCGGAAAATCGCTGCTCACGACGACCATGGAATCCTATTTCCAGGGTGAGAAGGAACTCTTCGAGGGCCTGAAGATCATGGCTCTGGAAAAGGATTGGGCGCCGTATCCGGTATTCCATCTGGATGTAAGCATGGCGAAGAACAAGGCCTCGTCGGAGGAGTTGCAGCGGTCACTGCTTTTCATGTTGAGCCCCTATGTGGATGAGTTCGGCAAGAGCGAGGGAAGTGCGACTCCGGGCGAAGTACTGACGGATCTAATCCGCCGTGCGTACAGGAAAACCGGACGGCAGGTTGTCGTGTTGGTGGACGAGTACGATGCGCCCCTGCTGGATGTGCTGCATGACGACGGGCGGCTGCCGGAGTTCCGAAGGATCATGCAGGAACTCTACCAGCCCTTGAAGGCGAGCGAGGCGATGATTCGGTTCTGTTTCATCACGGGTATCACGAAGTTTTCCCAGCTGAGCATCTTCTCCACGATCAATAATCTTACAAATGTTTCCCTCCAACCGGAGTATTCGGCCATTTGCGGGATCACAGAGGAAGAGTTTGTCACGGATTTGGCGCCGGATATCCGGATGTTGTCGGAAAAATACGGGTGCTCTTTCGAGGAAATGCACGCCTTGCTGAAGTCCCGGTACGACGGATACCATTTTTCGGAGGAATCCCCGGAGGTCTATAATCCTTTCAGTCTCCTGAAGTGTTTCTTACAGAAGAAGATAGCCAACTATTGGTTCGAAAGCGGAACACCCTCCTACCTGATCCGGCAAATGCGGAACTTCCGTACCGACATCACGACGGTGGACCATATCGAAGCGCCGGCCATGGCTTTCGACCGTCCTACGGAGGCGATGACGGATGCGCTTCCGCTGCTATACCAGAGCGGTTATCTGACCATCAAGGAATATGATTTTCTGGCCGACGCCTATACCCTGGCCATCCCGAACAAGGAGGTCCGGATTGGTTTCACGGAAGGCCTGCTACCCAGTTATACCGGCCTGGACGGGGCTTTCGTGCAAATGGGTTTCGCCCTGAAGTTCTGGAGAGCCTTGAAGCGTGATGACATTCATGTTGCCATGCAGGAGCTGAAGGCTTTCCTCTCCGGCATTCCATACGTGGAAGGATTCCAGAAGAAACTTGCCGAGGTGAAAAACTATGAGGGCTTCTACGAATACACTTTCTGGCTGATTTTCAACATGCTTAATGTTTATGCGCAGACCCAGGTGAAATGCGCCGGGGTCCGCATTGACTTTGTCGTGCAGATGCCGGATGCCACTTATGTATTCGAGCTGAAGGTCAGCGGTACGGCGCGGGAAGCGCTGGACCAGATCAACGGCAAAGGGTATGCGTTGCCGTACCAGACGGAAGGAGGCCGCGTCGTCAAGGTCGGTGTCCAGTTCGACCGTGACACGATGACCATCGGAGAGTATCTGGTGGAGGAGTCGTAATTAGAGGACTGCCATTTTCAATGCTTTCTTTGTCATAGCAGGTACCCGTGTTTCTTGAGCAGTTTGCATAGCTTGTCATACTGATCCTTCTGAACCAGGATCCGGTAGTCCTCGGCCATGATGATCAGCGGACGGATTTCAGGATCACTGAGGATCAGGTCCACGAGAGGCTTGTTGGCGGCATCCAGTTGGAGCAGGGAATAGCTGCCTTTGATGGGCAGCAACGGCTTGCAGCGTTGCCGGATGGTCTGGAAGAAGTCTTTCCAGACCTGGGGCGGGTCGTTGGCGACGTAATCTTCGAAGAATTTGACTTTCTCCTCGACATCTTTCTTGGTCGAGCAGTTCTTGAGGAAGGATTCTGCGCTCATGACATATTTCCCTCCGCCGATGGGGACGGCCGTATCCATCAAAAGCGACTCGTAGGGGTTGTTTCCGGAAACGGACTGGATGATCAGACGCTTTTCATCCAGGGAGAAAAACGACTGGCTTTCCACTGCTTCCACATGGTACTCTTTCTCGAGGTCCAAGGCATATTTCCCCAAGGGCGTGAGCCGGACCATGCGGACATTCCCGGCGGGCGTATCCGGAATCTCTTCCGACGTTTCGATGGCAAGTTCGGCGGCCCCCATCCCATACAAGGCGATAGAAATGGCGCCGAGCATTTCCCGGTCGATTTCATACGCCTGGTTGTTGGGCAGGATGCCCTGTCCGGTTATTGTATTGACCGGGTACATCTTGGTGAAGAGATCCGGACCGATGGTGTATCCGACGGCCCAGGGTTCGAAGGACCGGCCATGGATGAAGTCGCATAGGTCGTCCAGGGAAATCCACTCATCCGGAAACGACTTGAAAGCTCCGCCGAGGACCGCCAGCCAGTCTTGCCGGACTTCCCCTTGCATGACGTTGCTCCGGAATCCTTTGATATGGGGAAGAAGGGCTGGATAGAGGTAAGCGGCATAAGCGTCCTTCAGGTAGTGGACGGCATTCTTCACGTGTTCTTCGACAGACAGCCCGAAATCACGCTCCAAAGATAGCACCAGCGGCGGCAGGCAGTACTGGCCGATACTGATTCTGGTGAGTTTCCTAAGTTCGGCCGGAATGATTTCGGGGACGGCTGTCCGGGACTGGATACTGCCGGCGAGCGCTGCAGATATCTTCATTCCACTGAGTTTGATGCCGCTCTGCCGGAAGATTCCCTGTACGAGCGGGAAAGAGGAAACAAATTGATTTTCAGCGGAGATGGTTGTCAGTCCTTGCCCTGGAGCCTTCCAATGCAACAAGTCTACGTCTACCATGTCCGGAGTCAGAACCTCGGCATAGAGGGGAACCAGGAACTTCGGCAGGAAGAGATATCCATCCCTTTCGTAGTGGTAATCCTCGTTTTCTTCGTCTTCCTTGGCCGATTCCTTCAGGATCAGCAGGGAAGCTAGCGGTCCCCGGGTCCACCGGTCCCACGAATAATAGCTGTTCTTTACAAGGAAACCGTTTATTTTCAGCCGTTTCAACTCGGAGTAGCTGATACATCCTTGCCGCAGGATCACTTTGATGACATCCCCATAAATCGGCGGCAGAAGAGATATGAGCAGCCGGATGTTATCCGGACAGCAGTGCAACAGGGCGAACACCCGGACCAGATCCGCTTTCCTGGGCGTGGCCGGTTTCTTGCCTGGAATAAAATCTTCCGTAGGCAATTCAGTACCGTTGCCCTCCAGAATCTTCACCGGCATGGTAAAGTGGTTTCGGACAGTGGTCCAGAATTGCAGGAGGTCGGCCTGCCGGATTCGCTCGAACTGGGCCTCCAATCCCGGCAGGCTCTCCGGATCCGGCAGCATGAAAGTGTGATATTGCGTGTCTTCGAACAGTTCCATATTAACCCAGCATAAAGTCGATGTCTTCTTCGGTCAGTTGCTTGGAGGATGCGTCCGCCGCGATGAGGCCTTCGAACAAGTCTGCCTTCTGCTGCTGCAGAAGCTGGATTTTTTCCTCGATGGTTCCCTTGGTGATGATGGAGAATGCATGGACCGACGTCTTCTGCCCGATCCGGTGCAACCGGGCGATCCCTTGCTCTTCCGCAGCCCGGTTCCACCAGGGCTCGGCGATGAACACCGTGTCGGCAGCCGTGAGGTTGAGACCCACGCCGCCGGTCTTGAGGGTCATCAGCAGCACTTTGCATCGCGGGTCGTTCTGGAATCGTTCCACCACCTGCTTCCGGTCCCGGGTCGCGCCGGTCATGGTCTCGAAGGCAATCCCGGCAGATTCCAGCTTTTCGCCCAGGAGCTCGATGCCAGCAATGAAGTTGAAGAATACGACGGTCTTGTGCCCGTTTTCCACGGCTTCCTGGACGGCATCGGCCAGGACGGGGATCTTTGAGGATGTCACCCCGTTCTCATCTACACTTTCCGGAACGGAAGCGATACGCCTGAGCTCCGAAAGGGCCTGCAGCATCTCGAACCGCGTCTTGGAGAAACCTTCCTCCCGGATTCCCTGCTTGAGGGTCTCATAGAAATAGCGGCGTCTCCTTTCGTAATAGGCGGCGTGGGCCGGTTCCATTTCCACGAACAGGGTCTGGTCTATCCGGTCCGGAAGCTCATCCAGGACTTCCGTTTTCACCCGCCTGAGCAGGAAAGGGAATATCTTGCGCCTCAGTTGTCCCATGGCTTCCTGGTCCCGGTCCCTTTGGATGGGAACGAGATATTTGGCGTTGAACTCCTCGGCACTGCCCAGCATGGAGGGATTCAGGAAACGGAAGAGGGAGTACAGTTCCCCGAGGTTGTTCTCGATGGGGGTTCCGCTCAGGGAGAACCGGTGACGGGCATGCAGCAGCATCGTGGCCTGGGTCATTTGGGCGGCCGTGTTCTTGATGTGCTGGGATTCATCCAGGATCACCGTGTCGAACTCCACTTTCGAGAGCTGTTCGATGTCGTTCCTCACCAGGGCGTAGGTAGTTAGGATCACCTGATTCCGGAGTGTTTCCTGCAAGTTCCGTCCTGTCCCGTAGTATGTTCCAACCCGAACGCCCGGCGCGAAGCGGGCCCATTCAGCTTCCCAGTTGAATAAGAGGCTGCGGGGCATGACAATCAGTACAGGTCGCTCCGCGGCGGGCAGGACTGCGACCAGCAGCGCGATGGCCTGCACCGTTTTCCCAAGGCCCATATCATCCGCGAGACATCCGCCCATGTCGTTGTCATACAGGTACTTGAGCCATTTTACCCCTTCCTTTTGGTAAGGGCGCAGATCGGCCTTCAAGTCCCCTTTCTTCCATTTCTTCCCGGAAAGGGCGTTGAATCCCTGGTAAAACTCCCGGCTTCGGCGGAAAATACCCGTATCCGGGACTTCCTTCAGTAGGGATGCGATTTCGGGAAGGTCAAAGAAGGAGATCCGGAGTTTCCCGTTCTTCCCTTTTCCGCTGACAATCCGCTCCAGCCGCTTGATATAGTCCGGGTCGATGATGGCTTTGTTGCCATCGGAGAGTCGGATGTACCGGTTCTTCCTGTACTGGGCGAGGAAGTCGGAGAGGGACAGCGTGTCGCCGGCCACTTCCACCTCCCCGTCTCCTTCAAGGAAATCGATGCCGGATCCGGCCTTGAACGACAGTACAGGCGTTCCTGCCTTGACTTGGAAGGATGAAAGCTTTTCGGCGCCGACAAGCTGGAATTCCTTAGCCAGGGTAGCCAGGTGCTTGAAAAGGAATGTCCCGGCCACCTCGTTCGGGATGATGAAGAAGCCGTCCTCCTCATAGATGTCTTTGGCCGATTTCCGGTCCGGGGCGGAGGATTTGAGCATTTTCCGGAGGATGTCGGCCTTTTCTCCGGTATCGGTATAGTCCACCGATTGGATCCGGATCCCTCCATCCGGAGTAATCGACGCGATGCGGGTAGGGGAGAAGTCCTCCACGAAAGTGGGACTTAACCCCGGTAAGGACAATGTCAGACGTATATGAAGGGCTTTCTCTTCATCCACTTTCTCGAAGACAAGCGTCGGCTCGGGACGGATCGGATGCTCGTCCCGGATACATCTGCGGCCGTCCAGGTCAATGTCTATATTGTCGAAGTGCGAGACAAGGATGGTCAGGTAGATATCGGCCGTATTCTCGTCAAAAGGCTGTTTGAGCGCGGCCAGGAGGTGATAATCTGTTCCGACGGGAAGCGTTTCCACCAGTGCGTTCCCGGACAGGGCGAAGGAGTCCGTGAGCATCCGGAATGATCCGGGGAGCAAGACTTCCTCCGCTTCCCGGTCTGCAGGACGTAGGAGGAAACGGGGATTGAAACCGTTCCCTTGCCGGGTTGCCGACAGGTTTACCTTGAATTTCCCTGGTTCGGCATGAAGGGGAGTCATCGACGCATCGACAATATGGCTGCAGCGAACCAGCTGATAGACTAGATGCGGATGCTCGTCAAAATAGATGTGGTTGTTGCCCGGTCCCCAAACGATCTTTCCCAGGTTCTTGTCCTCGATGTCCGAAAGGGAACGGAGCAGGATGAAATCGTTTCCCTGATACAGGCGGTAGTCTGGATGGTAAGCGTTCCCTTTCTCATCAACCGTGCGGAGAAAAGCCCTGTCCTCCGGGTCGAAATCGACCAAGAAGCAAACGGTTTCCTTTTTCCCTGCCGCGCTGACCGGTTGGGCTTCTTTCCGAAGGCGGAATCTGTCCAGGAAGTCAGCCATTACTCACCGGCCATGGGCTCCGTGTAATCGAAATGCGGGATGGGCCTCAGCTTGAACAGGTTCAACCGATGCTTCCGGTCGATCAGCTCCTTCGTGGCCGGATCCTCGCAGATGCCGGTGCGGATGTAACGGTCCAGGACGGCATAGGTGAAGCCTAGGTTGTCCTCGTCCGTCTTGCCTGTGAGGCCGTCGGACGGAGCTTTCTTCACGAGGTCGATGGGAAGTCCCATCTCTTCGCCGATAGCGACGACTTCCTGGACGGTCAGGCCGCCGAGCGGGGAGAAATCGCCTGCCGCATCGCCGTAGCGGGTGGAGTAGCCGACCCAGTCTTCCGACAGGTTGCAAGTATTCACGACGCGTCCGTTGTTGGATTGTGACACGGCATAGAGCGTCGTCATCCGCAGGCGGGGCGCCATGTTGATCCGTGTCTGGTTCGATGCTTCATGCCCCAGGGCGGATTCGACTTCAGCCATCAGGGCGTCGAAGGCGGCGCCGATATTCACGTTGTACGACCGGATTCCGAGGTGTCTGATGATCCGGAAACTGTCGTCAATATCCGGCTGGATGCCGTTGGGCATGGTCACGCCGATGACGCGGTCCTTTCCGAGCGCTTCGGCGCACAGGGCCGCCGCTACGCTGCTGTCCTTGCCGCCGGAGATCCCGAGCACGGCATTGCAGCCTTTTCCGTTGACCTCGAACCAGTCCCGGATCCACCGGACCACCTGGTCCTTCACCTCTTTTGCATTGAATTCCATATCTTTCCGTATTTTATGCGTTCATGACTTTGTCCACGTCCTCTTTCTCGCCCACGATCCAAAGGATGTCCCCTTCCTCGAAGGGAATGTTCACATCGGGCGTATGCAATTCGCCGTCTTCCTTTTCCACGCCGGCCACCAGGCAGTGCCAATGGTTCCGGATGCCGGAGTCCCGGACGGTCTTCCCGAGGAAGGCCGAGGTCCCGGTGACGGGGACGCAGCGCAGGAGCATCTCCCCGCTGTGATAGCGCTCGTCCTCCAGGTCCGCCGTGCTCTGGGTGAGCTGTTTGCCGAATTCCTCCAGGTCGCTGTCGGAACCGATGACCTGGATGCGGTCCTGCGGGAACACCCGGTCCGTCGCCTTGGGGATGTTGATCCGGAGGCCGCCGCGGAGGATGGAAACCACGTGGATGCCGAAGCGCTGGCCGAAATTCAGTTCCGCCAGGGTCTTGCCGCCCCATTCGATTTCGGCCGGAACGTCAAAGTCCGCCAGGTGCATGTCCTTGGACAGGAGGCGGGACGCATATTCCGGCTTCTTTTCTCCCAGATACTCGGCCCGGAGTTCCCTGGACCGGAAATTCGTCATGAAGTTATGCTCGATCCGCTGCGCATTATGCTTGATGAAGCGGCTGGAAACCATGGCGAATACGGCAATCAGGGCGATCAGGAAAATCAGGACCACCGAAATGTGGAAGAGCCGCGCCAGGACGTAGAAGACGAATCCGAGGGCCAGGACATAGCGCAGGACGACGGTGGCCACGAGCGGTGCCCGGTTCGCCCGGCTGCCCTCCCAAAGGGCCTGGAATGCCTCCGAATGGCTTCCCTTGATGGCGAGTGTCCGCAGGAAAGGGGCCAGGGCGATCAGGATGACCACGGCCGAGAGAACATGGGCCCACGGCATCGGAATCCACTTTTCCGCGAAGGGAACCAGCAAGCCGAAGGAAAGGCCGCAGATAGCGACGCACAGGATTCCGTAAATGAGGACGGTCTTCACGATGTCGCCCAGATACTTTTTCCATTCGCTCTCCTTGCTGGTCGTCGGGGAGGCCGACGAGGCCGCGTAATTGTCCAGGAAGGTGCGAACACGCCCCGGCAGATGCTTGTACACGAACCCGTAGGCCGGTTCCGCCAGCCGGATCATATACGGGGTCAGGAAGATGGTGATGACCGATACGGCGACGACGATGGGGTAGAGGAAACTGCCCGTCACCCCCAGGGATACGCCCAAAGTGGCGATGATGAAGGCGAATTCACCGATCTGCGTCAGGGAGAATCCGCACTGGATGGCCGTCTTCAGCGGTTGTCCGGAAAGAAGGACGCCGGTGGTCGCGAACACGAGCTGTCCCACGATGACCGTCAGGGTGATGATGATGATGGGCAGCCAGTACTGGGCGATCATCGCCGGGTCCACCATCATGCCCACGGAGACGAAGAAAATGGCTCCGAACAGGTCCTTGACGGGTTTCACGAGATGTTCGATGTGTTCCGCCTCGATCGTTTCAGCCAGGATGGAGCCCATGATGAACGCGCCGAAGGCGGCGGAGAAACCGGTCTTCGCGGCCAGCACGACCATCCCGAAACAAAGGCCCAGGGCGACGACCAGCAGCGTCTCGTCGTTCATCAGCTTTTTCGCCTTCCGCAGGAGCAGCGGGATCAGGTAGATGCCCACGAGGATCCACAGAATGAGGAAAAAGACCAGTTTGCCCACGGAGAAAATCAGTTCCCGGCCCTCAAAGTTGTTGGAGACCGCCACCGTGGACAGGACGACCATCAGGACGACGGCCAGGATGTCCTCCAGGATGAGGATGGACATGACAAGGCCGGCGAACTGTTTTTTGGCCAGTCCCAGGTCCTCGAAGGCCTTGTAGATGATCGTGGTCGAGGACATCGAGATCATGCCGCCCAGGAACAGGGCGTCCATCTTACTCCATCCGAAACTGGATCCCACCGTGAACCCGAGGAAGATCATCCCGAAGATGATGGTGAGGGCCGCGATGACGGCCGGCCCGCCCACCTTCACAATCTTCTTGAAACTGAACTCAAGGCCCAGGGCGAACAGGAGGAAGATGACGCCGATATCCGACCAGGTGTGGATGCTGGCCGTGTCGATGACCGACGGCGTGAGCGCGAAATGCGGACTCGCGATGAAACCGGCTACGATATAGCCCAGCACCAGCGGCTGCTTGAGTTTCTTGAACACAAGCGTCATGATGCCGGCGCAGATGAGGATGAGCGCCAGGTCGGCTATCAGCGGTTCAATCTCTGCCATATAGATTTCTCGACAAGCTCGAAATGACAAAAGGTATTACTCGAAATACAAAAGGTATTA
>Ga0310697_10002939_pt1 | contig 17559 bp, 27 predicted proteins | sample 172DNAGHGlowgp2_FD_203883 | JGI IMG/M metagenome (GOLD analysis project Ga0310697, IMG submission 203883) | Sheep rumen microbial communities from Palmerston North, Manawatu-Wanganui, New Zealand - 1728 DNA GHGlow gp2 (v2) (version 2) | ecosystem: Host-associated > Mammals > Digestive system >... | reverse complement strand
AAAACAATCAAGGTTTACACTGAGCAGTATGTAAACCTTGACCGTTAAACTCATGCAAAGGATTTATGAAATTGTTTCTATCAGGTTGAACCGCTTGCTTTTATGGAGGTTGCCTCCTATCTTGTATTTAAAGATTCTTCAACCTGCGGTTAAAATTATAAATGATGTTTTAGGAAAATTTGAGTTACTCAACTATGGCTGTTTATTTTGATGAATAATTTATGCAAAACTGAGTACCATTGTTAAAACTTTAATAGTTACTTAAAGCTCCATTTAAGTTGTACCTTATTAAATGTGTTTTTTGAATTTTAATTACTCCGTTTCTTCTATCGCTTCATAGAAAATATCTTTTGCTGTGTTGCTCAGCCAACCATAACGTTGCGTATCTTCAATTAGAATAATAGCATAGTCAGCGGTAAATTCCCCGCTCTTTACGCAAGCGATAAATGCGTTGATAACTCTCTGTTCACGTTTAGACATGATGCGCTCTCCTTTATATTAATTTGATAATGCTAATGATGTAGCATCTGGTTTATCTACAAAAAAGTATAGATCACCAGTTCTATTGGAACCACCATTCGCTATAAAAATAGATATATATTCGCTGTCAGAATATATTGGAATATTTTTCATTATAACGGTTGATAGTTTTGCACTTGTTGACATTTGAACTCTTGTAGTATGATTTACAGTTATAATATCATCTGTTATGTTGGCATAACAAATATAAACATAAAGAGCATTTCCAGCGGTATTTTCGTCTGGTATATACATAATTGTAAAAGTTAATTCATCACTTAATTCTTTAGGAAATGGTTTAAAATCGTCTACAATAAGGCCAGATAATTCCGATGAAGTTAACTGCTGATAATTTGCTGAATTACTAAAAAGGCAATATTTACCAGAGCCTTGATTACTACCTGTTTTAATTATCTTGAAGTGTTCAAAGTTTCCTATTATGTATCTTGCACTGAAAGGTGAAGACCTATAATTTTCTTGAAATAAGGTTCTTAGTGGGATAGCAAGTGGAAATGTCGCCATGTTAGTAACTGATTCCTTTAAGTCACTAATGTCATTGGTGTTCTGTTGAATATTATCAAGATTTTCCTGTATATTATTCACCAATTCCTCGGCATTGGATTCACTTTGGGCGGCATTTTCTGCACTTGTTTCAGCATTTGTTGCGCTTGTATTAGCTTCATTTGCTTTAGTTGTAGCTGTACTTGCGGCTGTCTGAGCGGCACTTCTGTCAGTAGCGGCAAGGGTAGCACTCTGACTTGCGCTTGCCTGTGCAGTTTGAGCCGTGATAGCACTCTGAGCGGCTTCATTAGCTTTAGTGTTAGCATTAGTAGCGGCTGTACTTGCAGTATTAGCACTTGTTTCTGCCGCCTGTCTTGCCGCGACAGCTGTGTCTCTTGCATCCATAGCGGCAAGGGAACTTTGACTTGCATTTGAAGCACTTGTTGCGGCATTAACAGCACTTGTGTTAGCGGCTGTCTGAGCGGCTTCAGCACGTTCAGCGTAAGAAGCAAGCTGATCGATATCGTCAAAGAAATTATTAACATAGGTCTGAAGTTCAAGAAAAGCATCTTTAAGAGTAAGAACATTATCAGTATCAGCATTAACATTATCAATAACGTCATTAAGCTGAACCACCATCTTGCCAAGGACTTCATAGTAACTAAGGCTATCATCATAAACAAGTGGCAGAACCTTCTGACACCAGAACCTAAAATTAGCGAGACTATTTACAGGTGTCAATGAAGGATTAATATTAGATGCCATACCCTACACCTCAATTTTCCATAATTCGCACAATGCTTCTTGAACTCTGTGCGGTAAAGGTTGCACTCTGATTATCAGCTTCGTTAACACCAATGATTGTTACAGTACCATTGTTGTAAGTAATGCTTGTAACATTCTTAATGCTGATAATAGAATAGCTAAGTCTATCCATAATAACAACTCTCATACAATACTCCTTTCACCAAATCAGCATGAATAAATCATTCAGTTCTCTAATTACATCCATATCAATATTAAGCAAATTATCCCTAAAATCTTTAATCATTCTGGCATAATTAACACCTGCGGATTTGCCCATGACATGGAGTACATAGTCTTCTGTACTCTTACTGGTTTCAGTATTCGTACCTTCGTCCTTATTACTTTCAGTAAAATCGTCGGTTCTTTCTGAAACTCTCTTGGTAGCAGAAGTATTATCACCAGTAACAGTTTGCTGATTAGTTTCGCTCTGCTTATTCTCTGTAGCACTCGCACCAGTAGTTTCGCCATTTTCGTTGGTCATTTCAGTATCAACGATATTTCTGGCATTGGTCAAATAATTAAGGTTTCTTACATTATTTAGCGTACCCTGTGGAGTATCAGAATAGGCATCGTCTCTCTGGTAATCCCTTGTTGCAGAGTTTTTACTTCTGCCAGTATTGGTTTCACTGCCAGTATTTTCAACACTTCTTTCACCAGAAGTTGTTGCTCTGTTAGTATCAGCTGTAGTTTCGTCACCTACATTTTTACTTGTGCCACTATTGTTTCTCTCACTAATCCTACTATCAACATTTGTATTTTCACCTGTTTTACGACCAACGTGAGTAGTGGTCATATCAACATCGTAAAGCGGATTATAAGTATACAATTCACTCTTATAGAGTTTATTGTAATACGGCATGATTTCATTTAGTTTGGTCTGAAGCTTGAGTTTCCACAAGCCATAGGTTTCTAATCCAATTTCTCTGGTATAATAGTGCCGTATTATTTTGGTTTCCAGAGGTACACGATAATTCTCATCAAAGATTGGAAAATCGAAATCAAAAATATGCGGTAATGCGGCAGTAATAACTTCATCCACATCAGAGAAACCAACCGATTCAGTTTTACCTGCTTCAGTTTCACAAATGAATCTCAATTCAGTAGTATATTTACTCATTTGTCTTATCCCTTTCTTCTGGATTAATCGTATCACTGTCTTCAGCATCCACGATTTCTTGGAAGTCTTCTCTATAGTCGCACTGAACATTCAGACCAAACATTTTATTAATCTGTTCGCAAGCCATTCTTCTACTCTGCAAACGTGAGTATCTACTTGCAATAGTACCACCTTGGTTTCTGGTTACTTCATCAGTAATCAATCTTTCACGTTTCGTGATATTAACATTGCTGATACCAAGGTAAGTAAGTGCTTCGTTCCACTTCTGCGTTTTCAGAGTATAAAGCTTATCGGCAACGTATGGAGCATCCGTCTTCAGAACACTAAGCGCATTAGGATTTAACCCCTTATCTCCGAAAATAACAGGCTTGTTTCCGTCATAATTCATATAGAGATTTTCAACGGTCAATCTTTCATTTTCATTACACCGCAACAGAATAGGTGTTTTCTGTGCATTAGCGTTAACACTTATCGCCCTATCAAGGTTATACAGTTCTCTTGCAAATATCCTTACATCGAGCATGCTGTTTTTATGCAACATATTGTTATAAATGATAACGCTATTTGTATTATCCAGTTCCCTGTTATAGCCATTAACAGCGTATGCCCTTCTTCTGATAGGAATCCTATAGGCGTTCAGCGGCCCACTGATAGCGCACTGAAGAGCCAAATAATCTTCGACTTCATCCTTGAAAAAGACAGCCATTCCATTTGCGAACAGGGTCAACTCAAGAAATCTTGGGTCTACTGTATCTGGCAGGTTACGCCATTCAAACATAGAGATAGACAATTCTGTAAGGCGATCATAATATTGAATATAGGATGCGTTATTCAGATCAGCGCTTTCCCAAAATTCTCTATCTCTTTTACGTCTGCCCATTGATTAAATTCCTCCTTTCTTATGATGGTGAATTATCAACTGTGTAGTCACCAACAAGATTATCAAGAAGTGTAACAGAACTAAGATTTTCACTATGCCAAAAAGTAATACCACGGTTAAAGATGTTGATAATTTGCTGTTTATAAATTTCTGGTATGTTAGCCTCAAGAATGCAAGCTTTAGTTTGCACATAATTGAAATAAGGTCTGCCATGGACATTTGGCATTTTTACTCTATGTGTGGCATAACCGAACATCGTAAAATAGTCATCAATAATACGTGCATATTCTGGACGGATACAAAGATTATCGAAATAAAAATTTTTTGCACCTATAGAGTAATCTACAAGAGATGTTTGTGTTCCTTTAAGTTCTGGTGGCCTTTGGGAAAGTTCATATAATTGTGCTAAAGATGTTGCAATTCCTGTTAAAGAGGACGCACCTTGCAATGTAGTAACTGGGTCTGGCATTAAGCCAGCATTTAGACCACCACTCATATTACCTGCCATCGGTGCAGAAGGTGACATTACTGGATTGCCCTTTGCAGTTATGCCTGTCATAATAGCACCACCTGCCGCAAGTCCACCTTGCGATAAGGCTAATAGTTTAGCACCTGTTTCGACTACTGAGCCAATCATAGATGTTACTAATGATGCACCATGCTGTGCAAAGTAAACTTTCCACACATCAACGTCAATAGCAAACTGTGGGAACTCCTTTATAGTCATTCTGTTTGCCGTTAGAGCAGCTTCACTTGGCTGTGGAAGATTATATCCAAGAGGATATAACACAAGTGTTGGCTCTGGTACTACCAGACCAATCATTCTGAATTTAACAGTTTGTCCGAAAAATTCCCATCTATAAATAGTGCTGTCTGAATCAGTTCTTACTCTAAGGCAGTTATACGGATAAGTAAGAAGTTTTTTATTTTTAGGTACATAACCTGCAAGAGTATTATGCCGTGGTAAAAAATTATCCCATTGAAGCAAGTCATAAGTAAGTGGCGTATAAGGGCACATATATGCCGCAATAATACCATCTTTAAATTGTGATTGACCTGCGTATTTAATAAAGTTTGCTACATCTTCTGGTGTATGTTTCTCAATAGGCAATAAACCAGTGTAAACATTATAAGCTTGTCCACCTTGAAACTTTTTGAAATGGTCTTCTACTTGATCAATCGGAAAATCTTTATCTTCATAAAAAGTACAATAAAAGATAGCTGACGGTATATCTCCATTTACAATCATTTCATGTGTTGTGGGGTCATACTGCGTATAGGGTTTAAAGAATGATGTACCATCAATTATATATTCACCTTGCTCTAATGTTTCTGGAACAGTATTCTCGCCTATTGCATCAGTATTACTATGCTCACGCTCAACAAAGCACTGTTTTAAGGTGTAATCAAACAGAAAGGTCTGCATTACATCAATTTGATATGTAATTTCAGTAGTAATATTATTGACGTATTCCCAATTAGTAATGAACGCATAAAAGTATTTATTCTCAAAGCTAGTATTTCTGAAGTAAAGGTAATTATACTGAATAGCTTCAGCCATACCAAGTTCTAATCTTATTTTATTAGATGAAGTTCTCTGATAACTATTCTGTGGAAATATTCTACCATTTCCATCAGATACTTTTCCTCTGAAATATAAATACTGCTGTGTTGTATTTGCAAAGGTAACTGTATGGTCATAACTTGCATCAAGAGGTACATTTTTTAAAAGCGCAATTTCTGAGTTTGGAGCAATATATGCCATAGCTTTCTCCTTTCCTTAGAAATGAGGGAAGAGAGATTATCCCTTCCCTCTTATAAATCTTACTGCTTGGTGAACGTAACAGTAGCACCAACAGCGGCGGAGGCAACTGTGATAGCAGTGCCAGTGTAATCTGCATCACCAATCTTGGCAATAGGTGTAACACTGGTCTGACCATCAGGCACAATGAATGCGCCATACCTGTGAACAGCAATTCCAGCTTCAGTAGAATCTTCATCCTGTACGAATACAACATTCCTGTCACCAAGTGTTGCAGTATCAGCAACTTCAAGGGTAATAATCTTAGCCGCTTCAGAATCGATCACGCTTGCGATTGTTGCGGTGAAGGTTGCAGGAGCAGTGATGGTAGCACCATCATCGACAAAGACAATAGCATTGGAGAACGGGGAGAAGGAAACTGTCTTCCACACATGGTAGAAGTAATTCCAGTACATACCACTTGCCACATACTTTTCGTCAAACTGAGCAAGGTTATCATAAATCTGAAACCACTCTTCATCGACAAGTACAGCTTTAACATCTGCCATAAGAGCAAGTTCTGCGGCTGTAACTTCTTCCATCATATCACTGTTTGCACGGATAACGTCGAAACGATCATTGTCAAAAGTGGTGAAGTCATCAATAAGCATAAGTCTTCCCATGAAGTCAGCCTTATCCATATTGAAAGCTGCGGCAAGAACATCAACATCATACTGTGCATTGAATTTTGCATCCATGAAGATGTACTGGTCACCTCTCGGAGTGGCAGTATGAACACCTGCGGCATTATACTTATCACTCATGAAGGTAATCATATTGGAGTTGCCACGGAAAGCAACAGCCGCTTCACTCATCTTGGTTGCATCAAAAGCAACGGGGTACATCTTACCATGTGCAACAGCTTTGATGATAAGGTATTTGAAGAGAAGAAACTCATCGTATTCAGCTCCAGTATAGATAGCATCAACGATTCTTGCAATCAAATCCTGTACACCATTTTCAGAGAGAAACGCTGTCTTCAGATCATTGTTCTGAATTGTAATAGGATATTCAACACGATAGTTCATCGTGTGGAATGCAGTACGCACATCGGGGAGAGTGCGCTTCAGTTCACGCTGTTCAGCCTTCTCTGGGGAGAACTCACGTGCCTTTGCAATCTGCACAAATACTTCTTCAACAGTTTCACCAAACTCAAGATAACCTTTCTTGAGCATAGCATAAGCGTTATTGAATGTAGCACTCTTAACTCTTACGCTTGCAATGCGGTTAATGAGAGAGGAAAGAAACTGGTTTGCAAGATTGGGGTAGCCATACAGCACTTCACCAACTTTGGGAATGTCTCTTACATCACTAATCTCTGGAACAAGAGACTGGTATTCCATGCTTGCGTTTGCTCTGATAGTATTCAGAATATCGAGAGTAGAAGCATTGAGATTAGTCATAGCAATACGTCTGGGCATAATGTTTAATCTCCTTTACTTAAATAAGTCTTCGAACCTGTATTTCTTAGGTTCTGGGTCACCCGCATCAAGCGGGTCTTTTTCATCTTCTACGGGATTGAAAAATCTGTCATGGTATTTCTGTCGCCATTCTTTGTCAATGCGTTCGGCTTCAGTTTTCCAATCTTTACCATCTGGTTTTGCTTTACTGTTAAGGTCATCATAGGTGTCAGTTACATCTTCAATGAGTGATAATGTTGCATCATCAGTATTATCACCAAAGGTCTGCTTCAGTGATGCAAGCAATTCTTCTTTTGTCTTGATAGCCATTGTCTTTATTCCTTTCTTTTAAAATGGATAACGGATGTAGAAAAATAATGGAAGTTTACGTGACGGAGTAGGAGTAGGTGGTTCTGGTGGTTCTGGTGGCGTTACACCACCAAGGTAATCATACCAGTAATTAGCATCAGTAACACGTACTTCATCCCAAGTGCCTCTTTCATAACCCCAAAAGAATGTGTGAACCAAAAAGTCAACTGATTTATTTTGAGCATTTGTATAAAAATCTGAAAATGACATTTTATACGAACTGCCAGAACCACCAGAACTTGACCATTCACCACCAGAAGGGTCTGAACATATCCAATGAAGATACCTACACTGTGCATCGCCATCATGCGGCTGACCTGCTTGGTTACTATAGTTAGGGGCATAAGTGGATAATGATTGTGCGTATGACCTATGAAGATATTTACCTGCGGGGTCTTGCTGAAACAACCCATAGGCATGGTTATAATATCTTACGGGGTTAGTTCCTGGAATTGGTTCTCTTTCATCTATCCATTGTGAGTTTGAAGCAAGAACATTATCACTTCCCCATCTCCAAGGGTTATAGCCAGACTCGCCAGATTGGTTACCAAGTGCGGCGGCAACAGCTTCGAGACTCCATCCCAAGCTATTCATTACACCATAGAACATTTCAGCATTATCTTTTGCTTCATTAGAATTTCTGCCGTATGCTCCTGTTGCTTTAGCGTGCCATTGTGCCATAACTTACTCCACAAAATTAATAATCAAAGCACCATACTTCTTCAAGTCTAAATCAACTTCCATAATTTGTTTCTGTTCATTCGTTACTTTCGGTTCATCCGCAACGATAGCATTTTTCAGCATATTGTTCACAACCTTCTGCACAGAACTTGCATTATATCCTGCGTTTGTAAGGCGAACTATTCTATCGTCATCGACTCCCCATTTCCCTTCAATCACTTCAAAGGCAATTTCTCTTTCAGTTTTCACTCTTACGGATTCTCCCACTTATCCAGAAGTTTCTGCATAACAAGAGTATTGTTATTCACTGCTTCTGAAAGTTTGTCGATTTCCTGTTTATGCTGTTCTTGCAGTTTATTGATGTACCAAAAACATACACAAGCAACGGCAATCGGAAACCCTAACTGCGAAATGATCTGAATAATTGTTTCCATGATAAATCCTCCTTCCCTATGGAAATTATACCAAAAAGCTTGCATTTTGTCAAGAAATATGTTATAATTCATATAAGAAAGTTGGTGTTTCGATAATGGGGCAATACTATGACGGTACTAAACTCCTGTCCATGCTTGATGTAAATGGAAGAAAACCAGAGTTGTACCTATGCACTACAAACAGAAGTGGTGGTAAAACTACATACTTTCGCAGAAGGAATTTCAACTTGTTTAAAAAGAAAGGGGTTAAATTCTGCGAGGTTTACAGATATAACTATGAACTTGATGATATAGCTGATAAAATCTTCAAGGAGATAGGTCAACTATTCTTCACTTCAGATGATTTCACAGTTAAGCGCAGAGCGCATGGAATTTATTATGAGTGTTTCCTTAATAACCTTCCTTGTGGTTATGCTATAGCATTGAACAATGCCGATACTTTGAAGAAGTATTCCCACCTCTTCTCTGATACTGGTCACATGTTCTTTGATGAATTTCAATCTGAAACGAACCACTATTGCAGTAATGAAATTCAAAAGCTTATTTCTATTCATACCTCTATTGCAAGAGGTCAAGGCAAACAGGTTAGGTATGTGCCTATGGTGTTGTGTGGTAACGCTGTTAGCCTTATTAATCCTTACTTTGTTGAACTCGGAATAAGTTCCAGACTACGTGATGATACCAAGTTCCTTCGTGGTGACGGATTTGTAATGGAACAAGGGTGGATTGAATCAGCCGCACTTGCACAGATGGATAGTGCATTCAATAGGGCATTTGCACAGAATAAATATGTGCAGTATTCAGCACAGAATGTGTATCTGAATGACAGTAAAGCATTTATTGAGAAACCAAAAGGGCAAAGCAGATACCTTGCAACCTTGCGCTATTGTAGTACTGATTTTGGCATCCGTGAGTTCGCAGAACAGGGAATTATATACTGTGACGACCATGCCGACAGCACATACCTCAATAGGATTACTGTAACAACGCAAGATCATGAAATCAATTATGTAATGCTGAAGCGCAATGATTTGTTCCTTTCCAATCTGCGCTATTACTTTGAGCAAGGTTGTTTCAGATTCAAGGATATGCGTTGCAAAGATGCAGTTCTTAAAGCTTTATCTTATTAGTATATCCCCCACGGCTATATTCAATGGGTCTTCTGGATAAGCACAGGTGAAATAAACTGCCAGACAGATCAGACGGACAGCTTACCGCATTGCGTAACCCGTGGTTTTGGATATTAAAATACCCCATAGATTTAGGTCTATGGGGTATTGATTTTACTTGTCGAAAATTACTCCGTCTTTGACTATTACTTTGGTTATCCACACAGGTATCTTATTATGCAAGTGTTCATACCTTCTGGCGCATCTCTCTGCGGCTTTAAATGTCTTCTCCCATGTGATAATCTCATTGCCCACTATAACTACGTACATTCTTTTTCCTTTCTACCATTAATCTGGTTAACGTCATTGTGTTATCTTCTGGGTTATATTTTACCATGTTTAACACAGCATCTTTCCCGTAGAATTGCCTAACATGAAGGTAGGATTCTACAGCATCTTGTTCCTCATTTTCATGAAAAGCCATTTTAGGTTTTCCGTTCACAAAGAGCATATACTTAATCATGATTGGTTAAGATGTATGCAATGAACACAAAGATCAATAATGGTAATGCTCCAAGATACATATAATCACTCCCAATATTTATCAATAGGGTCTTCTTGCACTATCTCCGCAGTGTTCATAACTAAACCATCTAAGAACTCATCTGAAAAATCTTTTAGTTTAGTAAATGGACATTCAGATAACGTTACCCTGCAATTCATACAGCCAACTAAGGTACATTCCCTCTTAACTGCAATTAAAAATTCAAGCGCATCCATATATCACCTTATCATAGTTCCATACAAACTGCTAAGCGTTAATTTCAGTATAACGTAAAAGGAACAATCTTTTGGGTCTCTGCTTAATCTGCATTTCATCCAACAAGGGTCATAATAAATACAGCCGTGACATTTATCATTCATATTATCACCTCATTTCATACATACTATCTGTAAGTAATACTCCACCTCTTATGCGCTTCGGTAATAGCTTTCCAGAGACTACTAACCCTACATCAAAATCTGTCAGTTCCCTCTTCTTTGAAAGGAACCATCTGTCAGCATCCGTAAGTTCATGCACATTGCCATCTTCATCGGTGTACTCTGTAGTATTTTCATCAGCTATAAATCCGCCCATTGAGAGTAAGAATAGTTCCTTACACTTCTGGGGCATTCCTGCACACTTTACATTGTAGTATGGTTTGTCAATAGGCTCAAGGTCTTCATGCGTGATATGCTCTATGTAAGTTTTTTGCCTTACAAACCATCCTTCATCCCAACAGCTTTCAAGTTTCCAACAGCAAAACTCTTTTGGGTCTACTTTGATACCTTTTATTTCGTCTGGCTGAAGATCACAATGAATGCTATCCGTGTCTGCATATATAAAACCTCTTTCGTCTTTACCATAATAGTTCTTTTGTGCGGCTCGGATTGTAAAATTTCTTGCGTAACTGGTAATGGCTGAACCTGCGGCTATATACACAGGTCTTTTGTTATGCTGTGTAACTGTGTAAAAGCCTAATGATTTGTCTTCTTTCACGTATGCTACTTTGAAACTACTGTCTGTACTGCTTGCAAGTTTGCCATAGAGATTGTTCAAGAAAAGCTTTGCTAACTCTCGCATTGCTCCCTTGCTGTTCATTTTAATCTCTTTGTACTTATCAATGTAGGTATCAAATATGCCTATTGAAGAGAAAAAATAACAACCATCAAGAATTTCAAAATCTACAAGTTCATAATGTTCTTTAATAAGCGCAAAGTCTGTCATTGTTAGAGTCATAGTCATATATGCCTGTTTAATATTACCATCTCTATCAATGTATTCAGTGTAATATTTGCCATCTTCTGGGTTATAAATGTCCGACGTTTCAAGACTTTCTGTGGCTGTGTACATTAAACTACTCTTGTTTTGAATGAATGGCAACTTACCTTCTTTAATATAGAACCTTGTTTTAACACGTACAAAATAATAAATCCACGGTTTTAATGCTTCATCTGGGATATAATTTCCTTGCCAGAATGTGGGTAAACCTATTGGATAGGTGTTGCCACTAATACTGTGCATCATAGAAGGATACAAACTGTTAACGTCTGCTGTTGTGCCATTGCGCTTAATCTGCTTCTCCTTGCCTTTTGCAAGATAGCACCAACCACCACGGTATGATTTGCGGATATATTCATCAGCATTCTTTGCGCCGTATGATTCATCTATCTCTATGTTAACAAGATTTGGAAAATATTCTTCGTATAGTTTCTTACCAATTAATGCCCTATACTCTGCAAGGCAACAACTTCCTATGGTTAACTTCTTGTGCCCTTGCTCAAATGTAGCTTCGAGCGCTTCTTTAACTACAAGAACATCATTTGCAATGTATTGCTGTTCTTCTGGTGTTATTTCACAACCTGCGTATCTGAATCCTTTGTACTCCATATCCAGTTTTTGATGTTTTGTTTTAAAGCTTTCGCCTATTCTCTTGACAGTAAATGGCAACAGTTTTAAACTATCTCTTAATTCTATAATGCGGTCATGCGTTTTGATAATAACCCTGTACCATTGACCCATATCACTGATAGAATAAGTGAATGTTTTATTCTTCATTCTCTTAACAGGATACCATTCAAATTCTGAAGCTGGCTCGTCTTCTTCTGGCTCATGCGCCGCATGATGAAAATCTTCATCAACTAATAAATAACTCAACCAGAATGCGCCATCAAATTTAAGATTATGATAATAACAGATTATATCACTATCTAAGGATATGAAATACTTGAATTGCTCATCAATGCTGTGAAATATTTTAACATCTTCTGTGTACAATTCAACGCAAGCACTTGCCCACACTTCTGTGTTAAGCTGACCTTCATAAACAGTAGTTTCAAAATCCCCCATGAAGTAGCGATAATTTCTGGTTTTCATTCTCCTTCATTCATTCGCTCCATCATATCGCTTATATCTTTAGACTCTGCTACTGTTAATGGTCTACCATAGAGAATTTCAGTGAACTTATTTATATCAATTTGTACACCTTCTCTGGCTGAATATTCTTTATACTTAGAACCACTACCATACAGAACGCGATTTACAATATCTATCAGATCTCTTTCATGGTTAACACAATTCCTAATAACTTGTTCTCTTCCAAGTGAATTAATAGCACCATCAAGAACGCTTTTAAGAGTATTTCGGTCTGCTCTCTTAATACGTTTTAATTCTTCTGACCATAATATTGATTCAGACCAATTATTAATTAAGTCTTCAATTTGCTGAAAAGCTACTTCTGTTTCTCTCGGTAAACCTTGTTCTTCCTCTGCCTGTTTCCTTGCTTTCCTCCTTATCTCTTCTTCATTTATTTCAGATTCTTTTTGTCCTTGTTCTTGCTTTGCTTTCTCTGCTTCAATCTGTTCCTTTGCTAATTCCTCAGCTCTTCTTTTTGCTTCATTTGCACGTCTTGTTTCCCAACCTTTGCGTGAAGCTTCTGCCCGTTCCTGTTTTCTTCTTTCTGTACCAATGATATAGCTATCTTTTAGTGGGTCATAATACTTTGCAAACTGGTAAATATTTTCTGCTACATTCTTTAATTTAGTAAGCTGTTTTTGTAAAACACGTTTAGGGGTTTCTTCTTTATAAATGTTATCAAGAGGGATATAACCACGTTTACCGATTCTTTTAAACTTTCTTTTAATCTCAGCAACCAGTTCCATATAAGCTGTCTGGTTTGCAGTAGGCTTTTTAGCCACATCTTTCATCCCCTTATAAAAAGAATACCCCACGGGTTAGCGTGGGGTTTATAAAACAGGTGCGCTTACAGAACAGAGCAGGTGATAAACTGCTTACCTTTGTAGTTCTTGCTGTCCTTGCGGTAAACTTCAATACTGAAGTCTTCTTCACCTGCTGACAGCATTTCGCCAGTAATATCTTCCAGAGTGGTAAGGAAAGATTCAGAACCAGTGTTGTATTTTGTGCCGTCCTTGTCTACGACAACAACATTCTGGTAGTCCTTTCTGTCCTTGCTCTTTTCATTGTGTATATTAAGAATGACATGATAGTCATAATTAATAACCACTTTACCTTCTGCCTGTGTAGCATTATCAAGGTTAATGCTGTTGCTAAGGTCTTTCAGCTTAATTTTTTCCTTCGGTGAGAGTTCTTTTGTAGAACTTACAATGTTTACTTCGTAACCTTTCATTTCTGTTACTCCTTTTCTTTAATGTTAGTTTTCAGTTTTTTCGCGGGGAGGGAGAATCTTTGCGGCGGCAATGAACTCCTGTTCTGTCATGCCATACAGAGTTTCTTCGGTTTCTGCGCTCTGAACGTGTACGACTTTCACAGTTTCGCTGTTGATAAGCGGCTCAATGCGCTTAAGCATTGCCTTCTCATCCTTGTAAGTGCGGGGAAGAATTACTTCCTGTGTGAAGGGTTTTTCCTGCACAAGATCAAGGCAGAGAACTTTACACTTGGTTGTGGTAATCGTTCTTGTTACCATTGGCTGTCTTGCCATAATTTCTACTCCTTTCTTCAAGATTAAGATTAATACTTTGCTACCCTTGGGAATTGCACCCAAATGCTGACTACTGGTAGCATATAAATGGGGTCTGCCGCATCGACCTTGCGTAAGACCCCACCACACGTGTCGCTTTACGTGCTTACTTGTGAAGCACCAACCACGTGTTCACCGGAGGTAACCATCCTATGTGGTACAAGAGTATAATACCACAAAACTAAGCAAATTGCAAGAGGAAAATGCTGAAATTGAGAACTTTTTTCGATATTGGGAAATATTTAACTATCGAGCAATTCCAATTCAAGAGGGTCTACTTTGCCTGTGTTTTCTTCAGCGAACATCCGTAAAGCTTTCGCAAGCATATAGTGATATGCTGATTGTAAATCTGCACAAGCAGTTTTGCGCGTACAGCCTTCACAGTTCATGTCTTGCGGGTCGTAATATGATGAATACTGTTCACAATGGCCACATAATCCTCTGTTGATTACATCTGCTACAAATATTGCATCATCTTTGTGATAGCTTGTGGATTTAATGGTTATCATGAAAATGCCCTTTCTTCTAATAAACTCTTGCACCGCTCTGTTACTTTACCAATAAAGGTGCAGATTTCAAAGCATGGACAATCTACACAAGCAAGTTTAGGATGATTACACTGAAGCTTTTCAAGAATTACCTTTGTTGCTATAATTTCTTCGGAATTGAGAGATTCTACATCAAAAACCATTTTAGACTCCTTCTAACCGATAATATTTCATCTTCTTTACATTGAAAAAGAACTCTGGATAGTTGCAAAATCCACTGGTTGCAAATCGTGACGTAGGCATCCCAAAACCTTTTGAAGTGAGAAAACCTTCTAACCAAGGTGCATTGTTAACATCGACAAATCCAAATTCATCTTTGTTAGCTAATTCCCTGTTAGGAAGGTTTACAGTTACACTGCAATAAGGCTGAAAGAAATCCTGTGGGTCATCTTTGCGTCTTGCGTAAATGGAAATTGCAATTCTGCCACCTTCTTGATACCTGCCTATTTTGAAAAAACCTTCGTTTTTCCATCCATCCCATGGGTCTTTAAATTCAAATATCATAGCGGACAAGAATCCTTTCCCTCACAGTTTTGCGTGAAAAGTGGTAAAAATCTGTGAGCATCAAGAGGAGAAAACTGAAGATAATCAACAAGTATGTCTTCTGGTTTAGGGTAGTAGGACTCCCCATTGTACCAATCTGCTATTTGCCATTGTATTTCTTGCATTACATCTTCGTACACTTCATCAATGTTAAAAACACCATTACTAAATAGTTTTTCGGAAGGATACGATTCACGCAGAAATTTTTTGGCTTTTTCAGCAAATTCTTCTTGTAACGTTTTTGTCTCTTCCATGCAGAAAAAACTCCCTTCAATGTTAGTACATAAGTTTGCACTTATGCCCTACACGTAGGGAAGAATAACTTCCCTAAGTAATAAAGTAATTTCTAAATCAGTACCACGTATTTGAAAAAGCACTGTCCGCAAATTTTTCATATAATTACCACATTGATTATAAACCCATCCAAATTTTTGCCATCTCTTTTGCCTGTGAATAAGTTAAACAATTACCGACATAATAAACCATACCAGATACTACAGCATAAAGGCTTAACCCATTGAATGAGTGCATAACAAAAAATTCTTGTGCTGAAATATAAAATACAGCTTTCTCCATCGTAAAAAATCCTTTCTTTATATTAGTATGCCCAACACGTTAGCAAAAGATGATTATATCGAGTTGATATAATCATCAATCTTAATTGCCATTTCAGCATCACAATATATCTCAAAATGAGTCATATTATAATTGCCAGACGTTTCATACTTGATACCATTATCACGCAAATACATTCTAAGCGCCATAATATCAGCATCATTAATCAAATCAATATTATACCATCTTTTCATTTTAGTATTTTCCTTTCTGTTAATTTATGCCCAACACACTGGTTTGTTATACGATACCAGTAAACGCTTGACCACTTCTGCAAGTAATGAGTGGATATTTTATGATGCAGGGTTTGATCGACAGGGATTTCCCGCTTCCCTTTCCCGTTATCCTTTTTTGATTATACTGGTGTAAAAGAACAGGCCTAAAAGAAAACCAGTTTAAAGATGTATTTCACCCTTGTTTTACTTCGCATCTGAAATACAAAGAGCATGAAGTGCCGTTAATGTTTTTTATGTGGTGAATCATAACCTTTAAAATATCCACAGGACATTTATTTGCCCAACACGTTAACCATAACTGAAGAGGAAATTATTCCTCTTCAGTCTCTTTCTTTGTTCCTCTCGGCGGTAGAACTACAGCGTACGCCATGAAAAAGCTTTCTGGCATTCCATAAAGAGTTTCAATAGTTTCCGCAGATTTAACCATAACAGCAATATGATTGCTATTATTGTTTTTGAATGTTTCATTCAGTGCAGAGATTGCGACAGAATCTTCACGACTTCCGGAAAGAGTAATTTCAGAATCATAGCAGGCATTTTCTTCCGGATTTACGCACATAATGGTGTACTTTGTGCTTTCAATCGTGCGAGTGATCATTTTTTCTTTTTTCATTGTTTTCAATTCCTTTCAAAATGTTAGTATTATTTAGGTATTTTCATACCCGACACGTTAACCTAAACATCCCGGTAAGTATACCGGTTTGTTTCATGATAATCTCTTGCAAACTTTGCAATGTGTTGAGCTGATGTGGCTGTGTAACCATATACCATGCGCAAAACATCAAAACATTCACCAGTCCATTTATACATAACGGCAATGATTGTGTTGTAGGAACGGAGAAAGAAATAATTTTCAGTTTCAAGCACTTCGGCTGTGCAATTTCTAAGCTTGCCTAAATTCATTTTACTGCTATTATCAAACTCGTTCATTGCTGTAGCAAACACATTCTTGCAAATAGCATTAGTGGCAATCTGTTGTGATCTTGTCATAATAGTTTATCCTTTCAAAATTAAAATTATTAAGCGCAAGAATTTTGTGCCCTACACGGGGTAGCATAAACTACCCCATTTAACGTGTTTCGTCTTAATTTTCAAAGACTCATCAGGGGCACTTAACACTAACATTAAAGGTCACAATATGACACGATTATACCCGTCTACACTTACCTGCACATAGCGCCCATCTTTGTAGACACGTTTAGCTCTGTAACCTACTAAACGTTTGGTTATATCGATTTTTCAATGTGCACCCTATTTCAGTTAACCGCTGCACCCCATAGGTAGGTTGTACAGTTTCCTTTTCTTTTCTATGGTCTTATTATAGCACATGGTACACGATTTGTCAAGTACTTTTTTCAAGTTTTTTGAACTTTTTTCGTGCTATCTTTTTACCATTTCAAGAGGTTTGCTTTTGTTCCCTTCCCTCTTGACAATTATAGTATAGCACATGGTACACTATTT
>Ga0310697_10002938_pt1 | contig 17563 bp, 14 predicted proteins | sample 172DNAGHGlowgp2_FD_203883 | JGI IMG/M metagenome (GOLD analysis project Ga0310697, IMG submission 203883) | Sheep rumen microbial communities from Palmerston North, Manawatu-Wanganui, New Zealand - 1728 DNA GHGlow gp2 (v2) (version 2) | ecosystem: Host-associated > Mammals > Digestive system >... | reverse complement strand
TCGGGATGATGTATTGACACGGGACGCGGGACAAACGCAAAAAGCCTCTCTTGCGAGAGGCTTTTCTTGTTTTCTGCAAGCGGGACGCTTGCGAACCCAGTTTATTCGAAGGAGGCGATGGCCTTCTTGATGATTTCAATGGCTTCGCGGAGTTCGGCCTCGGTGATGACCAAAGGCGGAGCAAAGCGGATGATGTGCTGGTGGGTGGGCTTGGCCAGCAGGCCGAGGTCACGCATCTTGAGGCACACATCCCAAGCCTCTTTACCGTCTTTAGGTTTGATAATCACGGCATTGAGCAAACCCTTACCGCGTACTTTCTCAATCATCGGGCTCTTAATCTTGCCGATTTCCTCACGGAAAATCTTACCCAAACGCTCGGCATTCTCCATCAAGTGCTCTTCCTTGATGACCTCAAGGGCAGCGATGCTCACGCGGGCAGCAATCGGGTTGCCACCGAAGGTGGAGCCATGCTCGCCAGGCTTGATGTTCAGCATGATGTCGTCGTCGGCAAGGACGCACGAGACCGGCACCACACCGCCACCGAGGGCCTTGCCCAAGATGAGGATGTCAGGGCGCACGCCTTCGTGGTCGCAAGCCAGCATCTTACCCGTGCGGGCAATACCGCATTGCACCTCGTCGGCCATGAACAGCACGTTGTGTTTCTTGCAGATGTCGTAGCACTTTTTCAGGTAACCGTCATCCGGAACGTAGACGCCAGCCTCGCCTTGGATGGGTTCGAGGAGGAAACCAGCGATTTCGTTGCCTTGTTCTTCGAGCACTTTCTCCAAAGCATCGGGATCATTGTAAGGAATACGGATGAAACCAGGCGTCATCGGGCCATAGTTGGCATACGACTCGGGGTCGTTGCTCATCGTGATGATGGTAATGGTGCGGCCATGGAAGTTGCCTTCGCAGCACACGATTTTCACCTTGTCGTTCGGGATACCTTTCTTGACGACACCCCAACGGCGGGCCAACTTCAGGCCAGTCTCGTCGGCTTCGGCGCCCGAGTTCATGGGCAGCACCTTGTCGTAGCCGAAGTATTCGGTCACATATTTTTCCCACACGCCGAGCGCGTCGTTATAGAAAGCGCGGCTGCTGAGGGTGAGGCGTTCGGCCTGGTCGGTCATGGCCTTGATGATTTTCGGGTGGCAATGGCCTTGGTTGACAGCTGAATAAGCCGAAAGGAAGTCGAAATACTCTTTGCCTTCGACGTCCCACACCTTGGCGCCCTTACCCTTGGCGAGGACGACCGGCAGCGGGTGATAGTTATGGGCTCCGTACTTGGCTTCGAGGTCCATAGCTTGTTGCGATGATGTGATTTTCTCGATCATAGTGATTTAAGATTTAAGTTTCAAGATTTCAAATTTCAAATTGCTGTATTGCTTTGGCCGTACCTCCATCACAATGACGCCTCATCAGTAATTGGATGTCATTGCGAGGAACGAAACAATCCAGAAAAGCGACTGCAAAGTTAAGGTTTTATTTCAATGCTTCGTATTTTTGGCTTGATTTTTCCGAACAATTTTAAAAGCGATGGCGAAAACCAACGTGGCCAACACCAAGGCGAGCAGGCCGAAGAAGGCCAACCGGTATTGGTTGCGCTGGGATTGAAGGGATTCGATTTGATGGTTTTTGGATTCGTATTGCGAAAGGAGTTCCGCCGCTTCGTCCTGAAGTAGACTTAACTGATCACGAAGGTCATAGCTCTCGCGTTGCAAGGCGCGCCTTTCCTCATCGAGCGCCTCCAATTCCTCAGTCATCTCATCGAAACGGCCCAAGCGGGCATAGACGAGAACAAACGGTTTCCTTGCCGTCGGTTCCATCATGGTAATACCCGATTTCTGGGATTCTTCCCTATAAATATCAAGGTAATGCATTGATAGCGAAGCTTTGCCTTGGTTGGCATACAACTGCCCGAGACTTAAGGCGGCCTGCATCATACCGAAATGGTAGCTGTTGCCCTCCGCCAAAGAGAGCGCTTCCTCAAAACAACGCCTTGCCTCCGCTTCTTCGGAACGAATGATGGCCAGATTTCCCATTTCAACCAACAAATCCGCTTTTGTATTTACCACCACTTTCATGCTGCCCATTGGCCGTTCCATTTGGTCGATACAGGCCATGGCTTTATCAAAATAAAAACTTGCCGAATCGTAATTGACGAACTGCTTTTCAAACAAACTGCCATAGTTCTTATAAACCATCAGCAAAAAGTCGTAGCGTTGCAACTTTTCGAATTCCGCAATGGCTTCCTGATACAGCCTCTGCGACTCGGAATACTTTCCCCATTCCATGTAAAGATTGGCCATATTTGCGTTAGCCCTGGTGATTTCGAATGAATCATTGAGCAAAACATACAAAGAGCGGCATTTCTTGAAATACATCTCCGACTGTTCGAAATCATGCGTTTGATACCGTATGACTGCCATGTTGGCGTATATATTGGCCATGGCGAGCGTGTCGTTCCGCCGTTCAGCAAACGACAGGGCCTCTTCGTAAACCAAAAAAGAAGAATCCAAATTGCCCCACAACTGCTCAAAATAGGCCTGATTCCAAAGGTCCTCAAAAGCCCTCGCCTCATCACCCACAGATTGATGGAGTGCAAAAGCCTGCTTCAGGTAATCTTGCGCCAAGTCGAGGTCGGAATGATAGCCGTATTGCATCGCAAGGGCGAACGTCGCTTTGGCTTCCAAATCGGCAAATCCATTTCCTTGGGCTTCTTTAATGGCCTTCTCTCCCCAATCGAGGCACTCATCATACGACACATCGTAGAATTCCCATGTCAGCTCAATCATGGTCTCCACCTTTTCGCGCCCCTCCTGCGTGGGCAAAACGTTCAGAAGGCTATCCACAATGCGAGTTTCCTCCTGAGGATAAGCCACCAAAGCCATGGCAAAGAAAACCAATATGTTGAGCCATCGTTTCATCAAAGGTACATATTGTAGCGTTGCTCGTCGAAGATGGTTGTAGGTTCGCCGTGGCCAGAAAACACCTCCGTGTCGTCGGGAAGTCGGAACAGGCGCCCTTTGATGCTCTCGCACAATTTGGCATAGTTGCCTCCAGGGAGGTCGGTGCGCCCGATGCTACGGCTAAAAAGCGCGTCGCCAGTAAACACCCAGCCCTCCATCTCGGCATAAAGGCTGACGCTGCCTTCGGCATGACCCGGGGTGCAGACGACCTCAAGCGTACTGTTGCCCACCTTAATGATTTGGCCATCTTTCAGGTCGACATCGGGCATTTCACATTCGGCGGCGGCGACAAGGCCAAACAGCATGGCTTGCTGATGCACGCGGCCATAATCTGCACTCACGTCGGGATGAGCCGCCACCTTGACTCCGTAATGGCGCTTGACGGCAGCATTGCCCATGATATGGTCGATGTGGCCATGAGTACTGATGACCAACTGCGGTTTCAGCTGGCGACTGTCGATGAAGCCAAAAAGTTCATTTTCCTCGCCTGGAGTTGAACAACCGGGGTCGATGATGACACAGTCCTTGGTGTCGGGGTCGTAGACGACGTAAGTGTTTTCCGCGAAGGGATTGAATACAAAGGATTCGAATTGGAGCATGATTACTGTATAGACGCGAGACTTGGGGACACGGGACGCGAGGCCAAGACTCGCTGTTTTCGATGCAAAGATAGGAATTTTTCCACATCATTCAGAGTTTTTGCCTATCTTTGTCCGCTAATTTGAATAATGTCATCGAAATCGAAATATGCGCTGTTGTTTGCACTGCTTTTCGCAGTGGCGCCATTGGCTCATGCCCAGTTCTACAACGGGATGAACATGCCTTTCGGGAAGAGCCGTGTGCAGTGGAAGGACTTCCATTGGTCGTACTACCAGAACGACAACTTCGACGTGTATTTCTACCAAGGCGGCGACGACCTCGCAAAATACGCCCGCGCCTACGCCAAAGACCAGATTCCACGGATGGAAATGCGCCTCAATAGTCGCTTCAGCAGGAAAATACAATTCATCGTCTTCAACAGCAAAGGCGACTTCAAGCAAAGCAACATCAACCTTGAGGAAGAAGAAATGGGCAACACGGGCGGCATCACCAAAATCATCGGCTCGAAAGCGATTCTTTATTTCGACGGCGACTACACCCACTTCGAGGCACAAATCCGCGAAGGCATCGTCCAACTGCTGTTCAGCCAAATCGTCAACGGCACCTCCGTTGGCTCGCAAATCCGCAGCTCGTACCGCTACGACGTGCCCCAATGGTTCCGCGACGGCTTGGTGGCCTTCATCGCCGGCAACTGGGACAGCCACAAGGAAGCCCAACTGCAACGTGGCATCACATCGGGCAACTACAAGAAAATCAACCACCTGCACGACGATGACGCACGGATAGCGGGCTATTCATTTTGGAACTTCATCGACGAAAAATACGGCAGCAAAGCTTTCAATGACATTTTGGCCTTGACCCAAAACTCGAAAAACGTCAGAAAAGCCCTGCTCTACGTCACGAGCAAGGAATACAACAAGCTGGTCGAAGAATGGTTTGATTTCTACAAAAGCCGCTACGAAGCCCTCATGGCGAACCAGCCCACCGACGTGATGAAGCTGAAATACAGGAAATACCGCACCTTCACGCAGCCACGCATCAGCCCCAACGGGAAAAACATCGCCTACGTCAGCAACGACGAAGGCAAAATCCGCCTCTGGCTCGAAGACCTGCAAACGGGCAAACGGCAACAACTGTTCAGCGCGGGCTATCATTCCGACGAAAACATCGACACCTCGTTTCCGCTGCTGGCTTGGCATCCCAACGGCGACATCCTCTCGTTCATCATCGAGGAAAAAGGCAAGATACAGCTCTACAACCTTGACATCAACTCGGGCAAGAAAGCCAGCACATATTTATTTGACTTCCAAAAGGTAAGCTCATTCTCCTATGCCCATAAAAGCCGCAAAATCGTGCTCGCTGCCACCCGCATGGGCAAACCCGACATCTACGTCTACAACTTGTTTTCCAACACTTTGGAACAAATCACCAACGACTACCACACCGACCTCGACCCCGTCTTCACCTTCGACGACAGGCAAATCGTGTTCAGCTCGAACCGCGACAACGACACGCTGAAAATCCAAAACGAAATCGGATTCCAGCGGCGACAATTCAACCTCTATGCCTACCACTATATTAATAAAGGTGAAGTGCTGCAAAACCTGACTTGCCAGCATATTTCGAACAACATCCAACCCGAACCGCTGAAAGACGGCAGCCTGCTCTACCTGAACGACACCAGCGGCTACTACAACCTCTACCAAATCCGCTTCGACAGCGCGATCAGCCACATCGACACCATCGTGCACTATCGCTATTTCGGTAAAAAAGAGCAACTTACGGACTATACGGCCAACATCATCGACTATAGCTACCAACCTCGTGACCACAAAGTGGCCATGCTCATGGCCGAACAAAAAGGCGAGCGGTTCTTCATGTCGCCCATCCTGAGAGGCAGGGAAATAGGCATCAGCCAAATGAACCCCTACGCGCAAAAAAGAATCTACAATAAACTGATTATCAAAGAAAAAGACACCATTCAAATTCCCATATCGAAGCACCGTTTCTCGACCAGCTACCGCTATTCGCGGCGCAAACGCCCCATCAACAGCCCCATGGGCGGCGACTCGATGATGGTGGCACAGCAAGACGTTGTGCCTCCGCAAAAACCGCCGAAACGCGACACGCTTCCGCACCCCAACAACTATTATGTGGAACTTTTTGCCGACCAATTGCTGACCCAAATCGACTTCAGCGGCATGAACTACAGCTACCAACCCTTTAGCGGCGGCGTTTCGCCCATCTTCCTTTACACCGGCTTCAACGTGATGCTCGGCACCACCCTGAAAGACCTGATGGAAGACTACAAAATCGACCTCGGCGTGAAACTCAACACGACGCTCACCAACAACGAGTACATGCTACGCTTCAGCCAGTTCGGCAAGCGCCTGGACAAAAGCATCACGCTGCACCGCTACGTCACCGACAACCAAAACGGATACTACTACCGCACCTACACCAACGAGGCGTTCTATACCTTGAGCTATCCTTTCAGCGAAATCCTAAGTCTGCGAGGCACAGCCATTTACCGCCTCGACCATACTGCCAACCTCTCCATTGACGACTACAGTTTGGCCGACCGCGACACCTATCGCCATTGGGCCGGTCTGCGAGCCGAATTGGTTTTGGACAACTCGAAACGCATCGGCACCAACCTGCTCGTTGGCTCGAGGGGAAAAATCTTTGCCGAATACTACCAACGCATCGAGCGCAACACAGCCAACATGATTGTGGCCGGCTTCGACTACAGGCACTACACCCGCATCAGCCGCAACTTCATCTGGGCCAACCGCATCGCGGGCAGCACTTCGCTCGGCAAAGAAAGGCTCATCTACTATATGGGCGGTGTCGACAACTGGATTGTGCCTTCGTTCAACCGAGGCACACCCATCGACTTCGAGCAAAACTATGCCTATCAGACCCTTGCCACCAATATGCGAGGTTTCCAGCAAAACATCCGCAACGGCAACAACTTCGTGGTGCTGAACAGCGAGTTGCGTTTTCCCGTGTTCAGCTTCCTCATGAACCAGCCCATCAACAACAATTTCATCAAGAATTTCCAGATCATCGCTTTTGGCGACATTGGCACGGCTTGGACGGGTTGGAATCCTTATAGTCCGAACAACTCTCTGTTTAACAGCTATATTACCGACGGCAACCTCAACATCAGCGTCACTGAGATGCGCAATCCCATCGTGGGCGGCTTCGGCTTCGGTTTGCGCACCACGATTTTAGGTTATTTCGTGCGCGGCGACATGGCTTGGGGCGTTGAGGACGGCAAAATCAGCGACAAACCAAGGTTTTACATTTCGTTTAACCTCGATTTCTAAATCCCAATAAAGAAAGCTCCTATGGAGCATCGCTCATACAATCCGTTGATTTTCAATTAAAAGAAAGCTCCTAACGGAGTAAATTCCTAATAAATCGATTAAAAGGAAGCTCCTACGGAGCAAAATTCTAATAATACTTCTGCTCAAACGGCTTCAGGCCTTCCTCTTCGGCTTTGATGACAACCGTCATGCCTTTGAAAGCATAGCGTTCCTTCAAAACGTCGAGGTCGGCATTGTGCAGACGGATGCAACCTTCGCTGGCGCGCCCGGGAACGGTTTCCTCGTTGTTGGTGCTGCCATGGATGCCAATGCCCGAGAAGCCTGGTGTACGCAAGCGCATGAACCAATTGCCGTAGGCCAAAATGGAACCGCGACCGTCGCCGAAGTCGTGGCTCCAATTGGAAGCATTCACGATCTCGGTGATGACAAAAGGCTCAGCCCAAGTGGAATTAGGAGTGCGCATGTCGCCTTTTTTCTGTTTTTGACCCAAATTCTTGCCCATGCAAACGGGATATTCAGCCAATCGAACCGTGTCGGCGCCGACCACTTCGCAGACGTAAAGCTTCAGCTCGGCCTTTGAGATGACGATGAAACAATTCTCTTTCACCTGCATTTCGGCGTATGGAGCCACACTGTCAGAAACCATTTTGGATTCTGACACAACATTTTGGTTTTCAATGGCTTTTCCACCATTCCCACACGAAAACAGCATCGACAAAGCGCTGAACAAAACAAGCAGGAAATTCATTGATTTAGGCATTTTTAGGGTCATTTGCGCATTTCACCATTAAGCGTGTCAACGATAGTCTCAACAAGGTTGTAGGCACCGTCGTAAACGTCCTTCACCGTGGCATTGAGCATGTAGGCAGGCGTTGTGAACACCAATTTGTCGTTGTCGGCACACACGTCGCCATGTTCGGTTTGCACATGTTGTGCGCCCATTTTTACGACATTGTCGGCATCGGGGGTGCCATCGTTGCCCAGGGTGATGCAGACTCCAGGAATCAGTTTGGCGAACATCACGGGAGCGATGCACATGCCGCCGAGCGGCTTGCCAGCCTCATGCGTCTCGACGATGGCACGGGCCACGTCGGGCTGCACTTCCATGTCGGCACCTTTGAAGGCATAATCGCACAGGTTTTTGGCTGCACCGAAGCCGCCACTAAAAAGCAGGCCGTCGAAGTCTTCGGCCTTGTATTCCTCGATAGGCAAGATATTCCCACGCGCAATGCGAGCAGCTTCGGCAAGGATGTTACGTTCCTCGTTGATGGCTTCACCCGTCAAGTGGTTGACGACATCACGCTGCGCACGGTCAGGCGCAAAGCATTGGTATTCACAGTGATGCTGGTTAATGGAAAGCAACAAGGTCACAGCTTCGTGGATTTCGCTGCCGTCCTTGTGACCGCAGCCTGAAAGAATTACTGCAAATTTCTTCATGATTGTACGGATTTATAATTTGGGCAAAAATAAGCAAAATCCATCGAACAGCCAAAAACAGAAGCAAGATTTTCGGAAAAACGCATCTTGAACGCTATAGGAAGCGCAATTTTTCGATAATCTGCCTCAGACCTGCTAAACTTTGGAAATTTTGGCATGTTTAGCTGATTTGAAGCAGATTTCAGACCCACTCCGGCTTCCGTTTCTCGAAAAACGCCTTCATGCCCTCTTGGCCGGCCTTCGAGATGCGTTGGTTGGCGATGGCTAACGAAGTTTGATAGAAAACAGGATTGAATGGGTCGTCGGTGCCGCTCACCATACGCAGCAGGTTCTTGCACTCGGAGATGGCATCGGGCGAGGCTTGCATGAAATGCTCGATGTATTGACGCTCGGTGTCAATCATTTCCGATTCGTCGGCAACCACGTTCACCAGGCGGAAATCCTTGGCCTCGGCTGCGGTGAAACGTCTTCCCGTCAGCATCAGCTCTTTGGCGGCTGTGTTGCCGATTTTGGCCACCACGAAAGGCGAAATCGTAGCTGGCGTGATGCCCAAACGCACTTCCGAAAACGCGAATTTGGTAGTTTTTTCGGCAATGACAATGTCGGCAGCGGCCACGAGACCATTAGCTCCACCAATGCAAGCGCCATGCACGTTGACAATGACGGCTTTGTTGCAATAATAAACCGTCCTGAACAGTTTGGAAAGCCTTTCGGCATCGGCGATGTTCTGGTTGTGGCTATATTGGGCCATCGCCTTCATATAATTGAGGTCGGCACCAGCGCAAAACGCCTTGCCGTTGCCTTTGAGGACGATGACGCGCACATCGTCGCGGCTGTTGAGCCAGTCGAAAACCTCGGTCAGTTCGCCTATCAGTTCTACATTCAGCGCATTGCGCACCTCGGGGCGGTCGAGGTTGACCCAAGCGATGCTCTCGCCCAATTGTACTTTTATCGTGTTGAAATCCATTTTGTCTGACGTTATTGAACGGGGATTAAAATCGCCCGATAAAATAGTTTCGCCCCTTCGGGGCTTGGTTTCGCGTTGCAATATTCGGAAAAAACTGGCAATTTGTCGCAATCATTCCACGAAATTTTCGTTATTTTGCACGTGGAATGGTTTTTGACCAAGACCGCAAGGCCCATAGATAGCCGCGCTTCGCTCGCAATGACATGGGCTGAACTAACAAAATGTAAGATATGGACGAAAACAACCTCAATAACGACCTCGACAATCTCTTGAACATGTTCAAGAAGATGATGGAAAACCAAGACCTCGATGCCATTCCGGGCATCAACGAAGAGCAAAAGGAACAGCTGAAGATGTTTCTCGAAGACTTCGACGAACTGAAAGACGACATGAAGGTGGAGATTTTCAAACTCGACCCCTTCACGAAGCAGATGGTGGGCATGGTGATGGGCCAGCTCAAGGACATTTCGGGCGGACAAGTCATGCCAATGCAACCTGCCACGCCGCAAGAGCCACCTGTCAACAAGGAAAAAGACCTTGCCGAAATCCCAGGCACCACCGAGAACCTTGAAGCCCAACTTGCCGAAATCGACCGTCAGTTGCGCAACGCGGAGCTTTCCGACGAGGAAATCAACCAGCTGCTCGACCAACGCTCGGCCATCGCTGCCGAATTGAATCAATGAAGTAATCAATTAACGAACAAACAATAGATTGCCACGCTGCGCTCGCAATGACATTAACGCAATTCGCACACAAGGACATTAACGCAATTCCTTAGCAATGGCATTAAGGCGCAAAAACAAACAAATGGCTCAACAATAAACAATTAAACATAAACTAATGAAGAAACTCCTGTTCACCCTCATTGCACTCGTCATCTCGGCGACCTCGTTTGCCCAGCTCATCGCCAACAAGACCGACAAAAGATTCACCTTGGGCTTCGACCTCTTCAGCGACTTCCAGCTCGCCCCATCCGACAATTGGGACCCGCGTGGTTTCAACCAAGGTGTGAGCCTCGCCCTCACCTACAACTTCCCCTTGGGCGAAAGCTCGAAGCACACCGTGAGCATCGGTGCCGGCATGACCTCGCACAACTACTTCTCGTACACGCGCATACTCAACCCCTACACCAACGAGGAATTTGAGTATCAAGACTACCGCAAAGTGGATGGTTTCAAGCGTTACAAGGTGAACCCGACCTACATCGACATTCCGCTTGAGCTGCGTTTCCGCATCAAGGACCAGGTGAAAATCGGCATAGGCTTCAAGGTGGGCATCAATGTGGCCACGAAGACCAAATACGTCGGCCCCGACGAAGAAGACGGCATCCTGACCAACGGCAGCGGTCTCACCATACACGAGAAGCAATGCTACATCAACAACGTCGAGCGCATGGCTTATTCGGCCACGCTACGTGTAGGTTGGAAATGGGTGAGTGCCTTCGCCGCTTTCCAAATCAACCCCGTGTTTGTGACGGGTCACAATGCGCCTCAGTTTTATCCGCTCTCGGTGGGTTTGTCGTTTGCGCCGTTCTAAGTTTAATTGGACTGCAATTGTTCTTGAGCGTCATTGCGAGGCGTTGCGAGCAAAGCGCGACAAAGCAGTCCAGACAATAAAAGCCAGAAAAAGCGGATTGCTTCACGTTGTTCGCAAATCGTAGATTCGACGTAGTCAATGACGCAAAGCGTGTCAAAATGGATTGTGGCAGAAGCCCAGCGGATGGGCTTCGACGCGTGTGGCGTGACACAAGCCGTGGCCTTGAAGGAAGAGTCGGCCAACATGGAGCAATGGCTTGAGGCCGAAAACGAAGGTGAGATGGGCTACCTCGCCCGCAACCGCGAAAAACGCTACGACCCGCGCCTACTTGTGGAAGGCACGAAGAGCATCGTCACCGTACTTTACAACTATTTTCCGAGTCAAACCCTTGGCGATGGCAAGCATTTCAAAATCGCCAAATACGCCTACGGCGCCGACTATCACGACGTGTTGAAACGTAAAATGCGCCAATTGTTGGAGCACATCGAAACGCAAACTGGCAAGCTCGAAGGCACCCGTATTTTCGTCGACTCGGCTCCCGTCTTGGACCGTGCCTGGGCTGTGCGATGCGGCTTGGGCTTCATCGGCAAGAACACCACACTGATTCACCCTAAAAAAGGCTCGTTTTTCTTCATCGGGCATTTGTTTTTGCCTGTCGAATTGGCAGGAACCGGCACGACGATTGGCAACCATTGTGGTCGCTGCACGAAATGCATAGACGCTTGTCCCACAGGGGCTTTGGAGTCGCCATTCCATTTGAATGCCCGCAAATGCATTTCCTATCTGACCATCGAATACAAAGGTCCGCTGGATGGGCACCACCCATCGGAATTCAACGGCTGGATGTATGGCTGCGACACCTGTCAGGACGTGTGCCCATACAATCGGTTCGCCCTGCCCAACATGGAGCCTGAGTTTCAGCCTTCCGAGCAACTGCTCGCCATGAACGCCAAGGAATGGGAAAGCCTTGACAAAGAAAAGTTTGATGCCCTATTCAAACATTCAGCCGTGCAACGTGCTGGTTTTGAAGGACTGAAGCGGAATATTGGGTTTATCTCAGAGGAGAATTGAGGTTATAGGTCAGCGTGAGTTGCCATACCTTATTATAATACTGGTTGAAAAACCACCCTGGGTTGCCCGTGAAACGGCATGGTGCCACGGAATACATGAAACGCGCCCCGATGCCGATATGCCTTGTGATGTCGAAATGCACTCCTGCGTTGGCGGTGGCGGAAATGAAACTCCATCGTCTTGAGGTGACTTGAAAATCGCCGTCAGTATCTTCGGTGGCTCTCATTCGGACATCCAAACTGGCGCCCAATTCGACCGTGATGAAATCCAACGGACGACCTGCGATTCGGAGCTGCCCCAAATCATAGCGCAACATCAGCGGAATCTCGACATAATGCAAACGAAGGCTAAAAGGAGCGTAACCGTAATCGACCACCTCTTTATGAGAAGAATGTGCGCCAAGCAGCGAATACTTCAACTCCAATTGCCCCGAAAGATGATCCGTAAAAGGAAGGTTGACGTATGGGCCGACGGTAAAGCCCAACTGATGGTAGCCTGCATAGCTGTCGCCATCCACTTGGCTGAAAGTAGCCCCTGCAATGAAGCCGGCATTGAAACTTTGGGCGGTGACGGCTCCGATAGCTGACAAAAAAACGAAAACTACAGTAAAATAAAGCTTTTTCATGGAATGATCTTTTGAAACGGCCCTTCGATTGGCCTCAGGGGCCACAGGCTCAGGGACCTTTGTTTGTGACTAATTATACGATGCTTGATATTGATAAAACCGATCCAACACCTCTTCGACGAAACGATAAGTCTCGGTGCCGCGCAGGTAGCCCGCACGGCAGCAGGTGTCGTTGTAATATTGCTTCTTCGACTTGTTGAGGATGAAATAATCCACGTTATTGTCCCACACGTCGGGATACTTGCCGTATTTCGTCGCAAGACGTTGGGCGTCATACACATGACCGAGACCCGAGTTGTAGGCCGCCAGGATGAACTTCACCCTTTCGGTGCTGTCGGCCACCTTGTTTTGCAGACATTCGTCCAAATAAGTGAGCAGTTTGCCGCCCGCCTCAAGCTGTTCCTCGGGCGTGGCATCGTAGCCGATGCCATAGCGTTCCATCACGACGGGCATGAGTTGCATGAGGCCGAAGGCACCTTTCTCACTCTCAAGGTCAAGCCTAAAATGCGATTCCTGATAAATCAGCGAGGCCAGCAAACGCCAATCCCACCCGATGTCCTTGGCCGTTTTCTTGATGATGGCATCGAAGCCAGAAAGTTCGCCGGTTTTGGGCTTTGTAGTCCCAAACACGTTGCCTTTGTTGACGTATTTGGCCAGGATGCGATTCAGGTTGCGTTGCTCGAAACCGTCAATCCAGCTGTTGAGGGCCATGACGAGCGACGAGTCGTTGTGGTGGTTCCTAACAGCCCAGCACAAAGGTTGCTCAACGCTGACGTTCAGCTTGGTATCCATACCACGCAGGCCGATGGAAGCCATACGGGCCACGTATTCTTCGACGACGGTATAGTCAATCAGCCCCGAGGCGACGGCCTGCACCAAGTCGACACTGTTGAGGCTGTCGCACTCGACGACATAAATCGTGTCGCCAATCTGGTCGGAAAGGTGTTCGAGCAATTTGACTCCGTGGCTGCCCTTGGGCAAGTGAATGGTCTTGCCCGCCAAGTCGACCGACGAACGAAGCAGTTGGTTTTCGACTTCATTGACTGTCGACATCTTGTTCCATCCTTTCGGCAAGCGCTGCACAAGAACACTGCGTTGCATCAGGATCGGATTGGTGAGCAGGAAACGGCGTTTCATCTCCTTGTTCGACCCGATGCCAATGGCCACAATGTCGACCTCGCATGAATCCAAAAGGCTATAGCACGAGTCGAGGTTCTCGTTGATGCGCATTTCCAGTTCAAGGTTGTTGGTTTTGCAGAAGTCGCTCAAAAGCTCATATTCAAAACCCGACGGCTTGTTGCCCAAAGTGTTGTAATTGATTATTTCGCAATTGGTTACCGCAACCAATTTGCCTCTTTCCTGCAAGAGCTGCATGACCGTCAGCGTGTCTTTTTCCGTTTCAAATTCCTCTTGCTCCACTACGTTGTTTTGGCAGCCTGCCAAGCCCAAAAACGGGAGCATAACGCCGAGGAAAAACAGTGTTTTTTTCTTCATTTCATACTGCTTTGAGGCCGTAAAATTAGGAAAATAATCTTTTTGGTCGAAAAAAATCATGGCATTTAGGTTATTTTTGTACTTTCGCGTTTTTATTTTATCATTGAAAAAATGGCAAAAAAGATACAAGATCCGAACTTTTGGTACTCGTTCCTGTTGCCCTACGTCAACTGGCACACACGGACGTCGTATCGCAGGTTTGAGGTACATGGGAAAGAGAAAGTGCCAAAAGACGCAGCGGTCATTTTTGGCGTCAACCACAGCAACACGCTGATGGATGCCTTGGTGTTGCTTGCGTCGAACAATGTGAGGAAGGTGTTCATCGCGCGAGGCGACATTTTCAAGAACCCCATCATTGCCAAGATTTTGAACTTCTTTCGCATCCTGCCCATCTTCAGGATTCGCAACGGGGTGGCCGCCGTGCGCCAAAACGACGACTCGCTCAGCAAGGCCGTCGACGTCATCCACGACAACGTCGACCTCTACCTCTTCCCCGAGGGAATGCACCGCACCAAACATTCGCTGATGCGCATGGGCAAAGGCCTGTTCCACATCGCCGTCGATGCCAGCAAACAGTTTGGCGACCAAAAGCCCGTCTACATCATCCCGACGGCCATCGAATACGGCGACTATTTCCGCTATCGCAGCACCGCGATGATTCATTTCGGGCAGCCCATCAACGTGACCGAATTCCTCCAGAACACCAGCGAGGAGAACGAGGCCGTCAACATCAACATCCTGAAAGAGAAGCTGCAACAAGAAATAGCGAAGCTGTTCACCTTTATCCCCGACGACGACGACTACGACGCCATCTGGGAAATCGTGAAAATGAAGAACGAAAAACGCGCCGGAGGCCTGTTCCAAAAGATGCTGCGCAACCGAAAGACCGTCGACAAGGTATTGAAATTCAGAGAAGAACAACCCGAAGAAGCCAAGAGCCTTTTCCAAAAGGTGCTCGACTTCACGAAAGAGCGCGTGAGGCAAAAGATTTCCGTCACCTCCACCGCAAAGCGCAAGCCCTTCGTCAATTCGCTGTGGAAACTGGCCGTGCTGCTGGTAGGTCTGCCCTATTTTGCAGCCTCGGCCATCGTGAACCTGCCTACTTGGATTACCACGCTGATTATCAGAAGCAAGCTGAAAGACCCTGCTTTTGGCAACACCGTCAGCTTTGGGGTACGTTTTGTGCTTTCGCCACTCATTTTTGTCATTGGCGCCATCGTCATGTTCAGCGAGTTGCCTTGGACGTGGGCCTTGGGCGGTACGGTGCTGCTCTTTTTCTCCTACCGTGTCTTTGTGGACTACTGCGAGCTGGCACGTCGCTGGATTTCCGACGTGCGTTGGGCGTTCAAGACCAAGCTCCGCAAACAGTATGAAGCCCTGAACCTCAATAAGTTGTTCTAAAAACAGAAGCCATGTCACAACGCTGGATCATCCCCGACATTCACGGCTGCGCCCGCACTTTGCAAGCGCTGCTCGAAAACATGCTCCAAGTCACGAAGCACGACCAGCTCTATTTTTTGGGCGACTACATCGACCGCGGCCCCGACGGCAAAGGCGTCATCGACTACCTGATGCGATTGCAACAAGAGGAATACGACGTGCACTTCATAAAGGGCAACCACGAGGACATGTGCATTGCAGCCTACCAAGCCGACCAAAAGAAAAAGTTTTTTGGCGGCAAGCACGAGGAACAGAAAAACTGGGAAGCCGTAGGGGCCAAAACCACATTGGCCAGCTTCGGAGTGAAGCACCCGAGGGAAATCCCCAAGACGTATATCGACTGGATGGACAGTTGCCTGCCCTACATCGAATTGGAGGAATACATCTTGGTTCATGCCGGCATGAACTTCAACATCAGCGACCCTTTTCAGGACGAGCACAGCATGATGTGGACGCGCCGTTTCAAGGTCGACTACGACAAGTCGCACGGCAAGAAAATCATCCACGGCCACATCCCCGTCGACTACAGTTTCATGAGCCTCGTCATCGAGCAAAACGAAAACTACGACTTCATCGCTTTGGACAATGGTGTCTACGTGACCGACAAGCCTGGCTTGGGCAACCTGACGGCATTTAATCCCGACACCAAAAAGATTGTGGCGCAGAGCAATATGGATTATTGAACACGGATTTTACGGATTTTCACGGATACCCATTCCGGCGAATTTGCAATTCGCTGGTGCAAAGTATGGGTCAATAATGTTATTCTTTAATAAACTTACCGCTTGACAACATTTGGCTATTGGATGTCAGTTTATAAACATACAAGCCAGCATCGAGATTCCGAATGTCAAGTTTAATGAGGTTACCCGAATCGCCAACCTCACTGTCAAGGCATTTCATTCCTTTGGCATCGAAGATTTGGATGCGGGCATCATTGGACAGGGTTTCATTGATAGGGATATTGATGGAGCTTGCCGTGGGATTGGGATAGGCAACGCTCATCGGTTTTGTTCCCGTTTCGTTTACCACATCCCAAGTGATTTCGATGTCCTCGCGTCGGAATTTCATCAATTCATAAATAGCAAACGGTTCTCCCGGATATTGGCTGCCATTGCGGGAATAAACCATGACAAGACACCCATCATCATTGAAGGTAGCTGGTGGTCTAACAATTTTCACCACATTGTCTTCTTTGAGCACTTTTCTGCCCAACAGATTCAAATCCTTGTCAACCAGCGTGATATTAGTCTGACAAACAATATTGGAAGACATCGTCTCTCTACAGTAACTGACCGCAAAGATGGTTGAGTCATTGGCATATGCCGTATTGGTGCCCATCGGTACCCAAGTGCAGGAAGCGGAAGGAGGAAGCGGAAGCGTTGCCGAAACGTTCATCGAGGTATCCATCTTAAATAGGGTATGGTATGTGAAATGACTACCTTCGTACTGCTCACCGTCAACAATAAGATATTGACCATCAATCCAGTGCCCGTCACTGGCAACATCAGAAAGATTTTCTCCATTTAAATAAGTTAACATCTTTCTGTCAATGATATTAAGTTCTGTATCAGCGACATACCAGCCCGCCACGCCTGAGTTGTATCCAAAAACCCCACCGTCCAAGAGTATCATCAAATTGTCGGTGTCGGGAATGTAGGTGATTTCATTGATGGAACCTATTTGCAGTCGGGGTGTGTCATTCATTTTGAGAATCAAACCTGTTTCATCCAACTCGTATAAGCGCAATGCTGACGCATAAAAATTCCATGTTTCATTATAATATGACAGCCTTGTTGCCAATATTACAGTACCCGAAGAGGTGACAATGGATTTCATGATTTGACCTTCATGCGGGTAAGAAAAGTTGTCAAAAATATCATCATCAACGCAATAGGTTCGTGACAAGACAGTATCCAGCTGTTCATCAAACACATCTATGCGAATGTATTTTTGGAAATTGTGGTCACACAAACTGTCATCGCAAACACCAAACGCCATGATGTTCCCATTGTGTAACTGTACGGCACTATAGTATTCCAATGTCTTGCCTGGCAAATGAATGACTTGACTTACAATATGGCCATCCTTG
>Ga0310697_10002937_pt1 | contig 17565 bp, 15 predicted proteins | sample 172DNAGHGlowgp2_FD_203883 | JGI IMG/M metagenome (GOLD analysis project Ga0310697, IMG submission 203883) | Sheep rumen microbial communities from Palmerston North, Manawatu-Wanganui, New Zealand - 1728 DNA GHGlow gp2 (v2) (version 2) | ecosystem: Host-associated > Mammals > Digestive system >... | reverse complement strand
CCGTTGCAGAAAGGCGACACTTCCTTGATGATGCGAGCCTCGGCCTCTGTGAAGTTCAGGGCGTCGACGAGATAAGGTTCCACTGTTTTTTGAATCTTGCCTGAGTCAAGTTGTTTCTGGGTCTGAACCTTGCATTCAAACCAATTGTTCATAATCATTGTCGTTTATTTGTTTTAGATTCCTTAATAACTGAAGTTTCGGTAGTTATAAAATGAAGTTAAATAGGGAGTTAAGCCAGCCGAGCAGGTTGGAAGTTAAGCACTTTCGTGCTGGACGATACTACGGCAATTCAATGCTATTGTCCTGTGCATAGCACATAACTCCCAAGAGCGAAGCGAGTTTACTTCCATTTTTACTTCCATTTTTACTTCAGAAAGTTGAATTAATAATACATTTCGTCTGAATACCAACAACATAATGAAGAGCAAAGACGTCTTGTTCCTCATCATTAGTGGATTTCAATGCAAAATTAGTGATTTAAATCAAGAAATCATCAAAAGAGAATATGTTTTATAGGCAAATGGAATAAAAAAATGACTCTTGTGAATATCTGATTATTCCGTCAAGAAGATGGTCACACCCCGTGCAGCCTGTGCACCATAGACAAGGCTCTGCTCAATATCTGCAGTCTTGGATGGACCGCTGATGAACGTTCCGAAGCCATAGTCGTTGAACCGAATGCGTTTGTAAGCCTCGTGCATGTTGTTGACGATGTCACGGCGCGAGAGTAGTATGACCAGGTTCTCACTAATGAAGCAGATGGCCTTCTCCTTCATGGTCTGCGGTATCCAGATGCAAGCGTTTTCGGCCACTCCAATCTCTCCTTGTATGACCCCCACATCCGTACCATCAAGGTCTTGTGCCTCTGCCACTTCATCAGGGTTTCGATCGGTTCTCACGCCAGGTATATTACTGCTGATGACCTTGGCATCGGGATAGGCTTCAAGGATTTTTGCATTGATGTCATCCCCAGGTTTTATCTCCATCAGTTTTGCACCTCCAGCAGTTGTGGCGATGTGTATGAACTGTGCTACAGGGTCATTGTATTGAATGCCCTGGAAATCCAGTTGTGGTTTATCGAAAGTGGTGTGGGTGTTCTTGCGCAAACGACCCAGTATTTCTTCTCTGCTGCTCATTTTTTCACTTTTCCTTCCTTCCAAAGTTGATGAAATGATTTCTTTGCGAATTGAGGCATCGTGTGTCCTATGCTCCAGGCGTTCAGTCGGAAGTCGGTCATGAACGATGGCAGAGCGTTGACGAGAGGTGCCATTCTGAGTGTGCCAGTATATACAGACGGATGGTTAAAGAGGAATCCCATACCCTTTGACATCATTTTCTTCATCGCGTCCGCATGATGCCAAGCATCGAGTTGCTGTCGCCATCGATAGATTTGATGGCTGAGGTCGACCTTCACAGGGCAGACATTGTCGCATGAACAACAGAGGCTGCATGCCGAAAGGTTGTGATAGTTCATGTCCTTGTCCTTGAGCATACCGAGGTTGACACCTATGGGGCCAGGGATGAAATAGGTATAACTGTATCCACCCGAGCGCCGATAGACGGGACATGTGTTCATACATGCTCCGCAACGCATGCACTTGAGTGTCTGCCAATGCTCCTCATTGGCTAGTATTTCACTGCGTCCGTTATCCACCAATACGATGTGCATTTCTCCACCTGGTCTCGGCTTACGGAAATGCGATGTATACACAGTGGTTTCCTGCCCTGTGCCACAACGTGCGAGCAGACGCTGGAACACTCCCATCGCCTCATAGTCGGGGATGAGTTTCTCGATACCCATACTGACGATATGCAGTTTGGGGATACTTGTGCTCATGTCAGCATTGCCCTCATTGGTGCAAACCACCACATCTCCTGTGGCAGCGATACCGAAATTGGCTCCTGTCATACCGCACTCCGCAGTCATGAAGTTGTCGCGCAAATGCAGTCGGGCCTGATGCGTGAGGTAAGTAGGGTCGCAGTTGCCAGGTTCAGAACCAATTTTCTCCTCGAAGCACTTGCCCACCTGTTCCTTAGTGATATGAATGGCCGGCATGACGATATGGCTGGGCGCGAGTTTCATCAATTGTAGTATACGCTCCCCGAGGTCGGTTTCGACAGGATCAATACCCGCTGCCATCAGATGCTCGTTGAGATGGCACTCTTCCGTAAGCATCGACTTGCTCTTCACCACTTTCTTCACGTTGTGACTACGGAGGATGTCGAGTACGATGGCGTTGTACTCATCCGCGTCTTTAGCCCAGTGAACATGCACCCCGTTCTTGGTGGCGTTGTTCTCGAACTGCTCCAGGTAGTCGGCGAGATGGGTGACAGTATGTCGTTTTATTCTATCAGCAGCATTGCGCAGTTCTTCCCATTCGGGTAGAGCGCCAGCCATTCTGTCGCGTTTCTGTCGAACGCTCCAGAAAGTATTGTCGTGATGCGCCACCCTGTCGGCATCCTCGTTGAACTGACGGGCTGCCATGGAATGTTTGGTACTCATGTTTGAAGTCTTGAATCTTTTGAACGTTAACGGATTGCCGCAAGTGCAGCGCCCTGGGCAACCCCCAAAACCTATAAAGGAGAAACAGAAAAACTAAAGTCCGTAAGCAAGAATCTGGACAGCGTGGATGAATTTCATCTTGTCACCCCCCTTACGGGCGATGCCCTGTAGATGCATCAGACAGGACGAGTCGGCTCCTGTCACGTATTCTGCCCCAGTTTCCTCATGCCTACGGAGTTTGTCACGTCCCATTCGGGTACTGACTTCCGGTTCCTCGATAGCGAACATACCGCCAAAGCCACAGCACTCGTCGGGTCGTTCGGGTTCCACCACCTCAATGCCTTCGACAAGTTGCAGAAGGTCTCGAATCTTGTTGAAACGCGGATGGTCCATACGCTCTGTCGGAGTAGAAAGTCCTAACTCTCGCACCCCATGACAACTGTTGTGGACGCTGACTTTATGGGGGAATTTACCAGGCACCTGCTTCACATTGAGGACGTCGTGGAGAAACTCCACCACATCCATGATACGGTCGGTGGTGGTGCAGGGATGATGGCCTTCAAGAATCTGCGGGTGGAAGAATTTCACGTATGCTGCACAACTGGCAGATGGAGCGACAATATAGTCGTAACCCTCAAAATTGTGTTCGAAACGTTCAGCCAGTTCCACAGACAGTTTCTCAAAACCAGCATTCCCTTGGGGTTGTCCGCAACAAGTCTGCTTCTCCGGGTAATCGACGTCAAGCCCATAGTGGGTAAGCAATTTATAAGTGGACACGCCCACCTCCGGGTAGAGCGCGTCCACATAGCAGGGAATGAATAATCCGATTTTCATATCAATATTATTTCTCGGAGATAAAGGGGAAATTAAGAAATGGAGTTAAAGGGGAAGTTAAAGGGGACTATAGTTTTTGACGCTGATAAAGTATCGTCCTTTTTCGCACCCATTTTAACTCCCTTTTTATCTATTCACATTTTAACTCCCTTTTTTTCAATAATGAGTCTGGAAGTAGATGACGTGGGTGTTGAGATATTCCTCAAGGCCATGCTTACCGTCAGCTCCACCTATACCGCTCTTCTTCACACCAGCATGGAATCCCTGAATGGCCTCGAAATGGAAGCGGTTGATGTAGGTTTCTCCAAACTTCAGTTCACGGCACACACGGGTTGCAGTTTCGAGGTCCTTGGTGAAGACGCTCGAAGCCAGTCCATACTCTGTGTCGTTGGCCCATTCAATGGCTTGGTCGATGCCATCGAATTCCACCAAAGGAAGCACAGGTCCGAAGGTCTCTTCATGTATGATATCCATATCCTGTGTGCAGCAGTCGAGCACTGTAGGAGCATAGAAGTAGCCCTTGTCGCCGATGCGGTGAGCTCCGCAAAGCACTTTGGCTCCCTGCTTGATGGCGTTCTCGACTTTGGCAGTGACGCTGTCGAGCGCACGTTTCTCCACGAGGGGTCCCATGTCGGCGTCCTTCACCACGGCAGGGTCGCCCACCTTCACGGCCTGGAACTTCTTCAGCACGATTTCTGTGAATTCCTTCTTCACTCGCTTGTCCACATAGACACGTTCTGCCTGGTTGCAAATCTGGCCAGTATTGCCGATACGGCTGTCGAGGATGGCCTGTGCCGCCAATTCGAGGTCAGCATCAGCGCAAACGATGGCCGGTGCCTTTCCACCAAGTTCCAGTGATACCTTGGTGATGTTGGGTGCGGCAGCCTCCATGATTCTGGTTCCAGCCTCTACTGAACCAGTGAGGCTGACAATGCCTATCTTAGGACTGGAAGCCATGGCATGTCCCACCACAGAGCCCTTTCCAGTCACCACGTTGAAAAGTCCAGCAGGCAGTCCGCTCTCGTCAACAATCTTGCAGAACTCGCAACAGTTCTCAGGGGTAAGTTGTGATGGTTTAATGACAATGGAGCAACCCGCTATGAGCGCAGCAGCAGCCTTGCGCGCAATGAGGAAGAACGGGAAGTTCCAAGGTAGGATACCTGCCGCCACACCGCATGGCACTTTGGCCAGAAGCATGGTTTCGCCAGGGTTGTCACTTTGGATAATCTCGCCTTCTATATGACGAGCGAAGGAAGCCATGTAGTCGAAATACTCGGCAGTGACTCCCACTTCAGTGGCGGCCAGGGCCTGTGTCTTTCCTTGTTCACGGACGAGGATTTCCTGGAACTTGTCGAAGTTGTCGCGAATGCCTTGCGCCATTTTCTTGAGATAAGTGGCGCGTTGTATGGCGGGTACTTTCTCCCAAGCCTTCTGTGCCGCAACAGCGGCGTCAATGGCTTCTTCCACGTCTTCTACAGTTCCTTCGGGCTGTCGGCTTACCACCTCTTCGGTTGAAGGGTTCAGCACGTCAATCCATTTGCCAGAACGGCTCTCAACGAACTTGCCGTTGATGTACATTTTAAGGTCTTTCATAATTGCGTTGTAGTAAAAAGGTTGAAGATTATAGTTGGTTAGTCATTATCGGGTGTAAAGTTACGATTTTTTTCTAATAATCGTCATAAAAGTACGGCAAAAAGTGGATAAATTTCAATCCATCCTTACGAACCCCTGATGAAGCCAATTTGTCACTTGGTCACCTTGCGTGAATAGAACATCTCGCCTTTACGTAAGAGGCGCAGCACATAGACACCGTCAGGGAGTGTAGCAGTCGGAAGCACAGCTTCTGTGACGGCATCACGAGCGACCACGACACGGCCTGAGAGGTCGCACAACTGTGCAGTAAAAGTCTGTCCATCCTCAGCCACGCGAACGGTCAGATGGTCAGTGAAAGGGATGGAGGAAAGTGTGATGTCGTCCTTAGAACTGCTGACCACCTCAATGGCATTGGTGTCCGCCTCCCTCTTGAATCTCCATGTGATGGTGGAGACGTGGATTGAGGAATGATTATCGACAAGCAGATACTTTGACCTGTCCTCTACAGAGGCTGTAAGCAAGTGCAGTTTGGTAGGTGTCTCAAGACTATCGAACTGTATGGTTAAAGAATCCTCATGTTCGTCTTCAAACACTTTTCCATCAAGTTTCCAACTGACATAAAGTGAGTTTGGTTTTGGTTTGAGCAATTCAAGCGAGAAGGTGATGCTATCGTCCTCAACGTTGGCATAGACACTTTTTTTATTGTCGGGTGCATATCCTATGATGGGTTTCACTTTCTTGTGAATTTCCTCGACGAGTGCCTCGCGGCAAACATCGCAATAACGTTTTCCGAGATAACGCATCAGGCAATTCTGGTGAGGCCGGTACCATGTATTGTCCTCTTCATATGGATAGACACCTACTTTGTCTTTTCCTATCCAATTCTTCCATTTCACTCTTTCGGGGTTAGATGTCCGCGTTTGGTTGGGTCTTTCCCGTCCATCATACCAGTATTCATCGGCCAAGTCGCCGAGTGCATGCCCAGCCTCATGAATGATGGTCTGGAAATAATCGTTGACCCAGTATCCCGATTTAAAGTTTGACAGGCAGACAAATCCGTTTCCACCTCCACCGCCATACTTATTCATATTGACAAGGATGATAACCATGTCGTGGTCGGGAATGGTGGCGTTCAGCACCTGATAGACCTTGCTCATGTTTGAAGGCCAAGGCATACGGTCCACCCCATAGGCACCGAAGGTGACACCATAGACATTATCGACAGGGTTCTCAGGAGTAAGTCCTGCGCCAGACACATTCGAGGCTATAGGCACCGCATAAAAATTGATGTATTCCTTGTATTCTTTCCAAGGAGTATGACGGAAAAATGAATCAGCCATCTCGACCGATTCCCTATGGAAACGTTTGAGTTGTGATTCTGTGTAACCTTCAGAGAGAATGACAATGTTGAGTCCATTCCTGCCGGCTTTTGACTGATGAATTTCATCCACTGTGTATTGCTGACCTCTCATGGAGGCGGATATGCCCATCAGCAACACGAAAGCATAAAAAAGTCTTTTCATTGTTAGTATTTTTATATTTTAATATTTACATATTTATATGTTGTCATATTTAAACTTTGAATTGTCATTCCAATGGGATGACTCCGATGACATGTTGATCATTTTTAATGGCGATGGCGGCGAGTCCTTCCACATTCTGAATTCGCAGGAACAATGAGGCTTGGTTTCGCTGAGCGACCATACGTTTCAAGAGTCCATCCTCGCCAACAGTCTCAAATTCAACAATAAAAGGATTGTCCATAACATGTTCAGATAAAACTTTTCCGCGTTTATCCCGTTTCTCATAGGTGAAGTCACATTCCGGTTGTTCAGAGGCAAGGAGTTCGGTTTTCTTCAGTCGTCCAGGCAACAATTCAGCCTTGCCTTCGGTCATAGCATAAGTACCGTTAATCGTATCTCGCACCATTATGGCACTGATAAAAACTATATCCTTTTTCAATTCCGTTCGAGTTTGTTGACTGGTGTCTGAGCCATCGTAAATCTTACGATGACAACCCGTAAAGGTCATCAATACCAGCACTGCCGCCCATACGGCCACCATCACTTTGATGTGAAAGTGATACGTCGGTTTGTTATCACATCTTTTGTCAAACATTATATCTTTATCGCTCAACATTCACAAATAACATGGAAGTAAACAATAGTTAATCGTTCAAAGCTTTTGAAAAGGCCGTCTGCAGTTATCAGATTGCCCCCATCATACAAAACAGGGCCCTGAAAAAATCGTTGAACATCTACGTTGAAGCCAAATCAAGCAAAAGTATAAAAAAACCTTGTTTAATCCACTAAAAGGCATAAAAAAAGAGTCATTTTGATGGATTATCTATGTGCATTACTCAAAAAAGGGTGTTTTTTTGTGTTTTTGCGAGATAATAATGCTTATGACAATCAAACCCTTTGCATTAAGTCATGCATTAATACTGATAAAGTTAAAAAATCAAATAGGAACAGAAAACTACTTAAATTTTTGTAAATATGGTTTTTTATAGGTAATTTTGTAGTCTACATTATTAAAATAATGTCATTTTATCTATGAGAATAGAGAAAACCATTCAAAGATAGCAGAAAAAACATTTATAACGAACAAAAAAACATAAGTATTTATTCCTATTCTTCAACGATTAAAGAGATGATGATATATGGCTGAGAAATTAACGATATGCACTTGTCTATGGCGTAAGTTGATACCCGCTAACCGTATAGAGAAACTGTTGGAGCAAGCCAAAGCAGAGGGGCGTGAAGTAGAGATTGTGGATGACCTCTGTGCTTTGATTGAGGAAGGCGATGAGGACGTCATCAAAAAGTTGTCTTCTGGCACAATAGCCGCTTGTCATGAACGTGCAGTGAAAAGCATGTTCTCTTGGCGTGGTGTTGAACCCATTAGCATCATCAATCTCAGAGAAGGTCCAGGCGATATAGGTCCAGGCAATGACGCATGGTATCCGGTCATCGACAAAGACCGCTGTTCCGAATGCGGCAAGTGTTTTGACTTCTGTCCTTTCGGTGTCTATGAGATGGTGGATGACAGGGTTCGTGTGGTCCATCCCTCGAAGTGCAAGAACAACTGTCCGGCATGTGCCCGCAACTGTCCGTCGGAGGCCATCATTTTCCCGAAATACGGCCGTAGTCCCATCAATGGCGGCACGGAACAGGAAGAACAAGCCTTGCGAGTTGACCATTCCATGCTCTATGCCGATGCATTCAGGAAACGACTGATGGAACGTCGCAACTCGGGTACTCCATTGATTCAAATCAAAAAGGAAAAAGACACAGATTGACATTCTACTTCAATGGGATTAACAGATTACACATCACTCCTCAAGATAACAGGACGAGTGGTAAGTCACACCACCCCACGTCTGCTCTGGAAGTTCGTCAAGAACTTCGGACTGCGTAATCTCAAGAACATGTCCGCTTTCGAACGGCGCATGAAAAATGGTGAGCCCTTCTTTCCAGCGTTCATGATGATATCAGTGACAGAGGCTTGTAACCTGGCGTGCTCGGGTTGTTGGGTGTCGAAAGGAGGCAAAATGAGCCTGACTCCTGAGCAACTTGACGGTATCATCACTCAGTCAAAGTCTCAGGGCAGTTATTTCTTCGGTATTCTGGGTGGTGAGCCGCTGATGTACCGCGGTTTGTTCGAGGTGTTGGAAAAACATCCCGACTGCTATTTCCAGATTTTCACCAATGCCACGCTGATTACCCCTGAACTGGCCCAGCGTATGCGGAAACTCGGCAACGTCACACCGCTCATCAGCATCGAAGGCCTTCGGGAGGAAAGCGACCGCCGCCGTGGAAAAGACGATGTCTATGAACGTACCCTCCGTGGTCTGAGGGCATGCCGCGATGCCAAGCTTATCTTCGGTGCGGCAGCCAGTATCTGCAAGTCGAATTTCGACGAACTGGTCAGTCGCCAGCACTTGGAAAACCTGGCACATGAGGGTGCGGCATTCATGTGGTACTACATTTATCGTCCTGTAGGAGCTGATGCTCATCCCGAGAACGCTCTCACCAAGGAGCAAGTGCGTCAACTCCGACAATTCATTGTGGAGCAGCGCCGCAATGCCCCTCTCATCATCATTGATGTCTATTGGGGTGCCGACGGCAAAGCCATCTGCCCTGGTGCCACAGGCATGAGCCACCACATCTCTCCCTCAGGCTATGTGGAATTCTGCCCGCCTTTGCAGATGGCAATGGAGAAAGTCAATGCAGACGGCAGCAACCTTGTGGAAATCTGCCGTGACTCACAGTTTCTTGCAGACCTACGGCAATTGACATCATCCACAACACGTGGTTGCATCCTAATGGAAGCCCCTGATAAACTGGCAGACTTTCTGGAGGCGCACGGCGGGTTCGAGACCACTTCACGCGCCACTTTCCTTGCAGAGTTGAAGCGAATGCATCATGTGCCAGGACACGACATGCACGACGAAGCCATACCAGAAAAGAGTCCTTTATACCGGATGCTACAGAAGCGCTATTTCTTCGGTTTCGGTGCATATGGATAATATAATTATGACAATGAGAACGATACCAACATCATACACCGAGCGCCAACGCCTGCGCCAACTGGCTCACGACTTTGTCAACACAAAGTCGTTGCAACCACCTGTATCGCTCACTGAACTTGAGATGCTGGCCAAAGAACTGATGAATGCGCATCAGTTGGACGACAGTCTGCGCGACTGGTTGATGGTGGAGTTGCACAATGGTGTGTGGATGCCTATGGTGGCAAAGATTCCTCACGAGCGTCGTTTATTGCTCTTGCCCAAGTGCTTGCGTGACTCAAGTCGTTGTGAAGGAGAGATTGACGACCTCGGTTTGCTCTGCCATCGTTGCGGCCGATGCGTCATTCCTGACCTCCAGACGCAAGCCGACCGACATGGTATGCTCTCAATGGTGGCTGAGGGTTTCACCAGTGTCATCGAACTCATCCGCCAGCATGTGGTGGATGCAGTTGTCGGTGTGAGTTGTCTCGATTCCTTGGAAAAAGCCTTTCCTCTCCTAGTCAGCCATGCTGTGCCTGGTATCGCCGTAGCTCTGAACGACGGTGGTTGTAAGGACACCCATGTGGATACCGACTACGTGGAGAAGATTTTACCAGAACTGAATGAGGAGACCATGACGCTCCTCAATTATGATACTGTGCGGGAGAAGGTGGACGAATGGTTCACAGCAGAAAACCTGGCACAAGTACTGACTCCCGCTATCGACACAACCACCCAGGCGTCTCTAGAATGGATGCTCTGCGGAGGAAGCCGTTGGCGTCCATTCCTCCTCGCAGCGGTCTATGCTGCCATCACCAAACCCCGTCCTTTGGCGTTTCCCGACGAAGTGATGCGTGCGGCTGTAGCTGTGGAGTGTTTCCACAAGGCCTCTCTCGTTCACGATGATATCCAAGACAATGATTTGGAACGCTACGGACAACCCACCGTGCACGCCCGCTATGGACAAGCCATGGCCATCAATATCGGCGACTTACTGTTGGGTGATGGCTACCGCTTGCTTGCTTCCCTACCGAATAAGGAGTTGTTGGGTGTCATTGCCAACGCACATGTCAGCCTATGCCTTGGTCAAGGAGCAGAACTGGCTTGGCAACGCGGACAAGACATCACCATTGACGAGGTGCTGCAAATCTTCCGTCAAAAGACAGTGCCCGCCTTTGAGGTAGCACTCTCTTTGGGTATCCTTTGTGCCGGCGGTGACAAACTCACCGCTCGGGTGCTGCACAATTATTCCGAAGCTTTAGGCATCGCCTACCAGCTGGAGGACGACTTGGACGACATCAGCGATGAGCACACCGACAAGCCCTCCGCCGTGCATGCGCTCAGGATGCAGCATCCTGATGCCTCCGACGATGATATCAAGAACAAAGTTTCTGCCTTGGCAGAAGACTACCATACCCGTGCCCTGGCATCTCTATCAGAGATTGACTCCTTCGAACTGAAGCGTCTGTTGTTCCAGGCCACAGAAAAGATATTGGGCAAATGAGACAAGCGCTCTCCTTACGGCTGTTGCAAGCGCTTAGGCGTGGAGCAGAACGACTGAGCGGGGAAGCCCTACAGAAGGTATGCCACTTTGTGGAAAGCCAGCGCAGTGAGGGCGAAGCGTTTATGAACAGAGGCCGACAGACAGACCTCTACTACACTATGTTCGGTTGGATGCTCTGTTATGCCTTGAAGATTCCTTCAGACAGAAAAGGGCGAAAGGTTTTCCTTGATGGGATATCGCCCACCCGACTTGACGAACTTCACCAGACGGTGCTGAAGATATGCCGAATGGTTGACCGACTGCTCACGCTGCCGCGATTCACATCCACCGCAGCCATGCGTTTGATGGCCGATGACGAGCCCCTACTCCGTTTTCTCACGTCCTACGAGCAACATGGCAGCGGAGAGGGCACCAACGCATTGGCATCTCGCCTGGCCATGTCGATGAGAGACGATGCGGAACTGTCAGAGCGATTGTTATCCATGCAACATGAGACGGGCGGTTTTCTCGCACATCACCACTCGCTCATGCCCGATATGCTGAGCACAGCAGTGGCATTGTTTGCTTTAGGAGTACACAACATCCACCCTCGTTACGACGCCAGTTCCTTCATTGAGGTCCACTGGTTAGACAATGGTGGTTTTGCCCCCACCCTGCTAGACGAACTCAGCGATACAGAATATGTATTTTACGGATTATTAGCGTTAGGGAGTTTGACATGACAAACGAAGAAAAGATACAGACCATGTTGGATGACGCCACTCAGCGGCTGCTGTCGATGCGTCGTGCCGACGGCATGTGGCAAGGCCACTTGTCGAGCAGCGCCATATCCACATCTGTGTCCGTCTTTGCCTTGAGTGTCATCAACCATGAGGAATATGCCCATGAAATTCGCCAAGGTACATCATGGCTATTGCAGACCATGAAATCCGACGGTGCATGGGGCGACAGCGTGGAAAGTCCGGTGAACATGACAGCCACTCTGCTTTCCTATACGGCACTGAGCCATCTTGGACAGGTTCCAGAAGCCACAAAACGCTATATCCGTGAGACATTGGGCTGGAAGAACGAAGAGGACCTGGTCAAGGGTGTGTTGGACTACTACGGCCGTGACCTGACCTTCTCCGTACCCATCCTCATGATGTGTGCCTTGGCAGGAATTGTCAGCGATTGGAAACGCATTCCTCCATTTCCTTTTGAACTGGCTGTGCTGCCTCAAAGCACATTCCGATTCCTCAATCTGCCTGTCGTCAGTTATGCCATACCCGCACTCATCGCAGTAGGCATTTTGCAAAACAGAAAGCGTCATACATGGCTCAGTCCTGTCCGTGAGAAATTTGTACCTAAATCCTTACGGGTGCTGACCAATTTGCAGCCCGAGGATGGCGGTTTTTTGGAGGCAGCTCCACTCACTGCTTTTGTCTCCATGTGTTTGTCCGAGGCAGGTTTGCGTGACCATGTTGTCACCACCAAATGCGCCCAGTTCCTGCGAGCCACCCTCAGAGAAGACGGTGCCTGGCCTATCGACACCAATTTGGCCGGGTGGGTCAGTTCACTGTGCTCACGCGCCATTGGCGACCTATTGCCCGAGAAAGACCGCAATGCCCTTGCCGAGACGATATGTTCCAATGCCACCAAAGCACGACATCCTTTTACCGGTGCGCCTGCTGGTGGTTGGGGATGGACCAACCTGAGCGGCAGCGTGCCAGACGGCGACGACACTTCGGGAGCACTTGTAGCTCTCCACACTCTACTCAAAGGCAACTATGTGAAGGAAGTAGGTGCTGGCATCGACTGGCTCATCCAGTTGCAGAACAACGATGGCGGTATGCCTACGTTTTGCCGTGGCTGGGGAAAATTACCCTTCGACCGCAGCACGCCTGATATCACAGCCCATGCCATATTAGCCATGAGCCTTTGGTGCGATGCCCTTCCTGCCGACCAACAACCACGTTGCAGGCAGAGCATTCAGCGCATGACGACTTGGTTAGAAAAGGCCATGACCCATAACGGGGCATGGAATCCCCTATGGTTTGGCGACCAAGACGCACAAGACGAAAACAATCCTGTCTATGGTGCAGCGACCATCATCGACTACTTGACCACAGCGGGCCATGGAAAAGCCGACATGTTCCAACAGCCACTTCGCTTTCTTATGTCCTGCCAGAACGCAGACGGAGGATGGGGTGGCAACTCAGGGGTGACTTCCAAGGTGACGCTTACCGCCAAAGCCATTGGCGCTCTGGCCCACTTCCGTCCAGAAACGGACGACGCCATTCGCCGTGCCGTCGATTATCTTTATGCCCAGTACCAGTCGGGACACCTTTACCGCCGTGAGCCTATCGGCCTGTATTTCTCCCGCCTTTGGTATTCCGAGGACCTCTACAGTTACACATACTTGGTCACAGCCTTGCGTAAACTTTCAGTGAAGGCATGACCTTGAAACCATACATAGTAAAAAGAAAAGTATATGAAGAATAAAAACTGGTTCATCACCATAGTCACAGTCTTGATTTGGACGGCAGTTCTTGTGGGCTGGCACTTGTACGACCCCAGTGCTAAGTTCACACAATTCGTCCCTGGAGCCGACAAACGACCGCCAGGGAGCGTACGTAAAGCCGATGATGTGGTGATAGGTGAGTTTTTCATGGCAGATGTGAATCAGAACGGTGACAAGGCGCAAGAATCCAGTTCAGCCCCCAATCAGGGAACCGTTTCCGACACATCACCCCACGACGCATGGCCAGGGTTCCGTGGTCCAGACAGGACGAACATTGTCAGCCACTCCACCCCTATGCAGTTGGCAGAAGGTGATTTCAAGGAAATGTGGTCGGTGGAGACAGGCGAGGGTCATGCCGCCCCTGCCATATGGCAAGGCCGTGTGTATGTGCTCGACTACAACGAGCAACTGTCGAGCGACGCCCTTCGCTGTTTCGACTTGAGAACGGGTGTGGAACTGTGGCGCCGTTGGTATCGTGTGCCCATGAAGCGCAACCACGGGTTCAGCCGTACCATCCCCGCCATCACATCCAACGGACTTGTGGTAACAATTGGTCCAGAGGGTCATGTGATGTGCTGTAACGGTACAAACGGAAACTTGCAGTGGACGATGGACCTGAAACGCAGGTTCTCCACCGAAGTGCCATTCTGGTATGCGGGCCAGTGTCCGCTCATCTCAAACAATGAACTGGTACTGGCTCCTGCAGGCACAGATACCCTGATGGTAGGAATAGACGTGGCCACAGGTCAAATTCTTTGGGCTACCCCCAACGAAAAGAAGTTGAAGATGTCACACTCATCTGTAATGCCAATGACCCTTGGAGGAAAGCGCATGCTGGTGTATGCCGGCATAGGAGGCGTATGTGGTGTTTCGGCAGAGGGTAGCGACAAAGGCAAGATGCTTTGGTTTGCCGATGCCTGGCAACCTTCAGTCATTGCCCCTTCCCCACTCCAGCTGAACGATAGTCAGATATTTCTTGTGGCAGGTTATGGCGCTGGAGGTGGACTGTTGCAAGTCAACAAGGCGGGCACCGGGTGGCAAGCCAAAATACTCGACCAATACAAGGCCGACAAAGGCATGAGCAGCGAACAACAGACCCCTATCCTCTATCGTGGCAACATCATCACCATCCTTCCCAAAGACGGAGGCGGTATGCGCGAGAGGGTGTCGATTTACCAGCCCCGCGACCTGCACCGTGCAGTATGGAACTCAGCCAGCGACGAGCGTTTCGGCCTGGGACCTTATATCGTCATCGACGGGAAGCTCTTCGCCTTGAAAGAAGACGGACAATTGTTTGTATATGAGATAGGCGACAAATCCATGACCCTCCTGCGCAAACAGACAGTCATTGAGGACGGCGCTGATGCCTGGGGTCCTATGGCATACGCTGACGGTATGTTATTGCTGCGTGATGCCAAGAATGTGAAGTGTTTCAGGATTGAACAAAATTAAGACAAGATATGGAACAAGATAAGAAAAAAATAACGCGCCGCAAATTTCTGCAAGTGGGTGGTTCACTGGCGTTAGGAGCGCTTTTCATCGGTGTGATGGGCCGTGAAGTATGGAAAATGCTGACCAATCCCGCGGAGATATTCTACGATGCCAAAGGTACGAAACGGCTTCACGACGCGATAGAACGCGCGCAGTTCGTCTCTCCCTACCGCCGCACCTTCGGTTTTGTGGCGCCCGACGAAATCTTGGCCCTTGAACTGATGGACGACCAGATTGCGCTGGCTACGCCCAATCATGTGTATTTCTATGGTCTTGACGGCAGTCTGAATGAGAGTTTTCCCATACGCAGCGATGTGCGCGACATGGCTTCTTACGATGGCAAACTCTATCTATTGTTCCCTTCAAGAGTAGAGGTATATAATTCTGGCGGTGACGCCCTACAGGAATGGGAAGCCTGTAGCGATGACGCTGATTATTGCTCTCTGACCGTATTTGATGGCGGCGTTTTTGTCACCGACGCCAGTGCGAAGAACATCTGTCAGTATCATCTTGACGGCACATTGGCCCGTTTTATCAAAAGTCCGAATGGATTCGTCGTTCCGAGTTATTCTTTCGGTATCACCAATATGGATGGCAAAGTGTTTTGTTCCAATCCAGGCCGTCATCAGGTGGAGCAATACTCTGCTGACGGTGAGTTTATGGGGGCATTCGGCAAGTCAGGCGCTGGAGCAGGTGAGTTCAGCGGTTGTTGCAATCCAGTCCAGATCACGACCACCTCATCGGGTGAATTGCTGACGAGTGAGAAAGGATTGCCCCGCATCAGTTGCTACAGTTCTGACGGTACCTTCCGTAGTATTCTGCTCGACGGTGAGGCGCTTGGAGGAGGTCATGCGGCCTACGATGTACGTGTTGCCGGTGACAAACTGATTGTGACGGGTGGCAAGAAGGTTTCGGTTTTCCAGTACGACGACCGTCGTGCGGCACAGACCCTCTGCGGTTCTTGCACCCTTGATTGCCCGATGAAAGTATAAAAAGGAATGAAAAAAGAAGGAAAGATGGAAGAAAAAGACAACAAACTGAATAGCCCGATGGCGCGGCGCGATTTCTTGCGCAAGTGCGGGGCCTTGCTGGCAGGTGGAGCCTTGGCTGCTGTTGGCGGTGTGCTGGGCACCAAGGTCTCTGCTCGTGAAGGCGAGATGATGTGGCAGATTGACCCCGAGAAATGCCTCCAATGTGGTCGCTGTGAGACAGAATGTGTGCTGCCCGTATCAGCGGTGAAGTGTTTCCACGCCAATCAAGTGTGTGGTTACTGCGACCTCTGTGGCGGTTACTACCGCGCCAACGTGAAGGAGCTCAACACGGCAGCAGAAAACATGATGTGTCCGACCGGCGCCATCACAAGGCTTTTTGTAGAGGAACCGTATTTCGAATACACCATCGACGAGAAGCTTTGCAATGGATGCGGCAAATGTGTGAAAGGCTGTTCATCGTTCGGCAATGGTTCCTTGTTCCTTCAAATCCAGCAAGAACTATGCCTCAACTGCAATGAGTGTAAAATATCCAAAGTCTGTGTCTCCGGAGCCATACAGCGGGTGCCGGTCAGCCAAGGCTATAAATTGAAAGACCACGCATGACAACACTTATCTATCCTCTAGTGGCTCGATTCCCGAAGCCAGACTTCACTTCGGGTTACCAGTACCCTGAGATTATCCACGGGATGCCTTGGGAACAGTTCTGGTCGTGGCTCGACTTGGCCATTCTCCTTGGGATGATGTGTCTGGTAGCCTGGGCTGTGCATCGTCGTCCCAGCCGTCGCATCATCTTCACCGTCAGCATCGTGTCGGTGCTTTACTTCGGTTTCTTCCGCACGGGTTGCGTCTGCAGCATAGGGTCGATACAGAATGTGGTCCTGGCCTTGGCCGACAGCAGTTACCGTCTGCCTTTGGTCGTATTGCTTCTGTTTCTTGTCCCCCTTGTGTTTGCCTTGTTCTTCGGTCGCGTTTTCTGTGCCGGAGTCTGTCCGATGGGCGCCTTGCAGGAACTGGTCAACGTACGCAACTTCCGCATCTCGCGTTCCGTAGCCTCTGCTCTTGGCTTTTTCCCTTGGATTTACCTGGGTTTCGCCATCCTCTATGCCGCCACACGCAGCCAGTTCATTATCTGCCGTTTCGACCCCTTCATCGGCATCTTCCGCTTGAGTGGTGATGTGGGAATGATTGTCTTCGGTATATCGCTGTTGGTGCTTTCGGTCTTTGTGGGTCGTCCTTTCTGCCGTTTCCTCTGTCCTTACGGTGCCTTGCTGGGTGTGGTGAGCAGTGTAGCTATCCGCCGTGTGGAGGTAACCAAGAAACCATGCATCAACTGCACGCTTTGCCACAACTCCTGCCCTGTGGATGCCATTCGCGAGCCATACGCCAATAAAGGCGGAGAGAGCCGTCTGGTGGGTGTGCGGCGTATTATACTGTACGTTGTGATGCTTCCCTTGTTAACACTCGGCGGCGGTTGGTTGCTCTCCAGTCAGAGCGACACACTGAGCATCGCCAACCGCGATGTCTATCTCTACACATTGCTCCAGAGCGACCTCGATGCGGAAGAGATGCCCGTAGAAGTAGAGGCATTCCATGAGATGGGACGGAAGATGGAGGATTTGGAAGCCTCTGTAGCCGATG
>Ga0310697_10002933_pt1 | contig 17580 bp, 11 predicted proteins | sample 172DNAGHGlowgp2_FD_203883 | JGI IMG/M metagenome (GOLD analysis project Ga0310697, IMG submission 203883) | Sheep rumen microbial communities from Palmerston North, Manawatu-Wanganui, New Zealand - 1728 DNA GHGlow gp2 (v2) (version 2) | ecosystem: Host-associated > Mammals > Digestive system >... | reverse complement strand
CTTCAAGCGTCTGATAGACATCTACGACTCTACCGCAAAGACTGTCGACGCTCTGATGAAGCTCGAGCTTCCCAGCGGTGTCGAGGTTGAGATTAAGGTATAGTAAGGTAGTAGAGACTGAACAAGCAAGTTTAGTACCATCGCAAGCAGATAATTAGAACATCGGGGATGTGTCACTTTCTGACGCATCCCCGATGTTCTTTTCAGCTGCTGCAAGGCTTACTGTTCCTTTTCGATGATGTCACCCATCTCCGATGCCTCGGCATCCTGCTCGTTGAGTTTGAAGAGCATGAACTTCGGACTCTCCTCGGTGCATGGTGTCCACACCCCGCCGTTCTTGCCATTGGGGTCGCTATACTTTGCGAAGTTCGTCCAGGCGGTAATCATCTTCTCGGCCAGGTCCCAGTCGCCCTGTGTCCAGGGACGCCAGCAGTGCTTCAGCGACTTGAAGACGAACCACAGGTCGGAGGAGTGGAAGGCACCCTTCAGACGGTCGGTAATCTCCGGATGCTGTCCGTCGTCGGGCAACGGGCGTGCAAACTCGTAGGCCCATGCCTTGCATCCCTGTGCCGTGCGCACTTTGCAGAACTCGGCGATGCCTGGTCCCATCGTTCCCATGTCGTCCTTGGTGAATCCTATCATGTACGGCACGTCGGCAATGCCACCGCTACGTGCAGCCTCGTCGAAAGACTTCAGCGAGACGTAACCGTCGACGATGGGCCGCTGCATGAGGAACACATCGTCGTTGTTCACCATATTGTACAGCTGTCCAACGGTGTAGAGAATCTCCGTCGAAGCATTGCGCAGCTTCTCGAGATCGGTCAGCCCAGCCCAGTCCATGACCTTCTTTGTCACAGCCTCCGACTGCTGCAGCGTGGGGTTGTAGGTGAAGAAACGGTTTACGGGTGTCGCCGGCTTGGCCTCTTGTCCATCCTTTGGTGGAATGTTCAGTCCGCCGCCGCTCATGATGATAGCCTTGTGGAACAGTCCGCGTGCCAGTGGCGACTCGGCGAGTGTTCGCACGCTACCTGCTCCGGCACTCTGTCCGAAGATTGTCACGTTGTCAGGGTCACCGCCGAACTGTGCAATATTCTTACGCACCCATTTCAGCGATTGTATCTGGTCGAGTATGCCGTAGTTTCCGCTGACGTGGTGTGGGCTTTCTGCCGAGAGTTCGGGATAAGTCATGAATCCGAAGATGCCCAGTCGGTAGTTGATGGTTACGAGCACCACGCCTTTCGAAGCCCATTCCTGTCCGTCGAACTCGGGTTCCGAGCCCCATCCCTCGCGATACCCGCCGCCGTGTATCCATACTGCCACGGGCAGTTTCTTGTCGGGCTGTGCTGCTGCCGTAGTCCATACGTTCAGGTAGAGGCAGTCCTCGCTGTATGGTGCCTCGTCGCCGTATCCCCATTCCGAGGCGTAGAAGCCCGGGTAGTGTACGGCCTGGTATCCCGGATGTCCGAACTTGTCACATTTGAGTACGCTGTCCCATGGCTCCACGGGTTGTGGCTCTTTCCATCGCAGGTCGCCAATGGGTGGTGCTGCGTAAGGTATCCCCCTGAAGACGAAGACCCCCTCGTTCTCCGCAGCGACACCTTGTATGGCTCCGCTCTCAATGTTCAGTATAGGGCACTTTGGCTCCTGCTTGTCACAGTTGCATGCCGCCAGTGCCGCCACCAGTAATAGTGGAAGTATCCTTTTCATCGCTGTTATGGTTTTTGGTAGTTGAACTCGTCAATGTCTACATATCCGCCGGCTTTCTTTGTAGCGTAGTTGAAGATGCCGAACTTGGTGCCCATGAAGAAACGGCGGTAGTCGAAGCGCATCTTATAGTCGGTGGAGCCGATCTTTGTCCACTCAGTGCCGTCGAGGCTGTAGAAGAAGTTGGCGGCATCACGTCCGCCGCCGCGCTCTCCGGGACGGAAGTCACCGTCGATGCGTAGCCATAGCCTCTGCTTGCTGGCTTTAAGCTTCTGTGTCAGGTCGATGCTTTCGATGGTCTTCTCGTCGACCTTCGTCACTTCCTTGTCACGGTCGGAGAGCTGTACGTTCTGCTCGCTCATCTCGAGAGTGGTCTTCCTGCCTTGTCTCTTGACGGTCAGCACGCCCGAGTCGCCGTTGAAGGCGGCAAGTCCGGCGCAGTCGCCGTCCTTCATATTCGACAAATCAATGACGATGTTACCACTGCATGTCGGTCCCTCCATGCGCTGCGTCAGCGTGTTGGGCGCGAGGTAGAGGTTCTCCACCACGCGGCTGGTCTTCAGGCGCAGCCATCCCGGACGTTCCGTCAGCGACCATGATTCGTCTATGGGGTTGTGGTTCCACTGCCAGTGCAGTCCGAGCTTCGTTGCCGTGAAGTCGTCGGCTTTCACTATGCCCGTTACGGGTTGCCCGGTGACTAAGGGCCGTACGGTGTCAGGCACCTTTCCGTTCTCGTCGCCCAGCATAGGCCATCCGTTCAGCCATCGGCATGGCATGACGGTGAGCACGCGTCCCACTCCGCCTCGGTCCTGGAATATTATGCCGTACCAGTCGCCGTCAGGTGTGTCGACAATCGTTCCCTGTGCCTCGTAGGAAAAACCTCCGAACTCCGACTCGAGTATCACCTGCTTCTCGTAAGGTCCGTGTATGTCGTGGGCGCGGTAGCACACCTCGCGGCGGTGACGCCCCGGGGCGTAGGTATGCGAGATCATGAGCAGGTAGTACTTGCCGTTGTGCTTTATCATACGTGAGCCCTCAAGCAGTCCGCGTTCGTCGTCCTCGCGCTTGAATATCTGCTGGTGTGTGCCCTCGATGACATCGCTCAGGTCGGCCTTCAGCTCCATCAGTTCTCCTGTGCCGTAGATGACGTAGACCCGTCCGTCGTCGTCGAAGAACAGTGAGCAGTCGTGGAAGTGTCGCATACGTGAGACGAGGGTCCATGGGCCTTCGGGCTTCTCAGTCGAGAAGATGTAGGTATCGCCCATAGACCCCCGTTCGTTGGGAGCGAGTAGTGCGTAGAACCGTCCGTTGTGGTACTTCAGCGACGTTGCCCACTGTCCGCGTCCGTAGACGGTGCCGTTGAGCAGGTCATACTTCGGCGAGTCCGTCAGGCGGTCGAAGATATAGCTCACCGTCTCCCAGTTCTTCAGGTCCTTCGATGCCATGACCGGTGCTCCGGGCATGAGGTGCATCGTCGTAGTCACCAGATAATAGGTATCGCCCACGCGTATGATGTCAGGATCAGGCGTGTCGGCCCATAGCATCGGGTTCTGAATCTTTTCAGCCCGCATTGTCTCGTAATCGTCGGCTTTTGCTGTCCCTGCTATAAGGAAGAGAGCTGCCGTCAGTGTGAGTAGTGTTGATTTCATAATGGTAATGGTTTTGGTTGCAAAGTTACCGAAAATCCCCCATTATGCCACTTTCGCATGTCTCATAGACTTTGCGATGTGTTCCAACATTGTCTGCGTGGCTCTTTTTTTATTGTTTCTGAATAATCTTCTCCGATTATTTCAGAGCCTTGAACGGCTCGTTCTTGTCTATTGTCCAGTCCTTGCGTTTTGCGAGTGCGCAGTCGTCGCCGACGAAGAACTTCTTAGCCTCGCCGTCACCCTTGAGTTGCCAGTTGAGCCATGCCAGTGCCACGACGCTGAACTCGCCGCCGTGAGGCTGTCGGTATGTGCCGCCGTGACCTACCGGGAAGTTGGCGGCACAGGCAGGTACGTGGTCTATGCGGTGGAAGTCGTCCATGCCGTTACCGTATGCGATGTCGCTCTCTCCTCCCAGGATGTATATTACTGGCGTGTGAATCTCTTTCAGCTTCGTCTTCGGCGGCATGGGCATTCCTCCCACAGCCTGTCCCATGTTCTGCTGGTTGAAGAGTCCGCTGTTGCAGATCATCAGTGTCGTTATTCGCTTGTCGGCGCAGTTGAAGAGAGTCTGCAGTCCGCCGCACGACATTCCTGCCACGCAGATGTTTTTCGTGTCAATCTTCTGGTAGTACGGCGACTTGGGGTCGACGTTCTGTGCTGTCACCCAGTCTATCGACTCTATCTGCTGTTCTGTTGTCGACATCGGTCCTCTGTACGGCTCGTCGTCCATTGGTATGTAGCCTGTTGCCACGACGATGTATCCGTACGATGCTATCTCGTTGAGGAACTTGTAGTGCTCCCACGGCGAGTTGGTGCATGCACCGTTACCCCATACCAGGACAGGCAGCTGCTTCTGCGGTCCGAAGGTTTTGAGGTCCTGTGGCACGAAGACGGTGTGCGCCTTCAGCGATGCCTCCTCCTGCATTACAGCCTTGTAGGGTCCTGTCCCTCCGTCCTCAACAATTCTCGACTTCGCTGTCTCTGTCTGTGCCGTGACACACAGTGCCATGCACAGTGCCACGATTGTTGCTAATGACTTTTTCATAGTTCACAATTTATAGTTCATAATAATGATGTTCTGTTCATAATTCAGTTTTGGCCAGAAAGCGGAACTCCTCATCGGCTTTCTCCGGCTCTCCCAGGCCGATGTGCCCCAGTGAGAGCATCAGCCGGCAGTGAGCCTCGTTCTTACGGTCGAGGGAGTCATCCCAGATGAGCAGGTCGGGCAGCGAGACGGCGAAGTAGTCCATGGTCTGATGCTCGAAGAGGTGTTGCTTGCCGTAGTTCACCAGTTTCCAGAATCGTCCGTTAGCCAGTCCGCGTAGCCGCTGTGCCTCGTTGTCGTGTCCTTGCTCCTGTTCTTTCTGTGCGAGCTTTTTCAGTGCCAGTCCCTGGTAGAATATCTTCTCGGGCTTGGCATCGTTGTAGTACATCGCCGCCGCCGGCTCCAGGTTGCCCTTTGCCGCCTCCTGCCAGCATCTCGTGGCTTCCTCGCTGTCGCCGCTGGCCTCGTAGGCACATCCCAGGTAGTAGTATATGTCCTGCTCCTGAGCACCGTAGAGTTTGCCCTCTCCGAGGTGTGGTGGGTATTCGAGGCACTGTTTCAGCAGCGTAATGGCTTCGTCGGCATCCGTGTTGAGCAGCGTCTTCGCCAGTTCCACGCGGCAGTACTGGTATTGTGCCGACACCTTGCCTTCGCCGCCCTCCCATGGGTGGAAGTGGTGCCCGTCGAGCTTCGCCATCGCCTCGCGGTAGTGTCCCAGCCTGTTCAGGAGTGTTATCTCCTCGAGCAGCAGGTCGTCGCGCTCGGCGATGAGTTGCGTGTACTGCAGCAGGAATGCAAGACGCTCGTCGGCGGGTCGGCCCAGCCGTTTGTACAGCTGGTCGAGTTCCATGAGTATGCGACTGTCTGTCTCGTCGAGGTGGAAGGCGCGTTCCATGTACTCCACAGCTGTGCGCTCCTGCCCATCGGGTTTCGTCGCCGGTATGTTCTTGTTGAAGACAGCCAGTGCGAGGTTACGCCAGACGGTGGGAAACCGTGGGTCGAGTCGTGCCGCCAGTTGCCAGTTCTCCACTGCCACGTCGTACTGCCGTTTGTCGTAGTACAGACAGCCGAGGTAGTATGGTGCCCTTGCCCCGTCGGGGTTGAGCAGCTTGGCGCACTCCAGAGCCTTGATGTCCTCCAGGCGGTTAGGGAAACAGCAGTAGCTGTCCGTCAGCTCTGCCCGTTCGAAGGCGGCGTTGGCAGCTACCACGTCGCCGAGGCAGTACTGTGCCCACCCTATATAATAATAGGTCATGGGGTGCGGCTCTGTTGCGAGCTGCAGTATGTCGATGCACTCCTGCCACAGTCCAGTCTGAGCGTAGTCGAGTGCCAGCTCATGGTAGTTGTAGATGTTGTCGTGCATCAGCTCCTTCATGTGTGTCAGCGGCAGACCTGTCAGCAGGTGCTGCTCGTACAGACAGCCGTAGTTGAAGCGGTCAGCCCGGAGCGACTCGTCAATCCATGCCAGGGCCTCATCCTTGCGTCCGAGCTGTCGCAGCACCGTGGCCTTCAGTGCCCGTGCCTTGTGGTTGCAGCTGTTGAAGACCGTAGAGCGGTTCAGCTCGTCGAGTGCATCGTCGTAGCGCCCTTGTGCTGCGCTGATGCAGGCCGCCTCGAAGTATCCGGCATCAGCCCACGCCTTGTTCCATGTCGATTTCCAGAACAGTTCGTAGGCGTCGCTCTCGCGGTTCATGAATTTCAGTGCGAGTGCGAGGTTGAAGAGTGGCTCTCCGTCGTAGGGGTTGGGGTTTCGTTTCTGCCATATTCTGACGGCACGTCGCAGGAACTGTTCGGCTTTGTCGAACCGTCCTCGCCGCAGGTACCACAGTCCCGTCTGGTTCAGACATCGCACGTCGTCGGGGTCGCGTCGCAGTGCCTCTTCGTAGTAGTCGAGAGCCGACCACGTGGCGTGGCGGTACTGCTCTAAGTGCAGTCCCGTGAGCAGCAGCTGGTCGTTGGTCTTCGTGTCTTTCGGCGGCAGTGCTGCTTCTGCCCTGTCGGGTATGGGACGTATGCCGTCGGGCTCTGCCTGCCACGTCATCAGCGGATGTCTTTTTGCTGTGCCGGGCTGTGTCGCCTGTCTGACTGTAAAGCGCAGCTCGTTCAGTTTTGCTTCCTTGATGTCGACCGTTGTCTCAAAGACATCCTCTGGCGACAGTGTCACTGTCTCGTCCAGGTAAACCTCGCCGTCGGTGTTGCATAGTGTGAGACGCACCTCCTGCTTCGACGTTGCCAGCATCCTCAGGCGTGCCGTGTTCAGGTTGTTTTCGGTTCCTTCGCCTTTCACCTCTTCTATATTGAAGATGAAGTCCTTTGTCGCCTGCTTCACTACGCCCAGCTCACGGTAGGGCATGAAGTACTGCGTGAACTGTTTCTCCTCGTACGGCATGAGCCATGTGAAGTCAGGCTGGTTCTCGGTGTATACCCCTGCCATGAGCTCTATGTAGGGTCGGTAGCCAGTGCGGGTGGACCCGACGTCAAAACCGTCTGACACTGAGGCCGGGTCCGTCAGGTTACGGTCCCATGCGAGTCCGAAGTCGCCGTTGCCCCATGTCCACTGTTTCTTTCCCGGCGACACGTGGTGGCTGGCGACATGCAACATACCGGCGCGCGTGTCGTTCTCATAGCCGCCCTCAAAGTCGTACTTCGAATTGACGGCCATGTAGCTCGTCGGCACCTTTATGTTCTTGTAGTTCGATATGTCGACCCCCGCCGAGTAGTCCATCTTGTAATATGTCCCTGTGGCTATGGGGAACGACGAGACGTCGCGCTTGCCGTGGTCGAAGACGGCGTTCACGTCGGGCGGGAAGACGCTCTGGTAGTCGTCGTTCACCTCGACGGCGGGGTTCGCCCACCACAGGAACGTCTGTGGCAGCGGCGTGCGGTTGGAGACGCGTCCTTTTATCTCAAGGTAGGCGCAGCCCGGTCGCAGAGTGAACCCTGCAGCCCCTTTCTGGTGTGTCATGCGCTCCATCTCGTTCACCCATACCGTTATAGAGCCGTCGTCGTTCTCCTCGATGTCGCTGTCGACGGGCAGGTATGTCGACGGACGGTGGTGCTGTGGCCAGTTGAACTCTATGCCGCCACTGATCCACGGTCCCGTCAGTCCTACCAGTGCGGGTTTAATGACGTGGTTGTAGTAGACGAAGTGCCGCTGCCGTATCTTGTCGTATGCCATCTGTATACGTCCGCCGAGCTCCGGCAGCACCATCACCTTCAGGTATTCGTTCTCTAAGAAGACTGCCCTCCACTCGTGGTCGGTCCTTACGTCGCTTATCGACTCGATGACGGGGTAGGGGTAGACCACTCCGCTGGAGCCCTGGTAGACGCGTTTCTCGAGGAACATCGGGTTCTTCTCTGCTTTGCCGACCTCGTAGGTCGGTATTGTGACTATTTCTCTCCAGGCTTTTACCATTGTTCTATGCTTATTCTTTTACCAGTTCCTTTTCCAGCGCCTCCAGACTCTTGCCTTTCGTCTCCGGACAACTGTGCCATAGGAAGATGAAGGCGGCGGCGCAGATGGCACTGTAGATCCAGAAAGTTCCGCTGCTGCCCAGGGCGGCGTTCATCGACGGGAAAGAGAACGTAAGCGTGCAGCATCCCACCCACAGTGCGAAGGTACATGTTGCCATTGCCACGCCGCGTATGCGGTTGGGGAATATCTCTGCCAGCAGCGTCCACGTCACAGGTCCGAGGGTCATGGCATAGACGGAGATGGCAGCTACCACCAGTACCACCATGCCGAAGCCCGTCACGCCGGCGTAGTAGCATGTGCCGAGTGTCAGGTAGATCAGCCCCAGCCCTCCTGCGCCGATAAGCATCAGCGTCCTGCGTCCCCACCGTTCTATGGTGTATAGGGCGACGAAGGTGAAGAGGACGTTGGCAATGCCAGTGATGACGATGTTTATGAACATCCCGTCGACGTCGAATCCCGCCCCGAGGAATATCTCCTGGGCGTAGTTGAAGATGACGTTCGTGCCGCACCACTGCTGGAACACAGCTATCACAAGTCCTAACAACAAGACACGCGAATACCTGTGCTGGTACAGTTCGCGAAGCCCTGCCTTCTCGTTCTTTTCTTCTTTGCCTTTCTCTCTCTTCAGTTTCACGAACACCGGACTCTCTGGGATGAAGAAACTCATGACGAGGAACAGTGCTGCGGGCAGTGTTTCGGCCCAGAACATCCAGCGCCAGCCCCATGCCACGTTCCATGCCTGTTCGGTGGCTACGGAGGTGTCGCGTGCCAGCATCATGTTCACTATCTGCGCTGCGAGTATGCCTAGCACGATGGTCATCTGGTTGAGGCTCACCATGCGTCCGCGTATCTCTGTCGGACTTACCTCAGCGATGTACATCGGCGAGAGTGCCGATGCCACGCCGATGCCTATGCCTCCTACGAAGCGTGCGATATTGAACAGCGTGAAGTCGCTGAACCACCCTGTGCCAAGTGCCGAGACGGTGAACAGCACTGCTGCCGTCGTCAGTAGCGGCTTGCGGCCATAGCGGTCGGCGGCGGCACCTGCCACCATGGCACCGACGAGACATCCCACCAGTGCCGTCGACATTGCCGAGCCCTGCATCAGCGGCGAGTCGCCGATGCCGAAGAACTGCTCATAGAACGGCTTCGCGCCGCCTATGACAACCCAGTCGTATCCGAACAGCAGTCCGCCCATGGCTGAGACGGAACAGATGAAAAACAGGAATCTCTTTCTGTCGTTGTTCATTTGCCTTCTTTCCTACCTCAATGCCTATTGTTCAATGCTCAATGTCCTATGCTCAGAACTCCACCAGGATGCGGAACACCTTTCCGGGGTTCTCGCTCCACCAGCGCATGGTGTCGAGAGCTTCGTCGGGGCGTATGACCTTTGTGATGAGCTTTTCGACAGGTGCCGTCTTCCTCTCCAGGTAGTGAATGACGGCGCGGAAGTCCTGCGGCATGGCGTTCCGTGAGCCGCGTATGTCGAGTTCTTTCTGAACGAAGTATTTCGTCTCGAACGACACCTCGGCCTTGGCGTAGCCTATGCAGACGACGCGCCCGGTGAAGCTCACCTCGCCGACGGCCATCTGGTACGTGGGCACGCTGCCTACGGCCTCGATGACGACATCGGGGCCGAAGCCGCTTGTCATCTCCAGCAGCCGTTGGTGGACGTCATCCGTGCGGGTGTTGACGGTGTACGACGCACCCATCTGTCGTGCCAGCTGTAGCTTCTCGTCGTCGATGTCGGCCGCGACGACTGTTGCTCCGCGCAGTGCCGAGCGCACTATGGCACCCATGCCCACCATGCCGCAGCCTATGACGAGCACCACGTCGATGTCGCTCACCTGTGCCCGGCTGACGGCGTGGAAGCCGACGCTCATGGGCTCTACCAGTGCGCACTCGCGCGGTGTGAGCAGTCCGGCGGGTATAACCTTCTCCCACGGCATTACGATGTACTCCTTCATGGCACCGTTACGCTGCACTCCGAGTGTCTCGTTGTGCTGGCAGGCGTTGACACGTCCGGCGCGGCAGGCGGCGCATTTGCCGCAGTTGGTGTAGGGGTTGCAGGTGACGGTCATGCCGGGGCGCAGACCCTCGGGCACTCCCTCGCCCACGGTTTCTATCACTGCCCCTATCTCGTGACCGGGAATCACGGGGTTCAGTGCCATCGTGTTGCGTCCCATGAACGTGTTCAGGTCCGAGCCGCAGAAACCTACGTAGCATAGCCGCAGCAGCACCTGTCCTGCCTCCGGTGCTGCGGGCTTTTCCAGTTCGATGATCTCAAGTTGCTGTGTGTGTGTAATCTGTATTGCTTTCATAATTATTGTTTTTGAGTCTTCAGTGTTCTCCACCCGTAGGCTGTTACTACCACGAAACAGAGCAGTGGCAGTACGAACGAGACGTTGACTGCCGGGTGGCCCATGACGGTCTGCTGGTCAATAATCAGTCCCTGCAGTGGTGGCATGAGTGCTCCGCCGACGATGGCCATGACGAGGAATGCGGCACCGAGGTGAGTGTCGCGCGAGTCGACATTCTCGAGTGCTATGCCGTAGATTGACGGGAACATAATCGACATGAACAGACTGATGACCACCAGGCTGTAGAGTCCTCCTATGTCCTCGATGCATATCGCTCCCACGGTGGCTATGGCGGCACCTATGCCGAAGATCATCAGCAGACGGTGTGAGCCGATGTAGCGCATGGTGAAGGTGCCGATGAAACGTCCTGAGAGGAAGAGCGTCATCGCCGCGATGTTATACATCTGCGCCGTGGCCTTGTTGATGCCCAGACGGTCGGCATACTGAATGATGAATGTCCACACCATGATCTGTGCCGCCACGTAGCAGGCCTGCGTCACCACACCCTCGCGGTAGAGGTGGTTGCGCCATAGGTTGCGCAGCGTCTCGCCCGTGGTGTGGGTGTTGCCGGCGGCCTTCTGCTCCTCGCCCTCGGTCTTGGGCATCTTCGTCAGTGCAATGACTATCAGTACGCAGAGCACCACCAGTCCGATGGCCACGTAGGGGTCACGGATGACGGCGAGGTCGTGCAGTCGTATCTCAGCTTTCTCGGCCTCAGTCAGTATCGGGAATATTATCTGTCCTGCTGCGTCGCGCTTGTCCGACAGCAGGTGTGGCAGCACCAGGAACGATGCCACAGCCATGCCGCATAGCGACCCCATGGGGTTGAACGACTGTGCGAGGTTCAGTCTCCGCGTCGCCGACTCCTTGTCGCCCAGCGACAGAATGAACGGGTTGGCTGTCGTCTCGAGGAAGGCCAGTCCGAATGTCAGTATGTACAGCGACAGGCAGAAGAACGAGAACTGCTGCCATGCTGCAGCGGGTATGAACAGCAGTGCTCCTATGGCGTAGAGTGCCAGTCCGAGCATGATGCCGTGTTTGTATGAGTAGCGGCGTATGAACAGCGCCGCCGGTATTGCCATCGTGGCGTAGCCGCCGTAGAAGGCGAACTGCACCATCGACGCTTTTGCCGCCGACAGCTCCATCACCGTCTGGAATGCTGCCACCATGGGGTTCGTCACGTCGTTGGCAAAGCCCCAAAGCGCGAATAACGATGTTATCAAGATGAACGTAAAGAGATATTTACGCTCTACTAATGCTTTCTTCACAATTGTAAGTTTTCAAGGTTCAACATTCAAAAATGTTCTTCACTCCGACATGTTCTTGATGTACGGCAGCTCCGGCAGCTCGCCGAAGCCGTAGAAGCGGTGAGCGTTTGTGCCGAGCAGCATCGACTTCTCGGCAGCGGTCATCTCGGCCGACTTCGCGATGAAGTCGTACGACATGCGGTAGGTTATCGCCGTGATGGTGCGCGGATAGTCCGAGCCCCACATCAGACGGTCCCAGCCCACCCAGTCGGCGGCCTGGCGTATGCTGCGCACGGCGGAGGGGTAGGGGTAGAACTCGCTGTTGTATAGCCATGTTATGCCGCCCGACTCTATCATCACGCGCTCGCCGCTGAGGGCCAGCTTCACCTGACTCTCGAACGACGGTGTTGTCACCATGCCGAAGTGGCCTATTGCCACGCGGAGGCGGGGACACTCCTCTATCAGTTCGCGCATCTGGCCTATCTGCCGTTCGTCGTCGCCGAGGCACATGGACAGCACCATGTCCTCGCGCTCCATGAACTTCAGCATCGGAGCCAGTGTCAGCAGCGACTCGCCGTAGCGGTGGCCCGGCACGGCGATGCCGCGCAGCCCTGCCTCCAGTACCGCCTGCGCCTCCTGCTCCGTCCACGCCATGCCCATGCACAGCAGACGGTCGCCCCAGCGGCGCTGCACGTCAGCGAGGTAGTCGTTCTGGTTACCGTCGATGAGTTCCTGCACCACCACGGCACCGCCGACCTGCGCGTAGTCCATGTTTGAGAGCAGCACCTCGGCACGGTTCTCGCCGTCGACCATGAACGGCGGCAGCATCTGGACCTCCTCGTCCATGAAGATGCTGCGGCCGTTCTTCAGCGTCAGTATACGTTTCCCGTCGACCCATGTGTCCTGACGCAGCCACAGGTGTGTATGAGCATCGATAATCGTCATCACTTTTACCTCTCAACTATCCACTCTCAACTGTTTTTCCATGTCACACGCTGCTGGTCGCCAATGATGTCCTGCACTTCCTTCACCAGCTGCCAGTCAGGCTCCTCGCTGGCCCACGCGATGTTGCGGCGTACGTTCTCTGGATTGGCCGACGAGAACAGCGTCGAGGCTATGCGGTCGTTGCTCACGGCGAACTGCACCGCCAGTCGCTCTATCTCGTAGCCGCGCTCCTCGCAGTACTGTGCGGCACGCTGGCAGGCCCTCACCAGTGCCTTGGGTGCCGGGTGCCAGTCGGGCACGCCGCGTTTCGACAGCAGTCCCATGCTCAGCGGCGAGGCGTTGATGATGCCCACGCCGCGCTGCTCGAACAGTCCGGCATAGTCTATCAGTGCATCGTCGTTCAGACAGTAGTGGCAGAAGTTCAGCACCGTCTCCACCGTACCCTCCTCGGTGTGTTCCACCACCCACCGCAGGTTCTGCAGCTGCAGGTCGGTGATGCCCACGTGGCCTACCAGTCCCTTGCGCTTGAGCTCCGTCAGTGCCGGCAGTGTCTCGTCGACGACCTTCTGCAGCCCGCCTTCCATGGCGGCCTGGAACTCGATGTCGTGCACGTTTATCAGGTCGATGTAGTCCACGCCGAGACGTTCCATGCTCTCGTAGACGCTCTCCGTGGCCCTGCGGCCGGAGTAGTCCCAGGTGTTCACGCCGTCTTTGCCGTAGCGTCCCACCTTCGTGCTGAGGTAGTATTTCTCGCGAGGAATGTTTCTCAATGCCTTGCCCAGCACCGTCTCTGCCTTGTAGTGGCCGTAGTAGGGGCTGACATCGATGAGGTTGATGCCGCCCTCGATGGCGGCCTCGACGGCTTCTATGCTCTCGTTCTCACGTGTGGCGCGGAAGACGCTGCCCAGCGACGAGGCTCCGAAGCTTAGGCTTGATACCTCCAAGCCTGTCTTTCCCAGTTTTCTGTAGTTCATAATCTTTAATAGTTTCGGTTTTCAGCTGCAAAGGTAGTCAAAATTCAATTTTTGTCGACCACCTCACGTCTCATTTTCTTTTCTTTATGTTAAAAATAGTTCGCTCATGGCGTAAATACGATAATTCTTGCTACCTTTGCAGCACCAATGCACCAATGCAAAATCCACGTTTCATCAATCAAAATTCATAATACGCAATGCACACTTCCCACACCTCACACCGCTTTTCCCGCTTCATCCTGTCGCTCATTGTCACGTCGTTTTTCCCCTCGTGCCTCCTTGCCGGGGATGTCGCTGTAAAGCAGGGACCCTACCAGGCCTCCTGGGAGAGCCTCGCCCGGTGGGAGTGTCCGGAGTGGTTCAAGGATGCCAAGTTCGGCATCTGGGCGCACTGGGGTCCGCAGTGCCAGGCCGAGGACGGCGACTGGTACGCCCGTTTCATGTACTTCGAGGACTCCGGACAGTATAAGTACCACGTCAGCCACTACGGCAACCCGAAGGACTACGGCCTCAAGGAGCTCATACGCGACTGGAAGGCCGAGGAGTGGAACCCCGACGAGCTCGTGGCACTCTACAAGAGCGTCGGCGCACGCTACTTCTTCACCCTCGGGCAGCACCATGACAATTTCGACCTGTGGAACTCTCCCTACCAGGAGTGGAACTCGGTGAACCTCGGTCCCCGGCGCGACATCGTCGGCGAGTGGGCCCGGGCGTGCAAGAAGTACGGTCTGCCGTTAGGAGTGTCGATGCACGGCAGCCACACATGGACGTGGATGGAAGCGGCACAGAAGTTCGACGGCAACCTCACCCGCGAGGACGGCAAGGGACAGTGGTGGGAAGGCTACGACCCTCAGGAGCTCTATGCCCAGCGTCACGCCCACAGCACGGGGTGGGAGAGGAGCGGCTCTATCCACGGTCAGTGGGACTGGAAGAACGGTGCCTCGCTGCCCTCCGAGGAGTACAAGACGAAGTTCCAGAACCGTGTCCTGCAGTGCATCAACGACTACCGTCCCGACATGCTCTACTTCGACGACACCGTGCTGCCCTTCTACGGCTGCGACGACCAGGTGGGCCTGAACATCCTGCAGCATTACTATAATGTAAACGCGCGCCCCGACGGCTCCGCACCAGTGGTTCCCATGGGTAAGATCCTGGGCGAGCAGCACAAACGCGCCATGCTCTGGGATGTAGAGCGCGGTACCCCCGACGGCATACAGGAGGAGTACTGGCAGACCTGCACCTGCATCGGCGACTGGCACTACAACCGTAACGTCTACAACCAGAACCGCTACAAGTCGGCACAGCAGGTCGTCGACATGCTCGTCGACGTCATTTCTAAGAACGGCAACCTGCTGCTCAGCATCCCTGTCCGCGGCAACGGCACCATTGACGAGCGTGAGCGCGCCATCCTTGCCGACATCAAGGAGTGGATGGACCAGAATTCGTCGAGCATCTCCGGTGTACGTCTTCCAGCCTATCCGCAGAAAGGCCTCTTTATCGTCAGGCAGGGAAGCCGGAGCAAGAAAGTGTCGAGATAGGCTTGCATAATACAAAAAAAAATTGTACCTTTGCGCCCACCTTTGTGTCCGCCCTCGTTCTGTGAGGGAGGACATGTGGTATCTGATAGAGCTCAAAGGTACACGACAATGAGATTCAAGGAAGAGATAAACGAGAGTTACACGATGGTTGAGGCCATCAGGGAGGCGCAGCGCTGTCTGCAGTGCAAGGTGCCCCAGTGCAAGAAAGGCTGTCCCATCAGCAACGACATCCCCGACTGGATACACGAGCTGAAGAAAGGTAACATGGGCAATGCCATAAGCATCATACGCACCAAGAGCAACCTGCCGGCCGTCTGCGGGCGTGTCTGTGCCCACGAGAAGCAGTGTGAGGGCAGCTGTGTGCTCGGTAAGAAAGGCGAGCCTGTGAACATCGGCAAGCTGGAGCGTTTCGTCGCCGACTTTGACTCCGACAACCAGCTCACCCACGAGGATGTGGTCGAGAAGACCCGTGGCAAGGTGGCCGTCATCGGTGCCGGTCCCTCGGGCATTACCGTCGCCGGCGACCTGGCGCGCATCGGCTTCGCCGTCGAGATTTTCGAGATGGAGGCCCAGTGCGGCGGCGTGTTGCGTTATGGCATCCCCGAGTACCGGTTGCCGAAGGAGGTTGTGGCGCGTGAGATACGCTATATCGAGAAGATGGGTGTCAACATCCACCGCAACACACATGTCGGTGTGGAGATTACCGTCGACAGCCTCTTCGCCCAGGGCTTCGATGCCGTCTTCGTGGGTACGGGCCTTAGCAAGCCGAAGTCGCTCGAGATACCTGTATACCAGAACGGCCGCTGCATCTCCGAGGGCGAGGGTGCCGTCAGGAGTAGCGACCTGAAGCGCGTCCGTCTCGCCACCCATTTCCTGCGTCGTGTGGAGCTTATCTCCGAAGGTTTCATGAGACGCGAGGAGCTGCCTGTCGACGAGGGTGCGCGAGTGTTCGTCGTGGGCTGCGGCAACACCGCCATGGATGCCTCGCGGACGGCACTGCGCATAGGTGCCTCGCAGGTCGACGTCATCTACAACCGGGGCATCGACACTATGACGGCGCTGCGTGCCGAATACGACGATGCCGTAAGGGAGGGCGTGCGTTTCAACTGGTGGGGAGCCATAACGGAGATACATGTCGATGACAACCTCGACATCACCGAGATAGTCCTGGAGACCAGCGAGCCCGACAAGGAGCCCGTCCGTCAGACGCTGCCTGCCAGCAACGTCATCTTTGCCATCGGGGCCACGCCGGCCACGAAGATCGTGCGTACCACGTCGGGACTGGAGAACGACGATCAGAACTTCCTCATCACCCGCGAGGTGCCCTACGGCATGACCACCCGCAAGGGAGTGTTCGCCGGCGGCGATGTCGTCGGCCGTCAGGCTACCGTCGTCCATGCCATGCAGGATGCCAAGAAGGTGGCGCAGGGCATTGCGCAGTATGTCGATGCCGTGAAACTGATTAAACTTATAAACATGTAGATAAAGCCAATGAAAAGACATTTCTTGTTCTTCGTGCTGCTGGCGGGCATACTCACCGCAACGGCACAGCCGCAGTTCGGCGAGCGTCCGAAGCTGGTAGTAGGAATTGTTGTAGACCAGATGCGGTGGGACTATCTCTCGCGGTACTACAACCGTTTCACGACGGACGGCTTCCGGCGTCTCATTGACGAAGGCTTCTCGTGCGATAACTGTCTCATCAACTATGTTCCCACGGTGACGGCCATCGGCCATGCGTCGGCCTATACCGGTACGACGCCCGCCTTCCACGGCATCTGCGGCAATAACTTCTATATTGATGGTCGCAAGACATACTGTACGACGGACACGACGGTAGACGTGGTGGGGACGGACAACAAGGCGAAGGGACAGATGTCGCCGCGCAATATGCTGGCCACGACCATCGGCGACCAGCTGCGTCTGCATACCGACTTCCGCTCGAAGGTCATCGGCGTCAGCTACAAGGACCGAGCCGCCATTCTGCCGGCAGGCCATTCGGCCAATGCCGCCTACTGGCTCGACACGAAGAACCTGCAGTTCATCACAAGCACCTACTATATGACAGAGCTCCCCGCGTGGGCGCGCGAATATAATAAGGTGTTGGCTGCCGACAAGCAGGTGAAGGCCATCAAGAAAGAGAAAGGTGACATAGGACTCTACCCCCTCTGCGGCACCGTGACCACCGACATGGCCATCGCCGCCCTGCGTGGCGAGCAGCTCGGACGCGGCGAGGCTACCGATATGCTCTGCGTCAGCTACTCGCAGACCGACGTCATCGGCCACAAGTGGAGCACGCGCGGCGAGCATACCGATGCTGCCTACCTGCAGCTCGACAGAGACCTCGGCCGGCTGCTGTCGGCCCTCGACGAGCAGGTGGGACGTGGCAACTACCTCGTCTTCCTCACCGCCGACCACGGGGCGTCGCACAACTCCCAGTTTCTGCAGGACCACAGACTGCCGGGCGGCAAGTGGCTGGACCCCGATATGCGTAAGGGCGTCGAGGAGGCTATTGCCCGTAAGCTGGGCAACCAGAAACCCGTCATCGCTGCCGAGTACGACTACCGCTACTTCCTGGACCGTCAGTCCATCGCCGACCAGGGGCTGGACTACGAGCAGGTGAAAGCCGTCGCCATCGAACACCTG
>Ga0310697_10002932_pt1 | contig 17582 bp, 24 predicted proteins | sample 172DNAGHGlowgp2_FD_203883 | JGI IMG/M metagenome (GOLD analysis project Ga0310697, IMG submission 203883) | Sheep rumen microbial communities from Palmerston North, Manawatu-Wanganui, New Zealand - 1728 DNA GHGlow gp2 (v2) (version 2) | ecosystem: Host-associated > Mammals > Digestive system >... | reverse complement strand
TACTCGTTGCCTTTCCGGTAGTACTCCTCAGCGGTCATTTATAATACTCCTTTTTGCCAGCTGCCAGCGTGTTCTTCATCAGCGAGCAGATGGTCATGGGGCCTACGCCGCCAGGAACGGGGGTGATGAACGAGCACTTCGGACTGACCTCGTCGAACTTCACGTCGCCGTTCAGGCGGAAGCCGCTCTTACGTGTGGCATCAGGAACGCGGGTGGTGCCGACGTCGATAATAACGGCACCCTCCTTCACCATGTCGGCAGTGACGAAGTCGGGACGTCCGATGGCGGCGATGATGATGTCGGCCTCGCGGCACTCCTCCTTCAAGGTCTTTGAACGAGAGTGGCAGACGGTCACCGTGGCATCGCCGTACTGCTTCTGCATCATGAGCTGTGCCATCGGCTTACCCACGATATTCGAGCGGCCCAGTATGACACACTTCTTGCCGCTGGTCTCGATGCCGTAACGCTGCAGCAGGGTGATGATGCCCAGCGGCGTGGCCGAGATGAAGCAGGGCAGACCGATGGCCATGCGTCCCACGTTGATGGGGTGGAAGCCGTCGACGTCCTTGCGGTAGTCAATAGCCTCGATAATCTTTTGCTCGTCAATATGCTTCGGCAAAGGCAGCTGTACGATGAAACCGTCGACGTCGTCGTCCTTGTTCAGCTTGTCGACACACGCCAGCAGTTCCTCCTCGGTGATGTCGTCCTCGTAGCGTATGAGTGTCGACTTGAATCCGCAGGCCTCGCACGCGAGTACCTTATTCTTTACATAGGTCTCCGAACCGCCGTCGTGGCCTACCAGCACTGCAGCCAGATGGGGCTGCTTGCCGCCACGGGCCATAATCTCCTTCACTTCCTCGGCAATCTCGGCCTTGATGGCCGCCGCCGTCGCTTTTCCGTCAATCAGTTGCATAATATATTATTTTTTGCAGCTAAATTAAAAATTCGGTGCCTTGCCCTTCATCGCAGCTGCCATCTGGGCCATGCGCGACGAGCCCATGCCCGAGACCATCCGCATCATCTTGCGCGTCTGGTCAAACTGCTTCAGCAGACGGTTCACGTCCTCGAGCTTCGTACCCGAGCCCTTGGCGATGCGCAGCTTGCGGCTCTGGTTGATGATGTCAGGATTCTGACGCTCCTTGGGTGTCATAGACTGGATAATGGCCTCAATAGACTTGAAGGCGTTATCGTCGATGTCAAGGTCCTTTATCTGCTTGCCCACGCCGGGAATCATTGCTGCCAAGTCCTTGATGTTACCCATCTTCTTAATCTGCTGAATCTGCGACATGAAGTCGTCGAAGTCGAACTTGTTCTTGCGGATTTTCTTCTCCAGCTTCTTGGCTTCCTCCTCATCGAACTGCATCTGCGCACGCTCCACCAGCGAGACCACGTCACCCATACCCAGGATACGGTCAGCCATGCGCTCAGGGTGGAACACGTCGATGGCCTCCATCTTCTCGCCGGTACCGACAAACTTGATGGGTTTCGTCACAACGGTACGGATACTAAGAGCAGCACCGCCACGGGTGTCGCCGTCGAGTTTCGTCAGCACAACGCCGTCGAAGTCGAGACGGTCGTTGAACTCCTTTGCTGTGTTGACGGCATCCTGACCGGTCATGGAGTCGACCACGAAGAGTGTCTCATCGGGGTTGATGGCCGACTTCAGACGACTGATCTCGTCCATCATCTCCTCGTCGACGGCCAGACGGCCGGCGGTATCGACAATGACAACGTTATAAGCCTCCTGCTTGGCCTTACGTATGGCGTTCTGGGCAATCTCCACAACGTTTTTGTTGCCTTCCTCAGTGTACACGTCGACACCGACGGTCTGTCCGACAACCTTCAGCTGCTCGATGGCAGCAGGGCGGTAGACGTCGCAGGCCACCAGCAGCGGGTTCTTGTGCTGACGAGTCTTCAACAGGTTAGCAAGCTTGCCCGAGAACGTCGTCTTACCAGAACCCTGGAGACCCGACATAAGGATGATGGCGGGCCGCGACTGCAGATTCAGCTCGGTGGCCTTTCCGCCCATAAGCTCCGTCAGCTCATCGTGCACTATCTTCACCATCAGCTGACTTGGCTTGACGGCCGTCAGCACGTTCATGCCCATAGCTTTCTGCTTCACCGTGTCGGTAAACTGCTTGGCCACCTTGTAGTTCACGTCGGCATCCAACAGTGCACGGCGCACATCTTTCAGTGTCTCGGCAACGTTGATCTCGGTGATTTTTCCTTCACCTTTCAGTATCTTGAACGACCGCTCCAGCCGTTCGCTTAAATTCTCAAACATATCTATAATTGCAATTATTGGACTGCAAAGGTAGTGAAAATCGAGTGAAATGCAAAGAAAAAAATCGCTTTTCTTTCATTTCCGAGATGCATCCTACCTTAGACCGAAGGTCAGAGGTACGAATAAGTGAGAAGACTTCCCGCACCCGCCGCACCTTTTTTCGACGCACCTAACCAAACTCCATGAGTATCGCGCAATACTCCACGACTAATTTTCAATACTCCACGACTATTTTCCAATACTCCACGACTATTTGCGCAATAGTCGTGGAGTATTATGCTGCTAGTATTCATTTGTGCTTTATAATGTAGTGTTTATGTTGCTCTCGCTACAGCCATTATAGACTTTTTGATGCTTTACATATTAAAAAATATAGTTGTGGATTTCTGCTTTTTTCTTTGGAAGTCCCAAAAATATTGCTAACTTTGCACAGAAACCAGGCATGATGACCGGAATTAGCTTACTAACCTTAACATTACATACTAACCCAAAAAACAAATAACCGACATGGACAATACTAAACGATTACATTTGGAAGAAGAGGCTGCACGCTGTCTGCTCTGCATAGACGCGCCATGCAGCAAAGTGTGTAAGAATGGCGACCCGGCGCGTGCCATACGTGCCATACGGTTCGGCAACAGGGCACTGGCCGCGAGATGGATTGCAGACTGTAGCGACGACGACCTGCGGACGGCCGAGGAGGCCTGCATACACTACGACCGCCCGCTGCGCATCAGACAGATGGCGAAGCAACTCGTCACTACTGCCGACGTGCCAGAGACAGTACCCTCCCTCGCCATCACCTTCTGCGGCATACCATGCGAGAACCCGTTCTTCCTGGCATCGTCGGCCGTCTGCACCAACTACGAGATGGTGGCACGGGCGTTCGACATGGGATGGGCCGGAGTCTTCTACAAGACCATCTGTCTGGACGACATCCACGAGGTGTCGCCACGCTTCGATGCTGTGAACAACTTCTCGACTGAGGGCGACACAGCAGGCAACGCCGACTTCTTCGGATTCCGCAACATGGAACAGCTGTCGGAGAACCCCGCTGAGGTGGACTTCGACATCCTGCACCGGCTGAAGACCGACTATCCATCGAAGGTGGTGGTAGCCTCCATCATGGGACAGACCGAAGAGCAGTGGATAGAGCTGGCACGCATGGCCGAGCAAAGCGGTGTCGATGCTGTGGAGCTGAACTTCTCGTGCCCGCAGATGCGTATCGCAGGCATGGGAAGCGACGTGGGGCAGAATCCTGAGCTGGTGACGTTCTACACGTCCTACGTGAAACGAACGGTCAACATTCCCGTCATCCCGAAGATGACACCCAACATCACGCAGATAAACAGCCCCGCCATGGGTGCCTACTTCGCCGGTGCCGATGCCATCTCGGCCATCAACACCATCAAGTCGGTGACTATGGCCAGGCGCGCCGCCGTGTCGGCACAGAAGACCATCTCGGGCTATTCGGGACGCGCCGTGAAGCCCATAGCCCTGCGCCACATCCTGGAGATGACGAAGAACCCGCTGATTAAGGGCGTCGAGTTCAGCGGCATCGGTGGCATAGAGACATGGCGCGATGCGCTGGAGTTCATACAGATAGGCTGTCGCAACGTGCAGGTATGCACCGCCGTCATGCAGTACGGATACCGCATCATCGACGACCTCTGCCTCGGCCTGCAGCACTACATGGCCGGTCGCGGTGTCAACAGTCTCGAAGAGCTCGTGGGCGAAGAGCTGCCGAACTTCGTCACGCCCACTGACATGGACCGCGACACCATCGTCTATCCGAAGATTGACCGCGACCGCTGCATAGGCTGCGGTCGCTGCTACACCTCGTGCATGGACGGCGGTCATCAGGCCATCAGTTTCGACTACGAGACGCGTCAGCCACGACTCATCGGCACGCGCTGCGTGGGATGCCATCTATGCCGACTGGTATGCCCGACGGGAGCCATAGGCATCACACGGCGCATCAAGAAGAAAGACGCAGTCTGACTCAGCTTACCACCGTATCCATCAGAACGTCGTGAGCCTCGGCTGGCACCTCGGCCACACGCTGGAAGGGAAAGCAGACACCTACCTTGCGGGCTACAGTGAGCCGTGGTAGCAGACGGTCGTAGTAGCCGCGGCCGCGACCCAGACGACGGCCGGCAGAATCGAAGGCAACGCCTGGGACAAGGGCCAGGCCTATCTGGTCGTAGGCGGTGAACAGCTCGCCGGTGGGCTCCATGATGTGAAATGCTCCCTCGCAGAGGTCTGCACGCGAGGTGTAACGGCGCAGCTCCATCGTCGTCTCTCTCGTCACACGGGGCAGAAGCACCGTCGTGCCGCTCTCCACAAGCCGGTCGAGCAGCGGCCGTAGGTCGACCTCGTCGGCCAGCGGCCAATAGGCCAGGACTACTGAAGGGTGAAGGGTTATCGCATCAGAGAGACGCTCAACAATCTCTGCCGACCATCGCGCCAGCTGTCCGGCATGCTGGTGTTTCAGTTCGCGCATACGGTGGCGCAGCAGTTCCTTCGTCGACAACCGACGGGCAGAGAACTCGCAGCCGCAGTACTGCTGGTTATAGAATCCGAATTCCTTCAACAGCTGGTTGCGGCGTTCCTGTAGCCCGCCCTTGCGCCAGTTCTGCGGCCAGAAGTGACTTCCTGCATTGACGATACATTCTGCTGCATGGCCTGCGCGGTTTATCTGGTCGAGACTCTTCCAACGGCTGGAGGCCAGCGTGGTGGCAAAGCAGGGTATACCCAGTTCCACGGCCTTACGGGCTGCTGCCGTGAGGCGCAAACGGAAGCACTGCTCGCAACGGCGGCCGCGCTCGGGCTCCTGCGCCATGTCATAGTCGGCACTTTCTCCACATCCGGCACCTGTCGCTACACATCTCGAAACGCCTTCAAGCCACGACGCGTGGTCGTAGTCGCCGTCAATCCAGCGGATGCCGAGGCTCTCGGCGTGCCGTTTGCTCTCCCGCTTGCGGATCTCGTATTCCTCGCGAGGCCAGATGTTGGGATTATAATAAAAAATGGTGGGACGGATGTTGTTATTCTGCATCCACTCCACAATAGCCGATGAGCATGGAGCACAACAGGCATGCAGCAGAACCTCTTTTTCTTGCATCATACGGCAGGACTATTGAGTGTTACAGCCCTCGGGCTTTCCAAATGCGGTCTTTTGCGGCATTAATCTCCTGAAACTTCTTCTCGGCAGCACGACGAACATCGTCACCCAACGCAGCCACCTTGTCGGGATGGTGCTCGAGGGCGAGCTTGCGGTAGGCACGCTTCACCTCGTCGTCGGAGGCCGAGGGACTAACGCCAAGCACCTTGTAGGCGTCGTCCAGCGTATCGCCCTGCAGGTGGAGCATGGAGTCGACCTCTGAGGCTGACATACCGAGCCACTGGGCCACCTCCTGCAGCGCCGTCACCTCGCTCTGGGGCACCGAGCCGTCGGCCTGCGCCACCTGCACGAGGAAGTTGAGCAGCTGCAGGCGCTGGGCGTAGGTGGTGTTACGGTCGATCTGCTGGCAGCACTCGCGGACGATGCCCTTGAACTGCGTCCACCCTACCCGCTTCTGCTCATTGAAGAGCTTGGTCAGGATGTCGTTGCCCTGACTGACGGCGCCCTCGCCGAAGTTCTGGCGCAACATCGCACGCACCATCTCCATCTCGGAGTGCATGGCGCGGCCGTCGGCCTTGATGATGTACGAGGCGAGCACCAGCAGCGCAAAGAGGAAGCTGTTGCGGTCGCCCTGCTGCTGATAGGTCTGATTGTAGTTGCGGAAACTGCCGCCACGACCGGAACCCTCGCCGAAGGTGCCTGCGTTGTCGGCCGTGTTCACGGCATCGAGACCCGACTCAAAGAGCGACCCTATCAAGTAACCTGCCAGCGCCCCCAGCGGTCCGCCAGCCATCCATCCGATGATGCCTCCAATCCATTTCCCTACTGCCATAGACTTACTTCTTAATCAGCGAAGCAACCCAGAGGATGGCGACGGCGCCGATGATGGCCGTACCGAGCTGTCCCAGGATGCCGCCCCACTCAATGCCAAGCTGCGAGAACAGCCAGCCGCCCAGTGCACCGCCGAAGAGGCCGAGCACGAGGTTCATAATCAGGCCGAAGCCACCACCCTTCATCAGCTTGCCGGCACAGAAGCCAGCCAAGCAACCGATAATAATTGATGCAATAATTCCCATAGTCGTATTGTATTTAATTAATGTTTCAGTTCGAATGAGCGCAAAGTTACGAAGATTTTAGCAAGGCTGCAAATATTTTCCTACTTTTTTCTATCGGCCAGATACATGCCGACAAGGATGAGAGCTGAGCCGAGGAGGAACCAGACGGTGATCTGCTCGTCGAGCAGCCACCAGGCGAAGAGGATGGTGGTCAGGGGGTTCAGGTAGACCCAGTTGGTGGCAACGACGGCGCCCAGCTTGCTGATGACCCAGTTCCAGACGAGGAAACAGAGCATCGAGGCGACGATGCCGAGGAAGAGAAGGTTGAGGAGGATTGAAGAATTGAAGAATTGAAAAATTGAAGAATTGAAGATGCGGGCTTCTTCGGGCACCAGGAGGAAGTAGGGAATGATGGTCAGGAGGCCGTAGAAAAAGACCTTGCGGGTGATGAAGAGCGTGTCGTAGCGCTGGAGGGCGGGCTGCATCAGGATACTGTAAACGGCCCAGCAAAGGCAGGCGCCGAAGGCCAGCAGGTCGCCCAGCGGCGACAGATGGAGCACGAAGTGGCCATTGAGCACCACGACGGCCATGCCCAGGCAGGCAATGACGGAGCCCAGGGCCTGCACACGCGTGATGGGCTCCGACTGCCTGTAGAACACGGCGAAGAGCAGCATGGCGAACAGCGGACAGCTGCAGACGATGAGCGACGTGTTCGTGGCCGTGGTGTAGAGCATCGCCGCGTTCTCAGCCAAGAAGTAGACCGAACCACCCGTCACGCCCAGCGCCACCATCAGCAGCTCGTCGCGCCAATTATTGCAAAAGAGATGAGAGAGGTGAAAACTGAGAGGTGAGAATTGAGAGGTATGATTAGCTCTTCTCCACCCTCTGAAAGCTGTCCAGCCCAGCAGGAGGACATAGGCAATGATGAAGCGGAATGTAAAGATTTGTGCAGGAGTCAGCCCCGCCTGGAGCAGCATCTTCGTAAAGACGAACGTGCTGCCCCAGATGGCCACCACAATGAATGCTACAAGATGATATTTCAGTCTACGAATTAGTTCCACGGCGACAAAATTACACAAATTCTTCAAGAAAACCAACACCTCTGCGGTATTTCTGCACACCTACACCCTAATTTTGCAGTCAGTAACTGATTATTCACTTAAACAAAAGACAAAAATGAAAACAATCGCCATCTTACAACTGGTCGCCGCACTCATCCTTCTCTGTGAAGTGCAGGCACGCCTTTTCAGTGCCAACAAACCCCGCGAACTCTATTACAATCTCACCCATCCTTTCATTTTTTTGGAATTGCCAATGAACTTCGCCACTTTTTTCACATTCATGGAAACAGTGATAGGAATGATCCTGGCATATAACGGCTTCCTCACGGCAAGAGGAATAGTATGACTATGAAGATGGGAATTTTGACAGAAGAATACAACTTTTTCGCCTGTTTGCATTGTCAATTCGGAAATAAATCGTATATTTGCCGACAGATTCGGATTATATACCGTTTCATTGACATGCTGAACAGCGAAGCACGTGCTTCATTCTCACCAAACGGGAACCTGAGGACTTCCAATTTGAAAACGGAGAATGTCGTGCAGTTGTTTCCGCGCTTACAGGCGCGGACTTCTGTCATATTCCGTTTTCAAGGTTTCTCAGGACCTCCGTTGAAGAATATCGACACGAGGTCTGCGCCTACGTATATATAATAATGTATAACTGAAAACCTAATACAGAAATGTTAACAATCAAAGGAAGAAAAACATTCAAGTGCAAGCAATGTGGCCACAAGTTTGTGGCCTTCGATACGGAGGGCGGCATCAAAGCCGGTCCCAACCTTCCGCCTTGTCCCAAGTGCGAAAGTAGGGATACGAGGAAAGCGAACATCTTAGACATGATTCTATAGTTTATGCCACAACTCATCAATCTCGGAAACGAACTGCTGAGAATCAATACGGCAAAGAACACCATAGAGTATTCTCAGACTAGTGGTCGCTCATGGGTGACGCGCTGCAACAGCACGTCATACGGATCTTTCATCGACCTTTTGCAGGTAGGCCGCGAAATCCTGGCCTGCACCAGCAAAGGGCTGTATGCCTCTCAAAACGACGGGCGTTCTTTCGCGCCCCGATGCACTAACACATCATCCTACGGCGACTTCCTTAATCTCCAAGAAAATGGCAGCGAACTGCTGGCCAACACCACCAAAGGTCTGTACTATTCGAGGAATGAGGGGAGAAGTTGGGTGAAAAGGTAACAAATAAAAAATATAGCAAGGATGATAATTAATCCAATTCCAGTTTGGGTATACATTTTAGCACCAACATTAATTTACTTTTTAAAGTTGATTGGATGGTTTTATCGAAAAGTCAAAGGAAAGCGGCTTGCGGTTTTAGGAATGAAGGGAGCTGGGAAGACCCGTTTCTATAGATTCCTTCAAAAAAGACCATATATTGAAGAAGAGACCGCAATTGACGATTATGAGGAGTTTGAATACAAAACAAATGACGGCAAAACTATTATTATAGAAAAAGGAAAAGACATAGGAGGCAGTGAAGACTACGTTAGACCTTTATATGAGAATATTATTAAAGATTGCGATATTCTTGTCTTTTGTTTTGACTTAAAAAGATATTTATCAGATTCCACTTATGAGAAACAAGTAAACGTTAGATTTGAGTTTGTTTGTAGAAAATTCAAAGAACTGAAACGTTCAAAAGGGAATTTTGTAAAAATCGCATCTCACATAGACGAAATAAAAGATTCAAACAATGCTATCAAACAATTCCACAGCTTACTACAAAAGAAATCCTATTATAAAGAATTCATATACAATTTCTTCCCTGTAGATACGACGAATAGGAAAGATTTAGAGCAAATTGTTAATAAAATATTCTGATTATGGATACTATTTTATGGAGCCAGTCGGAAACCGTTACAGAGGATGATAATCTCCTTGTGGATGGAAAACTATGTGAAGCGGAGAAACGTAGAGAAATAATGAATTTTCTGCTAAACAACAGAAATACATCTAACAGACTTTTAAATATAAAAGTAAAAGGACACCAATGGTATCCGCTTATCTCTAATTTCAAAGATGTTATTGATGAATGTATTAAAAGAGGAAATAATGTTTCCCGCAATCTAATGTGTTATTTTGATAACGAAGGACGCTATTTGATTCAAGCTCGTTATAACGAAAAAGACGAAACGGGTAGAAATACTGTTTATTGCTTCTATGCAAATACAACAGATATTGATTGCGCTCTTCAACAATTAAAAGAAGTATCAGCTTTAATAGGAAAAACTTGCAAGCCAATGGATTTGGTAGCAATCAAGAAAGCAATGCAAAAAGCTGATGAAAAAAAAAACATAAGTAGAATAGTATTAATCTCATTAATAGTTTTAATAATATGTGCAATAATAATGTATCTGAGCTAAATGGGGAGGTGATTCACATCACATCCGACGAAAAATCCATCAACTGGGAATGGGAAAAGGATTCTGACAAAGTCAGCAGAAAAATACAGTTTGTTTCCATTGACGATATTCCCATAATTCGCAATAATAGCGACATACAATTCCCTATTGTTTCTGAAAACGATGTTTTGATAAGGCATCCTTTTGAGCCAAACACCTACCTAAGTACAGATGATGCATGTAATGAAATACGCATAGACAAGTTTTTCAAATTAGGCGAAATCGCTCAGTGTTTAGGTGCAAAAGGGTATATCGTGAAAGAGGCAAAAGAAAGTATTGAGACAAGACGTTTTGATGCAAATCTTCGTATCAAATATAAACAAGTTAGAACAAATCTTGATATAAAAAAAGAAGAAACATTGAAAGAAAAACTTGGGATAGAAATATCTGACAGATTTGGTGGTTGCAAAAAGATTACGGAAGAATCATATTTGGAAGCAAAGGAACTTGCAAAAAAATACCATCTTGAAAACGATTCCGCTATACGTTCTTTAATTAGGATGCGCGACCCCTCAAAAGAAAACATGCTAACCAACAGATCCATTCATTGCGAAATGACAAAAGAGCTCAATTCTGCCTTAGATATCGCATTTAGCTTGAATGTCATGCCAAATGTGTTTTCATTAGATGCTAATGTCAAAAAGACGTTAGAAACTAAAGAAACTATCACATTAGACATATTGTTTGAATTTCCTGAAGGTTAGAATAAAGCTTTTATAACCAAAAGAAAAACAATATAAGTATTGGGGAAAATTTGAAGACATTCTCTCAACGTTGTTAGAAAGCCTTGAGAAGAGCGAACATTATTGAATACGTATTTAAAATGAAGAAACTATGACAACAGCAATTATTCAAACAGTTATTGGCCTGCTCCTGTTGGTCGAAGTATGCGGACGTATATTTGGGTGGACTTATCCCACGGATTTCACTTACAGAATTTGTCGTCCGTTTTGGATTCCTTTTCCCATGATGATTGGAGTCATCATTACGTTTGCAGAAACTGTACTAGGGGCTGTTCTAACCTATCGCGGTATTATGGAAATAATATAATTCATCTGAGATATGAATAAGAATCGGATTATCTTAATAAACAAAATTCTCTTTTTTTTGTTTGTTGTATGTGGATGTCATCATGATGACAAGACATATCAATCCCAAAAGATGGAAAAACTATGTGAAGATTACTACAAATCTCTAAACATAAAACAAAGAATAGATGCCTTACTCATTGTAACAGGGAATGACACCACAAAAGTTTTATACTCTTTGGCAATGCCTAAGCAGGTCTTGGAAAGGCTTTCCACAGGAAAAACTAATCCGACTCCCCATACATATGATGTAACGGCAGAGTTGTTTAAAAAGGCTGTTCTTTCGAACAGTCAATATATTGACTCACTCTATGAGGACATGAAATCTCAAATAGAAGAAGCCAATAAAGACAAAGACAATCTTCACAAGGTCAACTGGCTTCTGAATAATTCCTATAACGAACCATTGCAACCAGTATGGGAAGAAATTAAAAAAGAAGAGGTACAATGAAAAAATACAATTATATTTGTTTACTATTCTGTGCAATGATTCTTGGAGCTTGCTCCAAAGAGAATAAGACCGTTGTATCAGATGAAACAATAAGAACAGAGTTGAAAGAACTAATAAGGCGGGGCTACTCCATAGAAGAACTTGAAATACGCACCAATTGCTCTTCACAGAAGTTGTATAGAGCCTTATTTGACAAGTCGTCTCTTAAAGAGTATGGAGAAATCATTGATAGCATATATTCACTTGACAAAGAAGGCAAGCTTATCTCTGCTTCTAAAACAGGCTTTAGTGCCAAAGAATGTGTTCATAGAATCTTTGTCAAAGCACAAAACCTGCCCATTGCTTCCCAATACACAGGAATTAGTGTTGTCTCTTTATGCAATGAACTCACAAATAGACAGCCATTTGCAAAAGAAGACTCACTAAGAGCCATGGTTGCCTATATAGACAACCTCTATGGTTATGCACAGATACCAACAAACATTGACGTAAAGCCATATTTCACAGACTATTACAACGAGCACAATATAAACACCATTAAAATACCGTTAGATTATTCCAAGAATTTTGAAGGCGCAACTCCTACTCAATATGCCATATTAAACAATTTTGTAGAACAAGCCGAAAAATTCGAACTAATAGCGAATAATAATTTAGAGAAAAATATTAATCAGCTTATAGATTTATTCATTGACGATGTAAGCCAGAAATTCATCAATGATGATGCAGGTTTCTTTAATGCGATTAAATTGTACTTCGATTCAGATGAAGAAAAGGAAGCATTTTACATAGACAAACTAAAAAAACGCATCAAAGAGTCTGACATAGATTCCTTGATTCGCTCTGAGATTGTAAACTATTGTATTTCTATTAACTGCAGTAGAGAGCTCGCAGTCAATGAAATGTTAAGTTATCGAGAAAACATAAGCAACATGGATATTGCTTCAAAAACAAAACTAAATAATAACCTACATAGTATTAATGCCCTTCACTATACAGGACGAGAAAAAATAGAAGCGTTTAATCGTTCTGTAAGCATGCTGATAAGTGTAGGAGCTATTTTTTTAACAAAGGACCCTACAAAACTATGGTCTATCGGAAAAAACATTATTAGTGCCGCCAGCGCCTTTAATAGTGCATCTCTCAAAAAAATTGCGAAAGAAAAGGATCAAGAAAATTGCCAAGAACTTGAAACTTTCTTGAAAGATAACCTTCGCAAGAACATCATGAAGCAATTAAAGAATAACCCTGATGGATATTACAAGAAAGCATTAGACGAAAACACGAAAGCATATTTCGAGAAACTGCGCAATGACTTAAGATTACATTAGGATGACATCGCCAATTTAATATAATCTATACAAACATAACATGAACAGCATATGAAGAAGAATAAACAAATGTCTACCTATTGGGATTTGACAAATCAAAAAGGCATGTTACAAGCCTTAAATCAACTATACAAGGAAAAACCTTTGCTTGTTATGGCTTATAAGTTAGTTAAAGATTTCCTCAATACAGATACTTCAAAACAAGCGAAAACGGTAGAAGATCTTATTCGAGCAGGAAAATCGCATAATGTAGGTGAAATGGAAATTAAAATGAAAAACTTTGTCGGTGGAAAAATTAACACCCCTGATGACATTAAAATTGACATGCAATTAGGAAAGGGTGAAGAGACTATTATCAAAGTAAAATACAAATAATGTGTCCATTTTTATAACCCAAGGCATTTATGACTGCAATCGTAGGAATCCTGAACAAGCGGGCGGCAGTGATGGCGGCCGATAGTGCCGTTACGGTGAATAACGACAAGGGGGTGAAGATCTATAACACGGCAACGAAGGTTTTCAGTTTGTCGGACGAGCATCCCATTGGTGTGATGATTTACGACAACGTGGAATTTATGGGAACGCCGTGGGAGCTGATTTTCAACCTGTATCGGAAAGAACGGGGCGGCATTGCCTGTCATTCTGTGCAGGAGTATGCCGAGTCGTTCATCAGTTTCCTGAAGGAGAACGATTACTTCAGCAGTGAAGAGTCGAGGGAGAACTATCTGCTACAGGAGATTTCCGCTTTCTACAATGTGGTGAAGGACGAGGTGTCAGAACTTGTAGAGAAAGAAGGAATCAGTAAAGATGACAACAATGCAATAAAAGAGAAGGTAAAAGGTGTCCTTGACGAGATTCATGGTGTCTGTAAGAATGCTGAGAAGTGCAAGGAGTTCGAGAACTATAGTGAAAAGGAGTTCTGCAAGACCAGCAAGATATTAGTCGACTCGCTGATGGATGCCTGTGGCGAGGTGAACCTACCAACGGACATGAGGGAAGAGTGGCAGCGCGGCATCTTTACACATCTTTGCACCAATTTTTTCCTCAACAATTTAGGTACTGGTATTGTTTTCATTGGCTATGGTGACCAGGATATCTTCCCGTCAGTTTTCCCAACCGTCATCGGAGGAGTGATAGACAATCGGCTCAGGTATTTCTTCAACCTGGAACGAGCAGACAAGATTACACACGAGAACTCTGCCTGCATATTGCCCTTCGCTCAAGGCGACGTGATGCTTACGATGATGAAAGGCATAGCCCCTGATATGTACACGGCTATCACTGACGAGGTGCAGGTGTTGATGGAGAAAACGGTAAGACAGGTGGCTGAGGAACTTGGTGTGAGTGATGGCGAGAAGGTAACGGAGGCGGCAACTCCTATCATAGAGATGACGCAAAAGGAACTGGAAGAAAAGATTGACGACATTATAACAGAGAAGTTCACCAGTGGGCTGGTCAATACGGTGGAGTTCTTCAACGTGGAAGACATGGTGAACATGGCTGAGAGCCTTATCTCCATTACAAACCTGCAACGACACATCACCTCGTCTGAAGAGACCGTGGGAGGGCCGATTGATGTGGCTGTGATTACGAAAACAAACGGATTCAAATGGGTTAAACAGAAAATGACAAAATAAAAATGAATAACATCTTTTTTACCCCCTTTGTAGGCTCAGCCTACTCCACGGGTGGCGTATTCGGAAAGCGAGTGATGATTCTCGGAGAGAGTCATTATTGCGAAAAGTGTGAGGATTGCGGAAATGCGAAAACGCATCCTGAGTGTTGTGAGTTTACAAATGAAGTGGTGAACGACTACCTGAATGAGCAGTTAGACAGGCAACGATGGATGTCAACCTTCCTGAAGTTTGAAAGGTCGTTGGTAGGCCATGAAACGGACTGGGCTGAGCGAAAGAAGATTTGGAGCTCCGTGGTGTTCTACAACTATCTGCAGGCGGCAATGGGCGGACCTCGTGAGGCCGGCACGAACAGGCAGTATGAAGAAGCGGCGGAGCCGTTCTTCGAGGTGCTGGAGCAGTACCGTCCGCAGTATGTCATCGTGTGGGGCTCGCGCCTTTGGGGCTACATGCCAGCAGGAGAACGGTGGTCGTGGAATGACGACATCGTTGTTGACGGTAACATCAACAAGTGCGGCAACTATGCCCTGAAAGACGGCACTAAGGTAAAGATTATGCCTGTGAACCACCCATCCGTTGGATACTCTTGGGACTATTGGCACAAGGTGATTGGTCAGTTCCTGGACATGAAGTAGCAAAATTTTGTAGGTAATTTGATTTTTTTGTCGTGGCTATGCGGTAATTTCGCATAGCCACGTACTATTTTTGCAGCCAAATTGCAGAACAAGTCTGCTCTCATTAGTATTAACATTAAAAAGAAAGACTTATGAAGAAAGCATTAATTTATCTTTCGCTTATCATTTTCGTTGGCGCATTTATTTATGTTAGATTAGCACCAGAAAAAAGCGAAGAAATCATCAACAGTTTAACAACTGACTCTGAGCGTGTTGAGAAAAAAATTGTAGCGCCAACGCAACGGGTCGTACAAGGTCTCAGCGAACATGGTATTACTATCGATGAACAAAGATGGGATAACGAACATAACGAACTACCATTTTTCCAGGTAAAGGCAACCAACCGTGGAGAAACCTGTATGCTCGAACTTCAGGCTGTCATATCCTTGAAAGACGGAACAACAAACACCATTACGCTACATAATCAGGGGGATGATTTTTTTAATGGCCAGACCACGTGGTTCGAATGTGTGATAATAGAAAACCTCTCTGATATCAGCTCTATCCAAGTATTCTCTTTTGATATATTAACAGACTATTAAACCAAAATTTGGCATTAGGATAGACAGAACTAGTATTCATGACCGGTTCCAGAAGGAGTCCTTGCTCTCTCTGCAACTACAACAGGAGGGGCAGCTGTTACTATTCTTGGTCTTGCTGCCACAATAGCAGCAATAAAAATCTGCTTGAAAAGCAAGAGCACGAAAGTGCTAAAGAAACTACGTGAGAACTATATCATTGTATCAAATAATAATGGAATAATAAAACTTCAACGAAAATGAATAGATTGTTTTTTTACCCGTGGGTAGGCTCAGCCTACACCTCTGGCGGTATATTCGGTAAGCGGGTGATGATTCTTGGCGAGAGTCATTACTGTGAGGAGGGATGTGCGGATTGTGGTAATGCGAAAGTGCATCCAGAGTGCTGCGCCTTTACGAACGGCGTGGTGAGTGACTACCTGAATGAGTCGCTTGACAGGCAGCGGTGGATGTCAACGTACCTGAAGTTCGAGCGGTCGCTGGTTGGACATGAGACGGATTGGCCGGAGCGGAAGAGGATCTGGAACTCCGTGGTGTTCTACAACTATCTGCAGGCGGCAATGGGCGGACCTCGTGAGGCCGGCACGAACAGGCAGTATGAAGAGGCAGCAGAGCCGTTCTTCGAAGTATTAGAGAAATACCGCCCTCAGTATGTCATTGTATGGGGCTCCCGCCTCTGGGGCTACATGCCTTCTGGAGAACGGTGGTCGTGGAACGATGACATCGTGGTGGATGGCAACATCAACAAGTGCGGCAATTACGCTCTGAACGATGGGACAAAGGTAAAGATTATGCCCGTCAACCACCCGTCAGTCGGCTATTCGTGGGACTACTGGCATAAGGTCATCTCAGCGTTCCTGAGTCTATGACTTGCCCGAGAATCGTGGCGACAGGCTACGATAGGTTTCTAAGCCATTAGTGTCTGATGGGTAGATGATGGTATCGATGAAATAGAGATGGCCGTCATCGCCCATCAGGACATTGCCATCCACAGCGTCGAAGATATCGTGCTGGCCGTTGGTATAATATTCGCCGTTGTCTTCTGGACTGAAACCAAGACGAAGAAATTCATCGTGGATTTCCTGCTTAGTGGCGAGACGGGCATTGGGTACGTATTGTTGTTCTAATACAGCACATATCTTTCCATCACGGTTTTCTGAAAAGCCCAGCAACCTATAAGGACATGAGTCAAAATACTTGTTGTGTGCCTTGATACGTTCAAAGAAAGGTGTCAGGTTATCGTCTGAGTAGCGGAAATCATTGAGTTTAATAATATCCGTACCATTAGGAGAAAGATAGACTTCATTCTCAGAACCTCGGTCGGAAAAGTCGCCAAACAGGCTTCGGTCGTCAAACCAACAGCCGTTCTCCTGTGCCCACCTCTTGAGCCTTAGCAATTGGACTGACTTGCAAGCCGTTGTTCCCGCAAGAGCCTCAATCTCTTCAAGGATTCTGTGCGCGACTGAGGATGCGCTTTCCAATAAGCCATACGCGCCCTCATCTCGGCATTTACCTTCTTGTGGTAGTCGTTCAGAATTATCTCCATTTACCATTGTGATTAGAAATTGATGCAAATATAGGCATTTTTCCTTAAATGGCAAGCGAAAAACGAAGAATTCTTATTGATAATGCAAAATATTTGGTAGATATGCAGTAATTTCGCATTACAATTATGTAACTTTGCAGGCGATGAAGGATTATCTGAGACGACACATATGGATTTTATCCAAGCTATACGAGAACCCGAAGGGATTGACGTATAAGGAGTTTGCTAAGGAGTGGGAGCGAACGACGCTGAACTCCCAGCAGACAGCGCTACCCAAGCGGACGTTTGCCGACTGTCTGAGAGCCATTGAGGAGACGTTCGGCATAGAGATCTCATCGGATGCCCGCAATGGATACCGTTATCGCATTGT
>Ga0310697_10002931_pt1 | contig 17589 bp, 10 predicted proteins | sample 172DNAGHGlowgp2_FD_203883 | JGI IMG/M metagenome (GOLD analysis project Ga0310697, IMG submission 203883) | Sheep rumen microbial communities from Palmerston North, Manawatu-Wanganui, New Zealand - 1728 DNA GHGlow gp2 (v2) (version 2) | ecosystem: Host-associated > Mammals > Digestive system >... | reverse complement strand
ACAATGACGTAACGAACAAGAAGACTCGTTTCATGGCAAACGAGCGGCCAGTGAACTTCCAGGAAAAAGACAACGGCTACATCGTAACCTCAAAACAGGGTGAGATAACGTTCGACAGGATGTTCCGGCCGACAGCCATAACCTTCACTGGACAACAGGCTAAGCAGATCAGCGTGGCTGAGGACAAGAAGCAGCTGCCGCCAACAAATCTCGAGGTTCGCGAGTACGACGAGTCGAGCCTCTTCGGACTGGCGTACAACAGCAACGAGGTTCTGTCAGCACAGTTCAATAAGGTAAGCCAGCTTTGGGACAACGATGCGCTCGTCTATACCGGTGGAAAGTACGGCGTAGTGACCATCGACCCCGCACGTAGCTACCGCTTCGTGCTGAATAACAACCAGGATATCGGTTTCGATCACAAGACGGTAGACACTGACATCAAGGTGCTTTGTCCGCCGTTCATGAAACCCTCGCTGATGACGCTCAGCAACGAGGACGGCAACTGCCTTATCAACGTCGACACACGTCGCGAGAACACAAACGTTCAGACATCGACGCTGAGCTACGACTGCACGCTCAGTATCCCTGAGGAGATTGAGCTGACGAAGAGCACCATGACCACAACCCTCGCTCTGAACTACGACGGTCTGAAGTTCTCGCCACGTAGCATTGAGTACGAAGCCTGGTACAAAAACAGATACACAGTTGAGATTCTGGGCAAGAGCACCGAGGGCACGGCACCAAAGGTGGACTTCAAGGTTGTAAACACCGCGCCTGACAGAGAGAATTTCTACTATACAGTGAACGTTGAGCCGCAGGACTCCGTCACTGCCGAGCTGAGCAAAGTCACTGAGGACCAGTACTCCGTCACGTTCTACAACACATCCGGCATCAGCAACCTGCACTTCAATGTGGAAGTCCAGGAGGACGGCTGTCCTACCAGCTCTCATGGCTGCAGCGTCAGCATTGGCGCTGCAAAGAAAGCTGAGGTTGCCACGCCAAAAGTTGAGAAGGCTGTGATAAAAGCAAAGCCAAATCCGAAACCGAAGCCGAATCCAAAGCCTGCGAAACGAATAATCCGTCTGTAGGAAAGGTGTGAGAATACAGCAAAGAAATAGTCCTTGAGTAACGAACGATACTCAAGGACTATTTTTTGATACTCATAGACTATTCTGGAATAGTCGTGGAGTAATTTTCCTACGGGCTTAAGCTATTTCCCTACGGGCTTTATGGCCACTGTGAAGTCATAGTCTTTGTAGGGTATGCAGTACTGCGGCAGCGGCCAGGCTCCCCAGGAGTTGACGCAGCCTAGTCCAAACTGTTTCTGCTGCAGGTGCACCTGCGTCAGTTTGCGTGCGACGAGGTCGCCGGAGTGACGGCCCCACTTCTTGTCCTTATGCTGTCCGTCGTCAAGGTCGGCGGTGAGGAAGTTCAGCGCGCTGGCCTCCATAGGAGCGTTAGAATAGAACTCCAGTCCCTTTCCTTTCTTATCGACGACGCGGAACCATCGTACATCAGTATGATTGCCCGACTCCTGTGGACGGACGTATGGATAGTACTCGTCTTTCACCTTATTAATATAATGGCCAATGAACTCGCTGCTGTTGCGGTCGCAGTAGTTCTCTATGGGGCCACGGCCGTAGTATTCTATGCGGTCGAACTGTCGCGGCATCTGCAGCTGCAGACCATAGCGCAGCATATCGCTGACCTTAGCTGCCGAGTCGGTCTTCAGTTGCTGGCGGATGACGACCTGTCCGTCGGCACAGAGAGTGTAGGTCATAGTCAGCTCTGCCTTGACACCAGGCATGTCGAAGACGGAAACGACGCTGTTGTCGTAGACCTTGCAGTCTTTAAGCCTCATCTGCGGACTGCGCCATGCTGAGAGACGGTTCTGCAGGCCTGCGCCATAGTCGTTGTCCGTCGGGGCACGCCAGAACTCGGGCGTGATGCTCTCGCGGTCGACGAGCATCGGCTGTCCGTCGACATCCAGATAGTCTATCCATCCGCTCCACTTACCCACGGTGAGCGTAGTGCCGGCAGCATCGAAGCGCACGTAGCTGTTAACCTCTTCTTTCTGAACCTTCGCCGTCTGCGTCTTCAGCTCGGGGAATTTGTAAGGCTGGATGATGAACTGCTGCTTGGCCATGACCTGCCCTTTGTCCACGAGTGGCTGGTTGCCGCGGCTGCGGAAGTTGAATTCGGCGGTAATCTCGCTGTCAGGATACTTTTCGAGACACTCACGGATGGCTTTCTTCAAGCCCTCTGACTCGACGACTTTGCGGCTTTGCGGGGCAACACCCTGGAAACCGGAGAAATCCTTCACGACATAGGCCATATCGATACCGCTGCCAGTAATCATGCAGACCATCTCGAGGTCGTCGAGGGTCTTAAAGAAGTTTTCGTTGTAGACCTCTACCTTTCCGCTCTTCAGGTCGACATCCTTCACCCATACGCTCTGGTAGTAGTACTGCACCTCGTAGGCATGTGGATTAAGACGGCGGTCGGGGGCAATGATGCCGTTGCAGTTGAAGTTGTAGTCGGAGGCAGGATAGCGTCCGTAGTCACCGCCATAGGTAAAAATCTCCTTGCCTGTAACGGGACTCTTGTCGCGCAGACCCTGGTCAACGAAATCCCAGATGTAACCTCCCTGGTACTTGGGGTATTTGCGTACAAGGTCCCAATACTCTTTGAAACCTCCCATGGAGTTTCCCATAGCATGAGCATACTCACACTGAATGAGCGGTCTGGGGTTGTTGCCCTGCGAATAGCGCTCGCTGCCGCGATAGTCGTAGTACATCGGACAGAAAATGTCGGTCTTGCCGTTCTGTCCTGCCTGCTCATACTGTACAGGACGTGTCGGGTCGGTAGCCTTTACCCACTCGTAAGCTTTCTCGAAGTTGGGACCGTAGCCCGCCTCGTTGCCTAATGACCACACGATGATGGAAGGATGGTTCTTGAACGACTGCACATTGCCATACTGACGCTCAAGGTGCATCTGCTCGAAGTCAGCACGTTTGGCCAGCGTGCGCTCGCCGTAGCCCATGCCGTGACTCTCAAGGTTCGACTCGGCAGTGACGTAGAGGCCGTACTCGTCGCACAGGTCGTACCAACGCGGGTCGTCGGGGTAGTGACAGGTACGCACGGCGTTGATGTTCAGTTGCTTCATGATCTTGATATCCTGAATCATGCGCTCCACCGAGACGATATAGCCGCCGTCGGGGTCCAGCTCGTGGCGGTCGGCACCTTTTATCAATATTGGCTGACCATTGACAAGCAGCTGTCCGCCCTTGATCTCTATATGGCGGAAACCCACTCGCTGGTTAATGACCTCAAGCACTTTGTCGCCCTGCTTCAGGGTCATGATGAGGGTGTAGAGGTTGGGGGTCTCGGCCGTCCAAGCCTTCACGTTACCCAACGACTCCAGACGGAAAGTGAGCGGACCATCGTTAAACATCGTGGCGTGAGTCTGCTCCACCAGCTTGCCCTGAGGGTCAAGGAGTTCCATCTCGATGGTCTTTCCCTTTGCTGATGCTATTTTCACCTCACCAGAGAGCACGCCCTGCTTAAAGTCGTCCTTCAGGTCGGCATTGATGAAGAAGTCCTCGACATGCACCTTCGGACGGGCATAGAGATACACCTCGCGGGCGATGCCGGTGAAACGCCAGAAGTCCTGGTCTTCCAGGTACGAGCCGTCGCACCAGCGCATCACCTGCATGGCAATGAGGTTGCGACCCGGTTTAACATACTTGGTAATGTCGAACTCTGCAGCAACCTTCGAGTCCTCGGAGTAGCCGACGTACTTGCCGTTGACCCAAACCTTAAGGTTACTCGTGGCAGAGCCGACATGGAAATACACCTGCTGCCCCTTCCACTCTGCAGGAAGGTCGAAGCTACGACGGTAAGAGCCCGTGTAATTGTTGGTCTCGCCGATGTACGGAGGGTTGCTGCTGAAAGTAGTGCCCCAAGAGTAGCCCACATTCTTATATATCTTGTCGCCGTAGCCCTGCAGCTCGAAGAGTCCGGGCACGGGGAAGTCAGCCCACTTGGAGTCATCGTAGTTCACCACGAAGAAATCGGCAGGAGCCTGCTGATGATCCTTGACAAAAAGGAAACGCCACGTGCCTTCCATCGACAGATAGCGCGACGACTGCGTCTTGTCGCCCTTGCGGGCCTGTTGTTCACTCTCGTAGGCAAAGAAGGCTGCCCTCCGTGCCTCACGGTTCACTTGGTTCACAGCCGGGTTCTTCCACTCCGGCTCACGGCTGTTGCCTGCTGTCTTCTTGTTGGCAGCAGCTGCCGGCAGCACTGCCAGGCAAGCCATCAATAGCAAGATTCTCTTCATAACAGTTTTAGGTTTTATGTCTTTTGGTTGCAAAGATAATTCATTTTTTCCACACCACAATCGTTTGCGAAGAATTTCTTTACGAAATAGTTTGGTTGTTTGGGCTAAAATCGCTAATTTTGCAAACAGAACGAATAAAACGATTAACTTACTAAACAAATCACCGAATTATGAAAGAACTGAAAGGAACAAAGACAGAGAAGAACCTGCAGGAAGCTTTTGCAGGTGAGTCGATGGCACGTAACAAGTACACCTATTGGGCATCGAAGGCCAAGAAGGACGGCTACGTACAGATTGCAGCCATCTTCGAGGAGACGGCTGCCAACGAGAAAGAGCACGCCAAGATGTGGTTCAAGCTCCTTGAGGGCGGTGCCATTAAGTCGACGACAGAGAACTTAGAGGCAGCTGCCGGAGGCGAGAACTTCGAGTGGACTGACATGTACGCGCGCATGGCACGGGAGGCTCGCGAGGAGGGATTCCCCGAGATAGCCGAGAAGTTCGAGGGTGTGGCCGCCATCGAGAAGGCTCACGAGGAGCGTTACCGCAAGCTGCTCGACAACATCAACAAGGAGCGCGTGTTCTCTAAGGACGGCGACGTCATCTGGCAGTGCGCTAACTGCGGACACATCGTCGTTGGCAAGAAGGCTCCCGATGAGTGTCCCGTCTGCAACCATCCACAGAGCTACTTCCAGGTGAAGGCCGAGAACTACTAAGTTCTGCGTAACAATTTCTGAACAGAAGATTCACGTTTTGAGACTCTCGGAAATGAAAAGAATGCTTTTACTCTTGCCGGCAGCAGCAATGCTGCTGGCAACAGCCGTGCCGGCACAAGCTGACGACACACAAATCGTCACCATCGGCGGACAAAAGATTGAGAAACCCGTCAGCCGCCTGACATTCGACGGTGACAAGGTGGTATTACACTTTACCGATGACACTACACAGGAGGCCGACATGGAGGATGTTACAATAGCGTTTTCGATAGTAAACGCCATGACATCGTTGAAGGCTGAAGCCTCCGACGCTCCCCTCGCCTACTTCGACATGAACGGCCGCCAGCTGAAGAAAGCCCCCAAGAAAGGGCCGTTCATTATTCAGAAAGGAAAGAAAGTGGTGAAAATAATGAAACAAGACTAACAGACGATGAAAAAACAGCTACTACTTACACTTCTACTGCTCACGGCTGTACTGACAAGCGCCAGCGCACAGTCGTGGAACTTCAAGAGCGTCAGCGACGACGACATCGAGGCTCTGGACGCCGATGCCGCCACATGGGGTCACGAGACAGGCAGCAATAACCGCTACCACCTGATACCGGCGCTCGACAAAGCACCGCTGAAAGCCGGTGCTACCGAGCTGGAATACGCCCGCGGCCTGCTGTTCACCGCCGCTGCCGGCACCAGCAGCAACGGCAATGTACGTATCGACGTGAAGAGCAACCGCATGTGGGTTGCCGGTGCCGTGAAGATATACATCCCCAATGTCGAGCAAGGCATGAAGATTACCATCATAGCCAAGTCGTCGGCAGGGTCGTCGGCAACAGACAAGGAGCGTGGCGTGAATGTCTCGGCAAACGTCAAGCCTACGGCGGGAAAATTCAATGAGAAAAGTGCCGACCAGGTAACAAACGAAGGAATAGTGGAGACCGCCGGCGAGGTGGAGCTCTCGTTCACCGGGGCTATGTACATCTACGAGCTGTCTGTGGAAGAGGCTGACGAGGACGACGAGGGCGACGACACTCCCGACCCCACACCGACACCTGCCCAGCAGGACTACTCCACATCGCCCAACTCGATGAAGAACCAGGTGGTGCTGACCACCAACGAAAACATACGCAAGTACTACAATACTGAGAGCGTCACTGCCATAGACCTCAGCGGACAGACAGTCGTCGTCAGTCAGGCTGCCGGTAGCGACACCTATCAGCAGGGCAGCCTCAGCGGCATCAGCTTCACCAAGGGACAGGAAGGCCAGCAGGGCGAAATAGTAAACGTCGAAGGACAGGTTGCCATCACCGAAGCCAGAGGATGGTTGGAGACGGCCTACGTGAAGTTTGAACCCTTTACAGGGGCCAAGACATACAACGTATATATAAAAGGTGGCAAGCACGCCGATTACACCAAGATTGACGAGCAGCTGGTGCGCAACTACGGCAGCTACGGCCGCGCTGACATCTTAGGGCTGACGGCAGGCGACGGATACAGTATACGCGTGGTGCCCGTCAACGAAGCCGGCACGGAGATGACAGCCAATCAGAACGAGGCAACTGGCATCAGCGTCGCAGCACACGACCGCTCGGGCTTTGCTCATAAGGGCATCAGCGAAGGTATCGGTGCCTATAACAACGACGGTACACTGAAGGCTGGAGCCAACGTGGTCTACGTCACCAAGAACAATGCCAAGACCGTCAGTCTCGACATCGCCTCTAACAGCAACGGAAAGACTGCCACATACACCGGTCTGCAGCAGATTATCTACGGCTACCAGAAAGGCGACAGCAACGGCAGCTATGAGAAGAAGCCGCTCTGCATACGCATCATCGGAACCATCAACGACACCGACTGCGACGAGTTCCTCTCGTCGAGTGAAGGCATACAGATAAAGGGAGCCAAGGCCTACCAGAAAATGAATATCACCATAGAGGGCGTCGGCGATGATGCCACCATGAAGGGTTTCGGATTCCTCGTGCGCAGCGCTGCCAGCATCGAGCTGCGTAACTTCGCCGATATGCTGTGCATGGACGATGCCGTCAGCCTTGACACCGACAACGAACACATCTGGGTGCACAACCTCGACCTCTTCTACGGCAAGACAGGAGGCGATGCCGACCAGGCCAAAGGCGACGGCACCATCGACATAAAGGGCGACTCACGCTATGTCACCATCAGCTATAACCACTTGTGGGACAGCGGCAAGGCTTCGCTCTGCGGCATGAAGAGCGAGACAGGGCCCAACTGGATAACATACCACCACAACTGGTTCGACCACAGCGACTCGCGACACCCGCGCATACGCACCATGTCGGTACATGCCTACAACAACTACTACGACGGGAATTCCAAGTATGGTGTTGGGGCAGCCTTCCAGAGCAACGCCTTCGTCGAAGCCAACTACTTCCGTAACTGCAAGTACCCCATGCTCATCTCGAAGCAGGGCAGTGACGTGTATAACGGCGGCAGCTATAACGGCAAGGGAACTTTCTCCAACGAGGACGGCGGAATGATAAAGTCGTTCGGCAACAAAATCATCGGGGCGACACGCTACGTGACATACCAGCAGAACAGCACTCAGTTCGATGCCTACGAGGCAACGGCACGCGATGAGCAAGTTCCTGCTACGGTAGTAGCGGTTAAAGGCGGACGCGGATATGACAACTTCGACACCAATGCCACACTGTTCTATGACTACACTCCAGATGCCGCTGACGAAGTGCCGGCAATCGTAACAGGATGGCTTGGCGCAGGTCGAACAGGGCACGGCGACCTGCAGTGGACATTCAATAACGCCACTGAGGACAAGAACGATGCCGTCATCGCTGCTCTGAAGACAGCATTGCAGAACTACAAGTCGACGCTTGTCGGCATCTTCGGTGACGAGAATGCCGACAGCGGCGAGCAGGGAACCGATGTCACTCCCGGCGACGATGACAACCCCGGCGGGGATGACAACCCCGGCGGTGAAGTTACTCCCCCTACACCTACAGAAGGCACTATCCTCTGCACATTCGACAAGAATGGCAAGCCGTCGAGCAACGTCTTCACCGTTAGCGGCAACGGCTCGAACAGCAAAGGCTCAGCCGTCATCGACGGAAAGGAGTACAGCGAATGCCTGAAACTGGAGACGGCAACATCAGTGAAGTTCACCCTGTCGCAGAAGATGAAGATGACGCTGTATTTCGCCAGTACTGAGACGGCATCGATAAAAATCGACGGCACAAAGGTAACGGCAGCCGAGAACTACTACAGCTGCACTCTCGAAGCCGGCAGCCACGAACTGACAAAGGCTGACAGCCGCAACCTCTTCGGCATAAAGCTCGAAACGGCTACAGAGTAAAGCTAATGAATAATACTAACGAAGCAATTCTACTGAGACAGTAAAATCCGGACTATACGCTCAGCGCTCCTGCCGTCCCAACGGTCTGGGAGCGCTGAGTTTTTCCACTCTCCGCTTACCATATCGGCAACGTACTGACGTAGTTTCTCTACATTGCCGCCTACCAGGACATTTGTTCCTACAGAGACAGTCTCCTGGTGCTCGGTATAGTCGTTGAGTGTTATGCAAGGGACACCATTGAAGGTCGCCTCCTCAGCGACGTTGCCTGAGTCGGTAATTATTCCCTTGGCGTTAGCCGTCAGCCAACCGAACTCGAGGTAAGGCAGCGAGGGGATGAACCGCACCTTCGCTTCCTTTCTCTGCTGAGTAGAGTGAGAATGAATGCGTGAAACCGTAGCCAAAGCTTCTGGACGCAGTGGAGCAATAACAGGAATGTCGCCTACGACGCTGATGATAGCATCGAGCATCTTAGTCAGATTTGACTCATCAGCAAGAAGAACTCTGCGGTTCAGTGTCAGAACCATGTACGATGACGGTTCCAAAGCAAACGAAGACGGGGCTTTGAATCGTGGGAGATTATACCTGAGTGTGTCTATCAGGATGTTGCCAACCATATATGTCTGAGCTGCATCAGACTGCTGCTCGCGTGTTGCCACGCTATTGCTCTTGATACCGGCGGTGAACATATAGTCGCTAAGGGCATCGATAACCAGACGGTTCACCTCCTTAGGCATCGAGATGTCGAACGAACGTGTGCCGGCTACAAGATGAGCGACCTTCACACCACGCTTCTTCGCTGTGATAGCAGCTGCCATAGTCGATGCGAGGTCGTCGACAACGATGATGACATCGGCGGCATACTCGTCAAGATACTTGTCGAGCCGTCCCATGACCTGCGACGTTATCTCATTAAGCCGCGGACTGTCGACGCCGAGGAACACATCAGGCGAAGGCATCTGCAGGTCATCAAACAGAGACGGCTCCAGTGTCGGGTCATTCTCCCTACCGGCATATACGAGCCGGTAGTCAGCACCGTCGGCTTTCTCAATGGCACGTATCAGCGGTGCAACCTTGACAAAGTTGGGGCGTGCACCAACGACAATACATATTCTTCTCATCTCACAACTCGTACTTTTTACCTTTAACCTCTGAACTCTTACTGTCCGCTCCTTACCTCTTATAGAACTCCCTGTACCACTCGGCAAAGGCGCGAAGGCCATCGCGCAGCGACGTGGAAGGCTTAAAGCCGAAGTCACGCTCAAGTGCCGTCGTATCGGCAAATGTCGTGGGTACGTCGCCAGGCTGCATGGGCACCAGTTCCTTGTGCGCCTCAAAATCGTAGTCAGCAGGCAACACCTCTGCTCGTATAAGCTCCTGCTGCAGAATGTCAACAAACGTCAGCAGATTCTCAGGCTGGTTGTTGCCTATATTATATACGGCATACGGCGGCAGCGGCAGGCCGTCATCGCCGTTGCATTTCTCTGGTGCTCCCTGCATAATGCGCACCACGCCCTCGACAATATCGTCGACGTACGTAAAGTCACGCATACAGTTACCATAGTTAAAAATCTGTATCTTCTCACCACGACGCAGTTTGTTGGTAAATCCGAAATATGCCATGTCTGGGCGTCCTGCCGGTCCGTAGACGGTGAAGAAACGCAGACCCGTCGACGGGATATTGTAGAGTTTTGAATAGGCATGCGCCATCAGCTCGTTTGATTTCTTCGTAGCAGCATAGAGCGACACGGGATTGTCCACTTTATCATCGGTAGAGTAAGGAACTTTCTTGTTAGTGCCATATACCGACGACGACGAAGCATAGACGAGATGTTCAACCGGAGTGGCACCTTCGTCATAGGAATGACGGCACGCTTCAAGGATGTTATAGAAGCCTATAAGGTTAGACTGAATATACGCATCGGGATTGGTGATTGAGTAACGCACGCCAGCCTGTGCAGCAAGATTCACAACCACCTGTGGCTTATACTCGCTGAAGATGCTGTCTACGGCCACTTTGTCTGCTATGTCGCCTTTTACGAACAACCATCTGGCACTGCTCTCTGCCGCCAACCTGTCCAGTTCGTTTAGCCGCCACTCTTTCAAGCTTACATCGTAGTAGTCGTTCATATTGTCGATGCCTACGATGACGGCACCCTTCACATCCTTGAACAGGCGCTTCACGAGATTTGAGCCAATGAAACCTGCGGCTCCGGTAACTAATAATGACTTGTTGTCAAGACTAATCTTTTCCATATTTTTCTATTGCTTCGTAGTAAGTATCAAGGCTTCCAATGTCGAACCGTCCCGCCGTCATAGGCCAGGCATGCATCACCGTATGCTCCACCATGTAGTGCGCCAGATTACCGGGAGCATCCTTGCCGCAGCCATTCTCTACAGAGTGGCGTACCAGGTCGAGGTCTTCTTTCCTATATATATAAAAAGGTGGCACTGCCCACTGGGTCTTTGGCTCAAGCGGCTTCTCCTCCATCCCTAAGACACGCCAGTCGCCATCAACCTCCACGACCCCCGTTCGCTGAAGCTTCTCTATGCTTGGCTGACGGTGACACATGATGCATGATGTATGCTTATGACGCGAGAAGTCGACGAACTCGCGGAACGAGAAGAACAACAGGTTGTCGGCTGCAACGACGAGCATATCGTCGTCAATGCCCAATTTCTCCATCGCAAACAAGAGGTCGCAGACAGCACCGAGGCGGGTATCGTTTGTCTCAGTACCGTCATCGACTATCGTTACCGGCTTCATATAGTGCAGCGTAGATGCCCACTCCTCGAAGACAGGTGCAAAGCGGTGGTTGGTAATTATGACGTGCTCGTCGATATCAGCTATCTGGTCGATGTCGTCGAGCATCCGGCCAAGGATGGTATTGCTACCAATCTTGAGCAGCGGCTTGGGGAAGTTCTTCGTCAGCTCGCCAAGACGTGTGGCGTAACCGGCTGCAATAACAATATTCTTCATCGTTCAAACAAAACGTGCGCCCTCGTCAGGACTAACCCAAAACACTTGGAAGGTCTGTTCGTACTCGGGGAACTGCTCGAGGTAGCGCTGTGTCAACTGGCTCTCTATCTGCTCTTTCTGCTCCGGGTCCACAAGGGCTATGCAGGCGCCCTTAAAACCCGCACCGGAGAAGCGCCCGCCGTAGACTCCCGACAGCGAGCGCATGATGTCGTAGATAGCTATCAGCTCCGGCGATCCGCACTCGTAGTTATGGATGCTCGACTCGCAGGAGTCGAACGACAGTTTTCCGAACAGTTTAAGGTTGCCTGTTTCCCATGCCGTCACACCCTGTCGCACACGACGGTACTCGGTATAAAAATGCTCTGCGCGACGTGCAAAACGGGAAGGCATGGCTATCTTTGTCTTCTCGTATGTAGCTTTGGGGATATCGCGAAGGAATGTCTTATCGAACGACTTCAGTGGTTGGTCCATGTATGCCAACATATTCCATGCTGCAGTCTTACACTCGTAGACACGCAGGTTGTAGTCGCTGTTCACCAGCGAGCGTGTCAGTCCCGAGAAGAATATACCTATCTGGAAAGGTGCCATCGACGGGTTACGCTTGATAATGCGATACTCGTTGGAGTCACAGTCGAGAAACAACAGTCCGTCCTTGCGCCCCAAGGCTATGCACGCCTGGTCGAGCAGTCCGTTGTTCAGTCCTATGTACTCGCGCTCCGCCTCAGAGGCAATCTTCGCCACCTCAAACGGCTGCAGCTTTATATCGTTTGCTTTGGCCAATGCCATGACATAGGCAATGAGCACCGCAGCACTCGACGACAGACCACCGACGGGCAGAGAGCCCTTAAGCAGGCCATCGATGCCGCGTGTCAGCTCGAAGCGTTTGCGAAGCGCGAACTTTGCTCCGCGAGCATAGTCGCCCCAGTGGTGCTCACGCACCTGCGAAGGAGCATCTACTCTAAACGACACATCGCCTTCAAACGACAACGATGAGAGGTTCACCTGACTGTCCTCGCGTACGTTGAACCACAGGTCGACGCCCTTGTCAATGGCAAAACCCGTCACCAGACCGTGCTGGTGGTCGACGTGTGCCCCAAGGGGGCAGACACGATAGGGAGAAAAGATGTGATACTGGTAATCCATGATTTTTCGTCAACGATAATGTTGTTCATACAACACCGTCCCTGGAGGCTGTCAACGGTCAAGTTGCTCGTAAATGGAATTGTTAGACTTATACTCCGGTACAATCTGTTTCATCTTTCGGACGGTAGCCATATTGTCGTACTTTTGGGATAGCTCTACCAGCTCGTCGATATCCTTGCTCACCTGCGAGAAGTCGTACTGACGTACCTCGGCGATGCGGATTTTTTCATGGAACGACGGAATAGTATTCTCTTGCTCGTTTAGCACCTCCTCATAGAGTTTCTCGCCCTCGCGCAGGCCTGTGAATTCTATCTTCACGTTGCGTGCACCGCTGAGTTTTATCATTCGCTGTGCCAAGTCGACAATGCGTACCGGCTTACCCATGTCGAAGACGAATATTTCACCGCCATTTCCGCGTGTACCCGCCTCAAGCACCAGCTTGCAAGCCTCGGGGATGAGCATGAAGTAGCGAATGATATCGGGGTGTGTCACAGTGACGGGGCCACCGTGTTTTATCTGCTCCTGGAACAATGGTATCACACTGCCATTCGAGCCGAGGACATTACCGAAACGGGTCGTCACAAACTTTGTCGACCGTTGGCCGTCGACATTCATTTTTCTGTCAAGAGACTGCACGTAGATTTCACAAATACGCTTCGAGCAGCCCATGACGTTTGTAGGATTGACAGCCTTGTCGGTTGAAACCATCACGAACTTCCCGACACCGTACTTCACACTAAGGTCGGCCAGCACCTTGGTGCCATAAATGTTGTTGATGACGGCCTCGCTGGGGTTGTCTTCCATCATCGGCACATGCTTGTAGGCAGCCGCATGGAAAACATAGTCTGGACGGAAAGAACTGAACACATGCTCCATACGCACGCTGTGAGTGATGTTTGTTACCATCGTCTCAGCCTTAACCGACGGGAAATCCTTTGCCATCATAAGGCGGACATCATGCTCGGGGGTCTCGGCCTGATCGATAAGCATCATGGCGGCGGGACCGAAGGCGGCGACCTGACGCACTATCTCAGAACCAATGGAACCAGCAGCTCCAGTAATAAGTATCTTCTTGCCGGACAGTTGTGATCCGATAGAGCCCATGTCGACTTTTATCTCGTCACGGGGTAACAGGTCCTCGACACTTACCTCATGCAACTGCGACAGCTGGATATCTTCATGGCTGATAGCACGATTTTCTCCAGGCGCAAGCGCCTGCGCTTGCGCCTGCGCTGATGCCTTCCCCCGAGCCCGGCCGTCGCCGGGCTCGGGGGAAGGCATCATGAAGATGCGTATGCCAGCGTTGATGAGCAGGTCCTGCAAGCCCTTGTCCTCACGAAACTCCCTTGTTTTCGTTGGCGACACGAGCACTGCCTCAATATGTTCCCTCTTAATAATCCCCATCAAGTCATCACCAGTACCGTAGACATGCTCACCCATAAGCTGGTCGTGCGAGTCATAAGGGTCAGAAGTGATGAAACCTTTCAGGCGGAAACGCTTCGGATCCTGTATACGTATGCTCTTTGCCAATGCCACGCCACCGCTCATCGAACCATAGATGAGCACCTTCATGGCTCGCCGGTCTAACATCATAACATCGTACAGTGTCTTCACCAACACGCGCACACCCCACTGAAGGGCTGTCGCGATAATGAAGATTGCTACCAGATGCTCAGAGTGCAGGTGCACAAGAGCCCTTTCCGATACATAAAATAATGGATAGTGGATGAGAATAGCTACCACCAGCGAAAGGGCATTAGCATAGGCAACTCGCGCCAAGTCAACAAACGATGAGTATCTTACGATACCGTTATATGTGTGGAACACACGCATACCTATCCAGCTCACCGCCAAATAGACAAGCATCACACGTGCCAGTGCATATGAGTGCACGAGCATACCATATCCGCGATAGAAAAGCCAATAGACAAAGAACCCTGAAAAGATAAGAATCAGACTGTCAAGGACAATCATTATCCAGTAGGGCAATGCATTACGGCTCGTGTACCACTTCAGTATCTTGCTTAATGGATTTGCCATTCACCAAATTTAAGATTACGATTGTTTTAATAATTGCGTGCAAAGGTAAGCATAACTTTTCGAATTACAAAGCTTTATTCCATTCTTTTTGGTCCACACACACAGAATTTCTACTTGTTTTGGCCAATCCTTAGGATTGCACCTGCAGAAACTTCAGCCGAACGCATGTGCGTGTGACGATGATGCAGGTAGTTCAGTTTGTGCCACATCAGCCGGCCGCGCACCTCAAAGCCCAGCTTCCTCGTCGGCCAATACTCTGCTGTCGGTGCAACGATAACGGTAAGGGCATTGCCTGCCTCACCCTGGGTATCGCTTACCCGCAGTTTCTTCAGGTCTGCAGCATCGGCACAGTCGTAGCCAATCCACGAGAAGAGGTGAGAGAAGTCTATGTCAGCTCTTAGCCTGAGACTCTCTCCGAGCGACAGTCGGGAATATGCCTTCGCACCATAGCCGCTGCCCCAGGTGTAGCCCATGTCGCCATGCACCCTGTCGAGAAGCCGTACGGGTGTAGCCCCAAGGAGTACGCCGTTGAGATACAGCTGCTGTTCCCACGTCCATTGCCCCGCAGTACGGTAGGCGAATCCCGGGCCTATGGAGCCGACCTCCGAATAGCCTATGCAGTCACGGAACTTCTTCGATCCCGGGCTGGCATATTCAGGCTCGGCGTAGACATGATAGAAGTGATTGTATAATCCCCATGTCGTCTCCGTACCCGAAGGCAGCGTTTGCCCTTCCGACTTCCATAGCTGAGAGGTCACCTTTGTATAGTTCAGAAACGTCTGATGACTTCCCAAAGCGGCAGTGAACTCAAGGTTGAAATAATCGAACAGTCCCCTACCCTCAGCACCCATAATATCACCATAGGTAGCATACCAGTTAATATATGCCGAGCTTATTGTCGGCTGTCCTCCCGGATGCAGATGGCGGAAACCGGCAGAGACCGATGTCTCGAACACAGGGATACGATGATGCTGACCGCTGACGCGCCACGCATCGCCACGCAACAGACGGTTGACAGCTCCGACAGGATTGATGATTCCTGCCAACAGCTCACGCCCTATACGCTCCAATCCTCGCGAGCTCTCATCGAGTATGCAACCGCTGACGCGATGTAGTGTTTCGCCCAATGTCACACCTCCAAGCGGTGTCGTCACCATATCGTTGTACGAAGGCAGCTCCGCCTCAGCCGCCACCTCCCATAACATACTGCCGCCTAAGGAGAAAAGACTTGACACTCCAACGCCCATACCATTCTCTCGTGCGGTCAGGTAGTAAATTGCACCATGATACGGGTGTTCTATGGTATTGGTGTACATATAGTCCTCATCCCACCACCACTTAAACTCCTTCAAGTTCCGCTCCATCGACTTGAAAGTGACCTTCGAGAACGGTGACGATGACAACACGGAATTGTTGTAATACATTATTCCGGATGTTATGCCCACCGTCTCTACACCCGCCAGCCACGCACGCTTCTTGACAGCATCTGCCGCCCCCGTAGTGGCACTGTCAGTCAGCAGCGAGTCCGGCTGTGGCATACACGGCAGTGCTACCAAAAAAGCAAAGAGCAATAGGACAAAATATCTCACAATGAACTGTTTTTTTTCTTATGCGACCGCAAAAATACGAAAAAAAATCGTAACTTTGCACCGAGAAACAATAAAAGATTGTTATGAAAATCGGATTTGACAACGAGAAATACCTGAAGATTCAGTCGGAACACATCCGCGAACGCATAGCCAAGTTCGACGGGAAATTGTATTTGGAACTGGGCGGGAAGCTGTTCGACGACCACCACGCCTCACGTGTCCTGCCGGGGTTCAAGCCCGACTCCAAGCTCCGTATGTTCGCACAGCTGCGCGACCAACTTGAGATAGTCATCGTGGTGAATGCCGAGGACATCGAGAAGAATAAGGTGCGCGCCGACCTGGGCATCACCTACGACGAGGACGTGCTCCGCCTGCGCGACGAGTTCCAGAGTCGCGACTTCATGGTAGGATCGGTGGTCATCACGCACTACAACGGACAGCATGCCGCCGACCAGTTCCGTCATCGGCTGGAGCGTATGGGCATTCGCTCGTACGTACATTATTTAATAGACGGCTATCCGCACAACGTCGAACTGATAGCCTCCGATGAAGGTTTCGGAAAAAACGACTATGTTGAGACATCGCGCGAGCTGGTCATCGTCACCGCACCAGGTCCCGGCAGCGGCAAGATGGCCGTCTGTCTGTCTCAGCTATACAACGAGAACAAGCGCGGCGTTCGTGCCGGATATGCAAAGTTCGAGACATTCCCCGTTTGGAACCTGCCGCTTAAGCACCCGGTCAACATAGCCTATGAGGCAGCAACAGCCGACCTTAACGATGTGAACATGATTGACCCGTTCCATCTCGAGGCCTACGACAAAATTGCCGTCAACTACAACCGAGACATTGAGATATTCCCCGTTCTGAACGCACTCTTTGAGGGTATCTACGGCGAGAACCCCTACAAGTCGCCCACTGACATGGGAGTCAACATGATAGGATTCTGCATCAGTGACGACGAGGTGTGCTGCAATGCTTCGCGCGACGAGATTATCCGCCGGTACTACACCGCCACGAACAAGCTGGCCGACGGTGCCGACAACGAGCGCGAGGTGAGCAAGATTCTGTTGTTGTTCAATCAGGCAAAGATAACAACCGCCTACCGCCGCGTCACCGTAGCTGCGGCAGCCAAGCAGGAGCTCAGCGGACATACCGCTGCGGCCATAGAACTGGCCGACGGCGCTATCATCACGTCGAAGTCGTCACCACTATTAGGCTGTTCGGCAGCACTGCTGCTCAATGCCACGAAACACCTGGCGGGCATCGACCATGAGGCGAAGCTTATTCCGCAAAGTCTAATAGAACCGGTTCAGAAAACCAAAACGGAATATTTAGGTGCACGAAACCCGCGACTACATACAGACGAGGTGCTGGTAGCACTGAGCGTACTCAGCGAGAGTGACGAACGTTGCCGACGGGCACTGGAACAGCTGCCGTTGCTGCGA
>Ga0310697_10002930_pt1 | contig 17590 bp, 17 predicted proteins | sample 172DNAGHGlowgp2_FD_203883 | JGI IMG/M metagenome (GOLD analysis project Ga0310697, IMG submission 203883) | Sheep rumen microbial communities from Palmerston North, Manawatu-Wanganui, New Zealand - 1728 DNA GHGlow gp2 (v2) (version 2) | ecosystem: Host-associated > Mammals > Digestive system >... | reverse complement strand
CGAATGAAATGCATTACCTCACTGATACGGTTCTCGAGGCTATCTACGCGAAGCACCCGAAGACCAACTACAAGTGCAAGAACACATGGTATCTCGGTCTCATAGATCCCATTCCCGACAAGATCATCGATGCCGGTTACAAATATCTTATTGCCGCCCTTGCAAAGTTCGTTCCGGACCCGAAAAAGTAAGTGTTGACAAAGTAATTGAAAATAAATAACATATACTTGTCAATTCTTTGAAAATAAGCCCTCGCGGGCTTTAGGAGGCATAAATGGTATTTGAAAAAATCAGAGCTATGATAGCTGAACAGCTTGAAATTGACGAAGATTCAATCACTATGGAATCCGCCCTCATCGAGGACCTCGGTGCTGACAGCCTTGATGTTGTTGACCTCGTTATGTCAATTGAGGACGAGTTTGAGATTGAAGTACCCGATGAAGCCATTGAAAATATGAGAACAATAGGCGACGCTGTAAGATTCATCGAGGCAAACAAGTAATTTTTCAAAGATTCAGGCCCACGTGAACAGCACGTGGGCCTGCTTTTTAAAGGAGATTATGATGGCAGATCAGAAAAAGATGGTCGAAGAAATCACCTCGATGGAGGAGGACTTCGCCAAATGGTATACGGATATCTGCAAGAAGGCGGAGCTCATTGAGTATACGAGCGTCAAGGGCTGTATGGTAATCCGCCCGTATGGCTATGCCATATGGGAGAACATACAGAAAATTCTTGACGCGAAGTTCAAAGAGCTCGGCCACGAGAATGTATGTATGCCCATGTTCATACCGGAGAGCCTTCTTCAGAAGGAGAAGGACCACGTCGAGGGCTTCGCGCCCGAGGTGGCGTGGGTTACGCACGGCGGCTCGGAGAAACTCGAGGAACGCCTCTGCGTCCGTCCGACTTCCGAGACGCTCTTCTGCGAACACTATGCAAATATAATCCAGTCACACAGGGACCTTCCGAAACTGTACAACCAGTGGGTCTCCGTAGTGCGCTGGGAAAAGACGACACGTCCTTTCCTGCGCTCGCGTGAATTTCTGTGGCAGGAAGGCCACACAATTCATGCCACGGCCGAGGAGGCCATAGCGGAGACCGAGCAGATGCTGAATGTCTATGCTGACTTTTGTGAGCAGAACCTCCAGATTCCTGTCGTTAAGGGTCAGAAGACCGAGTCCGACAAGTTTGCCGGTGCCGTCTCGACATATGCCATTGAGGCGCTCATGCACGACGGCAAGGCTCTTCAGGCAGGCACGTCACACTACTTCGGCGACGGCTTTGCCAAGGCTTTCGGCATTCAGTATCAGTCCAAAGAGAACAAACTCGAATACCCGCATCAGACATCCTGGGGCATGACCACAAGACTCATCGGTGCCATCATTATGACACACGGTGACAACAACGGTCTCGTCCTTCCTCCGGATGTCGCACCCATTCAGGTCGTTATCATACCGGTCGCTCAGCACAAGGAAGGCGTGCTTGAGAAGGCTGAGGAGATTCGTTCTCAGCTGTCCTCATCCTACAGGGTCAAACTCGACGATTCCGACCAGAGCCCGGGATGGAAGTATTCCGAATATGAGATGAAGGGCGTACCCGTACGCCTTGAGATAGGTCCCCGCGATATTGAGGCGGGACAGTGCGTACTCGTAACAAGGCACAACCGTGAAAAGACGGTTGTCTCTCTTGACAATCTTGAATCCGCAATTGCCGAAAAGCTTGCTGAGGTAAAGGCAGGTATCTGGGAGAAGGCCGTTGAAAACCGTAAGAACAGAACTTACAAGTGCACAACCATGGACGAGATAAAACAGGTTCTCGCCGAAAAGGGTGACGGTTTTGTCGAGGCCATGTGGTGCGGCGACGAGGCCTGCGAGGACAAGGTCAAGGAGGAGACCGGCGTAGGTTCACGCTGTATTCCTTTCGCCCAGGAGCAGATATCAGACAAATGTGTCTGCTGCGGCAAACCGGCCAAGTGCATGGTCATGTGGGCCAATGCCTATTAAGGAGGTATTCTCATGGCAAACGTAACCGAAAAGATCTGGGAACTCGCTGAGCCTCTGGCAGCAGATTTAGGTCTTAAAATCTGGGATGTCCGCTATGTCAAGGAAGGTGCTGATTGGTTTTTACGCATTTTCATTGACAAGGAGGGCGGAGTCTCAATTGACGACTGTGTCGAGATGACACACGCCATCGACGGACCTCTTGATGAGCTTGATCCCATAAAGGACGCCTACACGCTTGAGGTGTCTTCACCCGGTGCCGAGCGCGCCCTGACAAGGGATTCTCATTTCGAGGAGTTTATCGGCTCAAAGGTTATGGTCAAACTTATTCGTCCGCTTGACGGAAAGCGTGAGTTTAAGGGAATCCTTAAGGGATATGACAAGGGCGATGTAACAGTCGAGACAGACGATACATCCTTCGTATTCAACAAGAAAGAGGCGTCATACGTAAAACTCGATGATTTTGACGACTATATCGCCGAGTAATAAATTGGTTGACATTATTATATAATAGTGCTAAAATGCCATCGTTAAGTAAATAAGTGTTGTATGGAGAGTGACTCAGGCGAGTCGCTCTCCACTCATTATGGAAGGATGATTTAAAAAAATGAACGAAGAATTCTTCTTGGCAGTTGAAGAAATGGCAAAGGAAAAAGGCATTCCGATTGAGTTCCTCTATGAGAAGATCGGAAACGCTCTTGTTGTGTCCGTAAGACGTATGTACAACGGCAAGGACATAGTATTTTGCGACATAAATCCCGAAAAGCAGGAACTTAAGGTGTTCCTCAGAAAGAACGTCGTCGAGGAGATCTCCGACGAAGACACCGACATTCTTGTCGAGGCTGCGCGCCAGTATAAGAAGAGGGCGAAGGCCGGCGATATCATTGAGATACCTCTTGATACCAAGGACTTCGGCCGTATAGCCGCGCAGACAGCGAAGCATGTTATCCGCCAGGGTATAAGAGATGCCGAGCGCGGACAGACAATGCAGGAGTTCCAGAGCCACAACCAGGAAATCGTTACAGCCAAGGTAATGGCAGTTGATCCGAAGACAGGCAACGCCACTCTCGAGATTGGCAAGGCAGAGGCTCTTCTTCCCCGTTCGGAGCAGATTCCGGGCGAGGAGCTCTACGACGGTGACCTCATTAAAGTATTCATAGTTGATGTACGCGACACGGAGAAGGGCCCGAAGGCCATGATCTCCCGCACGCATCCCGGTCTTGTCAGAAAGCTCTTCGAGACTGAGGTACCGGAGATTACCGACGGTACAGTCGAGATTAAAGAGGTTTCGAGAGAGGCCGGTTCAAGAACAAAGATTGCCGTTTACAGCGCTGACGAGAACGTCGACGCCGTAGGTGCGTGCATTGGCCCCCGCGGCGCCCGCGTCGCAAAGGTCGTCGACCTTTTAAACGGCGAGAAAATCGACATCGTTCCGTACAGCGATGATCCGGCACTCTTTGTCGGCGCAGCGCTTGCCCCGGCCGATGTCATCCGTGTTGATATCCTCTCCGAAGAGGAGCATTCCTGCAAGGTAATCGTACCTGATACCCAGCTTTCACTTGCCATCGGCAACAAGGGTCAGAATGCGCGCCTTGCGGCTAAACTCACCGGATGGAAGATAGACATAAACCCTGAAAGCGGTTTCTACGAAAGCCCCACGGAGGAATAATCATGCCTAAGAAAGTACCGCTTCGACGTTGCTGCGGCTGTATGGAAATGAAGCCGAAACAGGAACTCGTCCGAGTCGTAAAATCGAATACCGGCGACGTCAAACTGGACCTGACGGGAAAGGCGCCCGGACGCGGCGCGTATGTCTGCAGGTCATGCGAGTGCTTTGAAAAGGCCAGGAAAGCGCGTCGCTTTGAACGCGAGTTTTCCATGAAGATTCCCGATGAGGTGTACTCTCAGATGGAGGCGGAGCTGAAAAACAATGAATGATAAGGTTTTCGGAATGCTCGGTCTCGCGAGACGCGCCGGCAAACTGTCACCCGGACACGACGCCGCGTTTGAGAGCATAGCGAAAGGCAGGGCCAGGGCCTGCTTCTTGTGCAGTGATGCATCGGACAGACTGAAAAGAGAGTTTGACCGCACGACAAAGTATGAAGGCAGAGACGTACCTCTTCTTGAGGTGCCTTATCTCAAAGATGACCTTTACGCTGCAACAGGCATAAGAGCGGCTGTTTTCACCATTGATGATGAAGGCTTTGCGAAGAAAATACTGATGCTTTTGGAGGATATTGCTTAATGGAAATTAAATATAAACTTCACGAAGTTGCGAAGGACTTCAATAAACCCAGCAAGGATCTTGCGGAAGTTCTCAACAAGAGATTCCCGGAGCCGCAGAAGAAGTCAATGACTGCTCTCTCGCCCGAGGAACTCGACTACGCTTTTGAGTACTATACCCAGAACAACCAGGTAGAGAGCTTCGACGCATACTTTGCGATGCAGCCGGCACCCAAGCCCGCTCCGAAGAAGGAGAAAGAGGAGAAGGCAGAGGAGAAGCCGGAGAAGAAGGCGGAGAAGATTCCGACCAAGAAGGCTGAGCCCGAAAAGGAAAAGGCTCCCGCCAAGAAAGAGAAGATCCCGACCAAGAAGGTCGATCCCGAAGTTGAGGCTGCTCTGAAGAAGAAGGCTTCGACCAGTAATATGCATCCCTTCAAGAAGAAGGAGAAGGCCGATGACACCTATGTCCAGGCCAGGACCAAGGGTGAGGCCCGCACAATTGACACGCGCTCACAGAACGTTGACCTTGAGAAATACAACGAGAAGTATGAGCAGCTTTCAGGCTCACAGAACAACCAGAGAACTGACCGTGTCAACATGGGTAAGCAGAAGCTTAACCAGAAGTCAAAGCAGTACAGGAAGCAGCAGGGCATGCGTTCCAAGAAGCGCGAGTCCGAGGCTGACCGTATGAAGCGTATCGAGGCCGAGCGCAAAAAGAAGCACCTCGTCATCACCGTTCCCGAAGAGGGTCTCACGGTCGGCGGCGTAGCCGAGCTTCTTCACGCCACGGCTGCCGAGGTCATAAAGAAACTCTTTGCCCTCGGCCAGATGGCTACCATCAACGATATGCTCGACTTCGACACCGTTGAAATCATCGCGGGAGAGTTCGACGCGAAGGTTGAGAAGGAAGTAGTAATTACCATCGAAGACAGAATCATCGATGACACTGAGGATGACGAGGCGAGCCTTGAGCACCGCGATCCCGTCGTCTGCGTCATGGGTCACGTCGACCACGGTAAGACCTCTATCCTCGACGCCATCCGTCACACCGCCGTCACTGACACTGAGGCCGGCGGTATTACGCAGGCTATCGGTGCTTACAGAACCGAAATCAACGGTCAGAAAATCACCTTCCTCGACACTCCGGGCCATGCCGCATTCACTGCCATGCGTGCCCGCGGTGCCAAGGCAACTGATATCGCAATCCTCGTAGTTGCGGCTGATGACGGTATCATGCCGCAGACAATTGAGGCAATCAACCACGCCAGGGCGGCCGAGATCCCCATCGTTGTCGCAATCAACAAGATGGATAAGCCGGGCGCCACGGTGGACAGAATAATGCAGCAGCTCACCGAGCACGAGATAGTACCCGAGGAGTGGGGCGGCGACACAATCTGTGTACCCGTTTCCGCAAAGACAGGCATGAATCTCGACAAGCTCCTCGAGTCGGTACTTCTCGTAGCTGAGATGCTTGAGTTGCGCGCCAACCCGAACCGTGCCGCTAAAGGTTCGGTCATCGAGGCCCGTCTCGACAAGGGACGCGGACCCATCGCGACCCTCCTCGTACAGAACGGTACTCTTCACACCGGTGATATTATCGTCGCAGGTACGGCTGTCGGCCGTGTCCGCGTCATGACAAACGAGAACGGCCGTGAACTCACTGAGGCCGGACCTTCCATACCGGTTGAGATCACCGGTCTCCAGGAAGCTCCTCAGGCCGGCGACACTTTCGACGCCGTATCCGACGAGCGCCTTGCGCGTGAACTCGTCGAGCAGAGAAAGGACGCCGCCAAGGAAGAGCAGTGGGGCGCAATGCAGAAGGTCACACTCGACAACCTCTTCTCCTCAATTCAGGAGGGCGAGCTCAAAGACCTCAATATTATCGTCAAGGCGGACGTACAGGGCTCCGTCGAGGCGGTACGTCAGTCGCTTGAGAAACTCTCAAACGACGAGGTACGCGTAAAGGTAATCCACGGCGCCGTAGGCGGAATCGTCGAGTCAGACGTAATGCTTGCGAACGCTTCAAACGCCATAATCGTAGGTTTCGCGGTTCGTCCCGATCCGTCAGCCACTGCCATGGCTGAGCGTGACAATGTAGACATCCGCTGCTACAGAATCATCTACGACTGTATTGAAGAGATCGAATCAGCCATCAAGGGTATGCTCGCTCCCAAGTTCAGGGATGTCGACATCGGCCGCGCTGAAGTACGTAATGTATTCAAGATTTCCTCTGCAGGCACAATTGCCGGCTCATATGTACTTGACGGTAAGATTGTCCGTAACGCGAAAATCCGCGTAGTACGTGACGGTATCATCATCGCCGAGGATGAGATGAGCTCCCTCCGCCGTTTCAAGGACGACGTAAAGGAAGTCGCATCAGGTTATGAGTGCGGTATCGGACTTACCAAGTTCAACGACATCAAGGAAGGCGATATTTTTGAGGCCTTCATCACAGAGGAATACAGAGAAGATTAAGGAGGGACTGTTATGCCCGGGCACAGCAAAGACAGAGTTGCTGAGGACATAAAGCGTGAAATAATTGCCACCCTCAAAGACATAAAGGACCCGAGAGTCGCGGAGGAACTCCTCACCGTGGTTCGGGTCACGGTATCGGGCGATCTCTCATATGCCAAGGTCTACATCAGTGACCTTAAAGGCATTGAGAACGCGAAGGAGGCCGCGAAGGCGCTCAACGGTGCTGCAGGTTTCATCCGCCGTGAGGTGGGACAGAACCTGCACCTGAGAAAGGCGCCTGAGCTCAAATTCGTGGCTGACGATTCCGTAGAACAGGGTATGGAAATATTCAGAAAGCTCAATGAGATATCGGGAGGCTCATATGGTAATTGACAGCAAAAGAGTCATAGAACTCCTGACATCCGCTGACGATGTCCTTATACTGACACATAAGAATCCGGACGGCGACACATTGGGTTGTGCCGTCGCCCTCTGGCATGTCCTTACGGCTATGGGCAAGCGCGCCGCGGTAATAAACGGTCAGCCCATACCGAAGAGGTATGACCTTCTCTTTGAAGGTCTTGAAATGCCTGAGTTTGAGCCGAAGTTCATTGTCGCGGTCGATGTCGCGGACAATAAACTTCTCGGCAGCAAGCTTGACGCTTTATACGGTGACAAGGTCGATCTCTGTATTGACCATCACGCCACAAACGTGAATTACGCAAAGGAAACATTCTTAAACGGTGATGACTGCGCAGCGGCTCTCACTCTCTACCGTGTTTTCGCGGAGATGGGCGCTGAGATTACACCTGCTGTCGCAAATGCCCTCTATACGGGCATTTCGACTGACACAGGCTGTTTCCGTTACTCAAGCGTTACCTCAGAGGCTTACCGTGTCGCCGCTGACCTTATTGACTGCGGCGCGGACAACGCCCGCATAAATGTCGCCATGTTCGAGACAAAGCCGTTTGCCTACTACGACATGCTCTCAGAGGTTCTGAGCGGCATGCGCACGTTCTGTGACGGCAGGGTAATCGTTTTCAAGGTTACCAATGAGATGTTTGAAAAAACGGGCGCCACACCCGATGACTGTGACGCCATTGCCGCCATGTCACGCCAGTTTGAAGGCGCGCTCTGCGGCATTACGATGAAAGAGAAAGCAAACGGAGGCTTCAAGTTCTCGCTCCGTACGCATGAGCCGCTTAACGCGGCAGAGCTCTGCGCCGAATTCGGCGGAGGCGGACACATGCGTGCCGCGGGCTGCGACGCAGACGCGGGACTGGAAGAGGAAGTCCTCTCAAAACTTGTCGGCCTCATAGAAGACGAACTGAAATGACCGGTTTTATAAATCTCTACAAGCCATCCGGCATGACCTCGTTTCGCTGCGTATCAAAAGTGCGCGGTATTACGGGGGAGAAGAAGGCGGGACACTGCGGCACGCTTGACCCGCTCGCCGAAGGCGTGCTTCCGATAATGCTGGGCGGAGCGACCAGGTTCCTGGAATTTCTGCCCGACAGCACGAAGCGCTATACCGCCGTCATGCGTTTAGGGCTTACGACTGACACGCTCGACATCACGGGCGAGGTGAAAACGGAAAGCTCGGTATCATGCGGTTTGGAGGATATTCTCGCCGTCGCAAAAAAGTACAGAGGCGGCATTCTTCAGGTGCCGCCGATGTTCTCGGCATTAAACAAGGACGGTGTGAAACTTTATAAACTCGCCCGTAAGGGAGTGGAGGTCGAGCGTGAGGCCCGGCCCGCCACCATAAGCTCGCTTGAGACAAGCGTGGCGCCGGGCGAAAACGAATACACGCTCGACATAGAGTGCTCATCCGGCACCTATGTCCGCACGCTGATAGATGATATCGGCAGGGACCTCGGCTGCGGAGCGGTCATGACATCGCTCATCCGTACGTCAGCCTCGGGTTTCGATATCTCCTCATGCGTGACGCTTGAGGAGCTCGATGAGGCGGAGGATCCGTCCTCGTTCATAATATCCGTCGAAGAGGCTTTAAATGCTTATCCTAAGGCATTTGTAAGCGACGGACAGGCCCACCGTTTTATCAACGGAGGGGACCTGAATCTTGAAAGAATCAAAGAGTGTAAAGCAAATGGGCTTTACAGAGTGTATAATCAGGAGAGATTTCTCGGAATCGGCAGGGCCGATACGGCGGAGAAGAATCTCGAATTTTGCAGAGTTTATCAGGAGAGATGAAATGGCATCTGTAGTGGCTTTGGGCAACTTTGACGGTCTGCACAGAGGACATATGACCGTAATAAATGACGCTTTGGCAATGGCAAAGCGCCTTTCGGCCATGCCCTTCGCACTCGTCTTCAAAGAGCATCCCCTCACCGTTTTGACGGGAGAGGAGCAGCCCTGTCTCTTCAATTCGGAGACCCGCGCGGCCGCTTTCAAAAAGACAGGTGTCACGCTCTGCCTTCTTGAGTTTGAGGAACTTAAGGACATGAGTCCCGAGGAGTTCTTCGATGAGATAATCATAAAGCGCATGGGCGCTGTCGGCGTCTGCTGCGGTTTCAACTACTCCTTCGGCAAGGGCGGCAAAGGCACGCCCGAGACCTTAAAGGCGCTCTGCGAGAGGGCGGGACTTGAGTTTTCAATGTCACCTGAGTTCGACTTTGAAGGCCAGCCCGTCTCGACGACGCGCATAAAGAAGGCCCTCCTGCGCGGCAAAATAGAGACGGCGAACCGCATGCTCGGCCGCCCCTACTCCTTCCGTCTCCAGGTCGTCGACGGAGACAAGCGCGGCCGTCACCTCGGCGCGCCGACAATCAATCAGGAGGCCGACCCGCATCTTGTCATACCGAAGTACGGTGTTTATATGAGCAAGGCGACGGTGGGCGACAAAAGCTATCTTGCAATCACCAATATAGGCGTAAGGCCTACATTCTACGATGACGCGAGACCGTCAATAGAGACGCATATTCTTGACTTCGAGGGCAATCTCTACGGCAAGTTTGTCGAGGTTGCGCTCCTGCGCTTCCTCCGTCCGGAGAAGCGCTTTGACTCCTTCACGGACCTGGAGGTCCAGATAAAAAATGATGAGCGCAAAGTGCGCAAACTGGCTGAAGAGGCCAGGGAACACAAAAGATAAGTAAATTGGCACTTTACTTTTAAATGTAATTGTGTTAATATAAGCAAGCCCTTTTCTCGGAGCACGGCGTATGCCGCTATGCGGATCACCGTTACCGTGTCCTGGGAAAGCGGAAAATTTTTCAATGAGGTGAAAGAAATGACACAGGAAGAAAAGCAGGCCATAATGGCTGAGTACGCGACACACGAAGGCGACACGGGTTCTCCCGAGGTTCAGATTGCCGTTCTCACAAAGAGAATCAACGACCTGAATGCTCATCTTAAGGAGCATCCGCACGACTTCCACTCAAACAGAGGACTTCTCAAGATGGTCGGTAAGAGACGTAACCTTCTCACATATCTCCAGAAGACGGATATTGAGCGTTACCGTTCCCTCATCTCGAGACTCGGACTCAGAAAGTAATGCGCTGTGGGGCAGATGGCAGCTTTGCCATCTGCCTTAAATTGCTTTTTATGGAGCAGTTTTCATTGTAAAAACAGGAGGCCGCCCAAAAGGGATTAGCGGTAAATTAAGGACCCGGAAACCGGATCTTTAATTTATTGCTAAACCTCAGGGTTTAAAACAGGCCTCCTTTTGAAAAATAAAAAGGAAGGTAAAAGAAATGTTTGAAAACTACAAGGTTTATGAGACAACCCTTGCAGGCAGACCGCTTCGCCTTGAGACAGGCAAGATGGCCGGCCTCGCAAACGCGGCCGTTTTCGCAAACTACGGTGAGACAGCCGTACTCTGCACAGTAACGGCATCCGCAAAGCCGAGAGAGGGCGTTGACTTTTTCCCGCTCTCAGTTGACTACGAGGAGAAGATGTACTCCGTAGGCCGTATCCCCGGCTCTTTCCAGAGAAGAGAGGGTAAGGCTTCAGAGAAGGCTATACTCGCTTCACGCTGCATTGACAGACCCATCCGTCCGCTCTTCCCGAAGGACATGAGAAATGACTGCTCTGTCGTTGCAACGGTTATGTCGGTTGACCCCGACTGCTCACCTGAGATAACAGCCGCAATCGGCGTTTCAGCCGCTATTGCCATCTCCGATATTCCGTGGGCAGGCCCCATCTCTTCAGTAGACGTAGGTCTTGTTGACGGCGAGATAGTCATCAACCCCACACTCGAGCAGAGAGAGAAGACAGAGCTTAAGCTCACAGTCTCCTCAACAGCCGACCTCGTCGCAATGATCGAGGCAGGCGCAAACGAGATTCCCGAGGACAAGATGTTTGAGTGCATCATGGCAGGCCATGAGGTAAACAAGGAAGTTGTTAAGTTCATCAACTCCATCGTTGCCGAAATCGGCAAGCCGAAGTTTGAGTTCGAGTCCAACGATCCGGACCCGGCAATCCTCGATGAGATCGAGGATTTCTGCGTCAAAGACGTAGAGGCTGCTCTCGACACAGACGACAAGAATGTACGCGACGAGCGTCTTCTTCCCATATATGACAAGGTTCATGAGAAGTATGATGAGCTCTTCCCCGAGCAGGAAGGCAAGATCGACGAGATCATGTACCTCATCCAGAAGCACATCGTACGCCGCTGGCTCAAGGATGAGCACAAGCGTGTAGACGGCCGTGGTATCGACGATATCCGCCCGCTCAACGCTGAGGTTGACCTTCTTCCGCGTGTTCACGGTTCAGGTATGTTCACCAGAGGTCAGACACAGGTGCTCTCCGTTGCAACACTCGCTCCCATGTCAGACGCGCAGCGTCTTGACGGTCTCGATGAGGACACGGAGAAGCGTTACATCCATCACTACAACTTCCCGTCCTACTCCGTAGGCGAGACAAAACCGCCGCGCGGCCCCGGCCGTCGTGAGATAGGCCACGGCGCTCTCGCAGAGCGCGCACTCCTGCCGGTAATTCCGTCCGTTGAGGACTTCCCTTACGCCATTCGCGTTGTCTCAGAAGTACTCTCGTCAAACGGTTCTACATCGCAGGGCTCCGTATGCGGTTCCACACTTGCGCTCATGGCTGCAGGTGTTCCGATCAAGGCTCCCGTAGCAGGTATCTCCTGCGGTCTCATCACAGGTGAGCAGGGCGTTTACGGCGACTTCATGACCATGGTCGACATCCAGGGTCTTGAGGACTTCTATGGCGACATGGACTTCAAAGTTGCCGGCACACACAAGGGTATCACGGCCATCCAGATGGACCTCAAGGTTCACGGTCTCACACCCGAAATCATCAAAGAGGCCTTTGAGAAGACAAGAAAGGCCCGCATCTACATCCTCGATGAAGTAATGCTCAAGTGTATCCCCGAGGTACGCCCCGAGCTTTCAAAATATGCTCCCAAGATGCTTACCACAACCATCAGCCCCGAGAAGATCGGCGATGTTATCGGCAAGCAGGGTAAGGTTATCCAGAAGATCTGCGCTGAGTGCAACTGTAAGGTTGACGTCAACGACGAAGGTCAGGTATTCGTATCTGCTCTTGATCTTGAGGACGCTCAGAGAGCCATCTTCATGGTAGAGACAATCGCGAACGATCCCGAGATCGGCGCAATCTACAAGGGCGTTGTAACGAGGCTCATGAGCTTCGGTGCCTTCGTTGAGATTGCTCCCGGTAAGGAGGGTCTCGTTCACATCAGCCGTCTCGATGTAAAGCACACCGATAAGGTTGAGGACGTTGTAACCGTAGGCGACGAGATTATCGTCAAGGTTATCGAAATCGATGACCAGGGCAGAATCAATCTCTCCCGCCGCGATGCTCTCATTGAAGTAGAGGGCGCCGTACCTGAAAACGACATCGAAGAGGAGAGACCTCAGAGAAGACAGGGCGGCAATTTCCGCAGAGGAAACAACAGAAGATAACAACGACATAAATCGGTAAGGAGGTCAGAAAATGAGTACTCCGAAACAGAATAAGAGGTGGGCAAAGCCTCTGGGCTTTCTCGTAATAATTCTCGCAATAGTCGGTATCGTCTTTATTGTTCTTACGGCAGTAGACACAATCGTCTCAAAGCGTGAGGCGGCCAAGGTTGCCGAGATGCAGAAGTTCCAGACAATGCTCGTCCCCGTCGTAATGAACGACATCTCCGAATTTGACGACATTACGAAGGCCGACATGTCTCAGCTCATTGAGGCCTCAATCTGGGCGATCATCAAGAGCGATGTAGCGACCGACGAATATGAAGTCGAGGACGGTATGATCTTCTACCCGGCCGAAGAAGTCGAAGCGAAATTCATTTCGCTTTTCGGAGCGGAGCGTGAGATAGAGCACCAGACGGTGACCTCGTCCGCGTTCGAGTTTGTATATGACTCCGAGAAAAATGCCTATAAGGCCCCCATCACGGGTGTTGACGCAACCTATATTCCGCGTGTCCTCGATATGACGGAGAAGAGTAACACCATAGTTTTAACCGTGGCTTATCTCTCCGGCAGCGGTTTCGTACAGGCCGACAACGGCGACATTGTCGATCCGGCACCGAGCAAGTACGTAAAAGTCACTCTGAGAGAAAAGGGTAAGGCTTACTACATAAGCGCGATTCAGCCGACAAGTGCCCCGGAGGCAATGGGCAAGAATAAGTAAGACGAAAGGCATCTTGAAAACAAAATTTCAAGATGCCTTATCTTAAAGGTGAAATATGGACGCAAAACTTGAAAAGGCACTGTCCGCGGTTCAGAAACCGGGACGATATACAGGCGGTGAACTGAACAGCGTTGTAAAGAGCGCTGATTCGGTGGATATACGCTTTGCCTTCTGCTTCCCCGACACGTATGAGATAGGCATGTCTCACATAGGCATGAAGATTCTCTACTCCCTCATAAACGACAGGGAGGATGCCTGGTGTGAGCGTGTCTTCGCTCCCGCACCCGACATGGAGGAGCAGATGAGGGCAAATGACATACCCCTCTTCGCCATCGAGTCAAAAGACAAACTCTCGGACTTCGATGTCATAGGTTTTACGCTCATGTATGAGCTCTCCTTTTCAAATATACTTAATATGCTGGAGCTCGGCGGCGTGCCAATGCTCGCGAGCGAGCGGCACGACCTTAAAAACTTCGTTGTCGCCGGCGGCCCCTGCGCGTCGAACGCGGAGCCGATCTGCGATTTTGTCGACGCGTTTTTACTCGGCGACGGCGAGGAGATAATGAATGATTTCCTCGACCTCTACAAAGAGTACAAGGACCGCGGAGCGGGCAAGGAGAAATTCCTCACCGCAGTGGCAGGCATACAGGGTGTATATGTGCCCTCACTCTATGACGTCACTTACAAAGCGGACGGCACCATAGACGCAGTCACACCTAAAAACGGAGCGCCCGCCGTCGTGCACAAGAGGATAGTCAGTGACCTGGACAAGGCGCCTTACCCGGACAGATTCGTAGTGCCCTTCATAGAGGTTGTGCACGACCGCGTAAGCGAGGAACTCTTCCGCGGCTGCATTCGCGGATGCCGCTTCTGCCAGGCGGGCTTCATCTACCGCCCCATAAGGGAGAAGTCACCGGACATCGCAAATGAGCAGGCGAAGGCCCTGATAAAGAATACGGGCTATGATGAGATAAGCCTTATCTCACTGTCCACATCCGACTATACGGGCATTCAGCCGCTTTTAAACGACATGATTGACTGGACGCAGGAGAGGAATGTAAACATAAGCCTTCCCTCACTGCGCGTGGATAACTTCTCCGACGAGCTCGTCGAGAAGATGAAACTTATAAGAAAGAGCGGCCTCACATTCGCTCCCGAGGCCGGTTCACAGCGTCTTCGTGACGCGATAAACAAGAATATCACCGAGGAGGAGATACTGAGCACCGTCCGCATTGCCTTCAAAGGCGGCTGGACGACGGTCAAACTCTATTTCATGCTCGGTCTGCCCACGGAGACATTCGAGGACATAGAGGAGATAGTAAACCTCTCCAGACGCGTTGTGACGGAGTACTACCGCACACCGGACAAGCCGAAGGGAAAGCAGCTCGTAATCAATGTCAGCGCTTCTCCGTTCGTGCCGAAGCCTCATACACCGTTCCAGTGGGAGCCGCAGGCGACCACGGAGGAACTGGATGAGAAGCGCGCATATCTGCTCGAGCAGACGAGGGTGCCGAAATCGCACATTCACCTCTCGGCGCATCATACGGACACAATCTTCCTTGAGGCTGTCTTCGCGAGAGGCGACAGGCGACTCGGCAAGGTCCTGCTCGAGGCCCACAACCTCGGCTGTAAATTTGACTCCTGGGACGACCAGCTTCGCTTCGATCTCTGGCAGCAGGCTTTCGAAAACTGCGGCGTCGATCCGAAGTGGTATGCCTACAGACGCCGCAGCTACGAGGAAATCCTGCCTTGGGATCATCTCGAATACGGTGTCACCAAGGAGTTCCTCATCAGAGAAAACGAAAAATCGAAGAGGAATGAGACCACTCCTCACTGCAGAATAAAATGTGCCGCGTGCGGCGCTTCATCATTAAACGGAGGTAATTGCGATGCAAAATGCAAGAATCTTCTTTGAGAAGCGCGGCGACGCCAAATACATCTCCCACCTTGACCTCATGCGCTGTTTCTCCAGGGCAATCTCGAGGGCGGAGATACCTCTCTGGTACACCGAGGGTTTCAACCCGAGACCGTATATGAATTTTGCCATGCCCCTGTCACTCGGCATGGAAGGGCTTTCAGAGATTCTCGATATCAGGCTGAACGAAGAAATGTCCTTTGACGAGGTGAAATCGAGGCTCGAAAAGGTCATGCCCCCGAACATCCGGATAATTGACGTGAAGGAGCCCGTAAAGAAGGCTCAGCTCGTGGCTTTCTCAAGATACAAGATTGAGATAAAACAGGAGCAGATGCCGCAGGAAGCCTTTAACAACGCGGTTTTTGAGAAACTGTCCGATGAGAATCTGACGATTTCCAAGGTCGGAAAGCAAGGAAAACAGAAGGTTGTAAAGGAAATTGCCTTGACAGGGCATATAAAAGATGTGAAAATCTGGTCCGACGATGACAAAACAACAACTGTTTTACTGACGCTGCCGAGCAATCCGACATTCGGAATAAACCCGAATATCCTTATAACAAGGGTGCTTGAGCTCATTCCGGTCGAGCCCGTTTTCGTTCATATTACGAGAAAATGCATGCTGGATGAGAACTTTGAGATTTTCTCGTAAGACTTGCGGGCATCATTGTTTTTATTTATAATCAATTAGTAATAAACTCAAAGGCGGTGAGTATGATGGGAAAGAAGAACGATAAAAAGTATACGCCTGACGTCCTGGCGATAGGTGCCCTGGCTTATGCCGGCAGCGCCCTGACTCAGCGTATACTCCTCCAGCCCAGGACCGAAATAAAACTCGCTGAGGGCTTTACCGTACCCGTACAGGGTATTCTGCCCTTCTCTCAGAAATATATCGCCGAAATAACAAGGACTGCCTTAAACAAGGTTCTGCCCACGGCAATGAGTGCATCCGTCTTTGTGATGGAAAAGATTCATGTGCGTGAGCAGTTTAAAAAGGGCCTCCTCTGGTTCCTCTACGACTATCTGGGCAGATACTCGTTAAACAGCGTAACTGCGTTCTTCACACGAAAATCCAGGTCGTCCGGCAGGGGCGACTACCGCGATTTTCTTCGAAAGAACATTGAGAAATACCTCGCGGAAAAGACTGACCGCGATGAACTCATAAAGAACCTGACCGGTGAGATTGTAAAAATACTCGGCCTGATCACTGAGGGCACCATGGCATCCATCATTTTCAATGAGAAGTTTGCCGAGGCGGCCTCCGGCACGATTGCCGCGGCGGTTGACCGCTTCCTCGCGGATGACGCGGCAAACCGCCTGACCGAGTACATAATAAAGATGGCATCCTCAATAGAAAATCTGACAATTCCGGGATTTCTCACTGACGTACTCGGTATAGGCCGCGTCGAGATGGCAAACTTCATAGATATAGGCTACGACGCCGTGTTCGGACCGGACATGGTCAATGCCGTAAAGACGATGAAGGCAGGAGATTCCGCATACAACCTCATAATGGATGTGGATTACAAAAATGCCATGAACCACGTCTCTGACAGTGATCTTCTCAGGATTAATGCCACGAGCGCTGTGCTCGCCATGAGCATCTATTCCTTCTCCAAGAGAACTGTCCGCAGATTCTACAAAAATCGTGACAGGCTCGCGGGTATCAGAAGGGGAGTCAGTTCCCTCTTCTCCGACAAAGAATTTCTGGGAGAAGATGAAGAATGAGGATGAGAAAAAAGAAGTACCTCGATGAGCGCATTGACGCCTGTGAGGGACTTCTTCTGACACTTGTATCCGAGGACAGGAACTTCGAGACCGCAAAGGAGAAGAAGAACTACCTCGATTTTGAAGAACTTTTCGGCAATGCAAATCCCGTATATATGGAGATAGGCTGCGGAAAAGGACAGTTTGTATGCGAACTCGCGAAACTGCATCCCGAATATAATTACCTCGCCGTTGAAAAGGTCGGAAACGTCATCGTATCCGCTGCGGAGCGGGCGAAAAACGAGGGACTCCAAAATGTCCGCTTCTTAAAATGCGGGGCGGAGTACCTGCAGTGCTTCATACCGGAAAAGAGCATAGAGGGACTTTATCTGAATTTCTCCTGCCCCTATCCGAAAAAGGCATATACATCTCACCGTCTCACAAATGAGAGGTTTCTGAATATATACAAGGATATCCTGAAAGACGGTGCGGAAATCCATCAGAAGACTGATAACATGCACTTTTTTGAGTACTCGATTGAAGAGTTCACGAAGTGCGGCTTCGCGCTGAAAAATATCTCCCTCGACCTGCACTCAAGCGACTTTGAGGGCAATATCGTGACGGAGTATGAGAGTAAATTTGTCGCCGAGGGCCTGCCAATCTACAGGCT
>Ga0310697_10002927_pt1 | contig 17603 bp, 10 predicted proteins | sample 172DNAGHGlowgp2_FD_203883 | JGI IMG/M metagenome (GOLD analysis project Ga0310697, IMG submission 203883) | Sheep rumen microbial communities from Palmerston North, Manawatu-Wanganui, New Zealand - 1728 DNA GHGlow gp2 (v2) (version 2) | ecosystem: Host-associated > Mammals > Digestive system >... | reverse complement strand
CAGCATTGGAAATGGAATGGTAAGATTCCAGCAGGTTGTCAGCGTTGTAGTAGAACTGTATCTGGTCGACTCCGTCATCGGAATAGAAGCGGTCGAGGAAATAATCCTGCGCCATGGCTGCGCGGCAGGAGAGGAGGGCGGTGAGGACAAGGAAGAATCTTAGTTTTTGCATGATGTAATTGCTTTAAGGTTTTGATGCGCAAAAATACATATAATTGTTGACTGTGCAAGATATTTGGCTGTTGTTTAATTGTTGATAAAAAATTCTTCCTTTCCCCCTTGCCCCATACCCAAAAACAAATTATCTTTGAACCCCGAAAATTCGAGCAAAATTTCCCCCAACTCTAAACTCTAAACCTTAAACTCTCAACTGATTATGTTTTTAGTCTTCGATACAGAGACTACTGGTCTTCCCAAAATTGAAAACGCGCCGCTGACCGACTTCGACAACTGGCCACGCATGGTGCAACTGGCTTGGCAGATCCATGACGAAAAGGGCCGTTTCGTGGAGAACCACAACTATCTCGTTCAGCCTGACGGCTTTGTCATCCCCATCGACGCCAAGATGGTGCACGGCATCTCCACCGAACATGCCATGAAATACGGCAAGCCGCTCAACGAGGTTCTCGATCTGTTTATGATTTCCGCCGCCAAAGCGAAATACCTTGTCGGTCACAATATCAATTTCGACCTCAACGTGCTGGGCTGTGAGTTCCTGCGCTGCGGTCGCGAGAATCCCTTGCGGCGTTGGCAAATCATCGACACCTGCACGGAGAAGACGGCCGCGTTCTGCCAGTTTCCTGGCGGCAAGGGCGGTAAGTTCAAGCTGCCACGCTTGGGCGAGTTCCATCACCTGTTGTTCGGCGAGTATTTCGACTCGGCTCATAACGCCTGTGCCGATGTGGAGGCCACTGCCCGCGTCTTCCTCGAACTGATACGTCGTGGTGTGTTGGATGAGACCGACTTGCATGTCGATGCCCAGTTCATCGAAGACTTCAAGGCCGCCAACCCCGATGTGATACAACCCGCTGGCATCAAGGTGGAGGCGAACTTTGACGAGGAGGAAAAGGTAGAGGAAGAGCCCGAAATGGGCAACTATATCCCGCAACACTTCACGCATCTGCACGTCCACTCGCACTATTCCATGCTCGATGGCATGTCGAAGGTGCCCGATTTGGTGAGCAAATGCAAGAAAAACGGTATGTACAGCCTCGCCCTCACGGATCATGGCAATATGTTTGGCATCAAGGATTTCGCCGATACGGTAAACAAGGAGAACGGCAATGTGAAGGACGCCATCAAGGAACAACAAGCCATTATTGAGAAGCCAGAGTCTACCGATGAGGAAAAGATTGCTGCCCAAGAACAAATCGAAAAGCTGAACAAGCAGTTCTTCAAGCCTATTTTCGGAATTGAGACCTATTGCGCTCCCATCAGTATCGACAAGCGTGATGGTCGCCAAGACCGTGGCTGGCATCTTATATTATTGGCCAAGAACAAGACGGGATACCATAGCCTCTGCAAGTTGAGTTCCATCGCCTACACCCAAGGTTTCTATTACAATCCCCGCATTGACCACAGCCTACTGGAAAAATACCATGAAGGCTTGATCTGCAGTTCGGCATGTCTTGCCGGTGAGGTCCCACAGAAAATCATGAATGGCGACATGGCAGGCGCTGAAGCGTCCATCGAATGGTTCAAGAGCTTGTTTGGTGACGACTATTACCTTGAGATACAGCGTCATAAAACTGATAAACCTGGTGGCGACACCGAAGTGTACGAACGTCAAAAAGAGGTGAACAAAATCATCTTTAATTTGGCGAAGAAACATAACGTCAAGGTCATTGCCACCAACGATGTGCACTTTGTGGAGGAGGAACACGGCGAGGCACATGACCGTCTCATCTGCTTGAGCACTGGCAAAGACTTCGATGACCCAACGCGCATGCACTACACCAAGCAGGAATGGTTGAAGACGCCTGAAGAGATGGGCCGTATCTTCTCCGACCATCCTGAGGTGCTGGAGAACACGCAGGAGATTGTCGACAAGGTGGAGACCTATAGCATCGACTCCGACCCGATTATGCCTAAATTCCCCATCCCAGAGGACTTTGGAACAGAAGAGGAATATCGCGCGAAGTTTACCGAGGAAGACCTCTTTAATGAGTTTACCCGCGACGAGCATGGCAATGTGGTGATGTCGCAGGAAGAGGCTGAGAAGAAGGTCAAGAAACTGGGCGGCTACGACCGTCTCTACCGCATCAAGCTCGAAGCCGATTACTTGGAAAAACTGACTTGGGAAGGTGCACACAAACGCTATGGAAAGGAACTTACCGAAGAGCAGATTGAGCGTATCAAGTTTGAATTGCATGTGATGAAGACCATGGGTTTCCCGGGTTACTTCCTCATCGTGAGTGATTACATTCGTGCCGCCCGAGAAGAACTGAGCGTTTCGGTGGGACCTGGCCGTGGATCGGCAGCAGGCTCTGTTGTGGCCTATTGTTTGAAAATCACTGATTTGGATCCACTGAAATACGATTTGCTGTTTGAGCGTTTTCTCAATCCTGACCGTATCTCGTTGCCTGATATCGACGTTGACTTCGACGATGATGGACGTGAGCGTGTGCTCGACTGGGTGACCAAGAAATACGGCGTTGAAAAGGTGGCACATATCATCACCTACGGCACAATGGCAGCCAAGTCGGCTATACAGGATGTGGGCCGTGTTCAAAGGGTTCCACTGTCGGTGGTGAACGAGATCAAGGGGTTCATCCCCGATCGTGGCTTCGACGAATCCTTGGTGAAGGCTGTGGAAGGCACGTTGCCGAAGAAAATGCCCAAGGTCAACCTGAAAAACTGCTATAAGTATGTGCCCGAACTGAGGGAGCGTCTCAATGGCGCCGACCCCAATGTCTCGTCAATGTTGGTTTATGCTTCAGAACTGGAAGACACCAACAGGCAGACTGGTATCCACGCTTGCGGCGTGATTATCGGCGCCGACGACTTGACCAACGTGGCTCCTATAGCCACCGTTGAAGACCGTGAGACTAAGCAAAGGGTGGTGGTGACCCAATACGATGGCCATGTCATTGAGACGGTGGGCCTCATCAAAATGGACTTCTTGGGTTTGAAGACCTTGACCTTGATCAAGGATGCCTTAAAGAACATCAAAAAAACACGAGGTGTCGACATCGACATCGACCACATCCCGATTGACGACAAGGAGACCTACGAGTTGTATTCGGCTGGCAACACTATAGGCACGTTCCAGTTTGAGTCGCCGGGTATGCAGAAATACTTGCGTGAGTTGCAGCCTTCCGTCATTGGCGACATTATCGCTATGAACGCACTTTACCGTCCCGGCCCGATGGACAACATCCCTGACTTTATTGCCCGCAAGCAGGGCAGGCAGGAGATCAAGTACGATTTCAAATGCATGGAGAAGTACCTGAAGGACACTTATGGTATCTGCGTCTATCAAGAGCAGGTGATGTTGCTCTCGCGCGAGTTGGCCGACTTCACCAGAGGCGAGTCCGATACATTGCGTAAAGCCATGGGTAAAAAGCAGTTGGCTAAGATGGAGGAGCTTTATGGCAAGTTCATGAAACAAGGTGTAGCCAAACTGACGGTGACCGAGAACCTGCCCGAAGAGGAGGTCCGAAAGCGTCTCGAAAAGATTTGGGAGGAGTGGAAGAAGTTCGCTTCCTACGCCTTCAACAAGTCGCATGCGGCTTGCTACAGTTGGGTGTCATACCAGACGGCTTACCTCAAGGCGCACTATCCTGCCGAGTTCATGGCGGCAGTGCTCAACAACGAATTGGGCGACATCAAGAAGGTTAACTTCATGACCGAGGAATGCAAGCGCATGAAGATTGCAGTGTTGGGTCCTGATGTCAACGAGTCGGAATACACTTTCTCTGTCAATGACAAGGGTGAAATTCGCTATGGCATGGGTGGCATCAAGAATGTGGGTGAAGCCGCTGTGGCAGGCATCGTGGCAGAACGTGAGGCAAATGGTAAGTTCAAGGATTTTAGCGACTTCTTGATACGTGTGACCGACAAAGGACTCAACGTCCGAGCCCTGGAAAGCATGGGTATGGCTGGATGCTTCGACAGCTTCGGAGGTTTCCATCGTGCCATGTTGTTCTATGTCGCCCCCAATGAGTCTTCGCCATTCTCCGAGAAGGCCATGCGCATGGTAGCTTCATATAAAGATCGCAAGAATTCTTCGCAGATGGACCTCTTCGGCTTCGGTGATGAGGGTGGGGCAGAGGAGGCCTTCTCTATGCCTTTGCCGCAATGCGAGCATTGGTCGAAAATGCGGGAACTGGAGATGGAAAAAGCGGCCTTGGGCTTCTATATCTCGTCGCACCCGATGGAGGTCTACCACCTGCCCATCAGATATTTCGCCAATTGTAACTTGGAGACCATGCAGTTGGCCATGATGGATATCGAGAAGAATCAAGGTAGGCCGGTTCGGGTGGCAGGACAAATCACCAGGTCGGAAGAGTTCCCCACCAAGAGCAATCCTCAAAACAAGTACGGACGCTATACCATTGAAGATCAACATGGAACATATAATTTCATGCTTTTTAGGGAGAATTTCCTGAGATTCAACGATTTGCTGAAGGTGAATGAGTATGTGATGCTTTATGGCACTTTGGCAAAACCCTATCCCAAGAAAAATGGCGACGAGGTGATCCCGCCAACGTCTTTAGAGGTGCGCATCAACGACGTGAAGTTGCTCGACACCTTGCTGGGTGCCATGAGCAAAACAGTTTATATAAAGCTGAATGTCGCCAAGATGGGGAAGGAGGACGTGGATGAATTTGTCAAGTTGATAAAGGATAATCCTGGGAAACAGAACTATAGGATACACGTTTTTGATGCAAAGCGGTCATGCAATTTGTCTCCCGCCAAAGGTGCTATCGATGCCCAAGAGGTGTTGCCATTGCTGGAGAAAGACCCCTTTGTGCGTTTCGTGGAATTTGATTTGAGGTAATAAAAGTTGCGATTTGAGAAAAAATTGCTATCTTTGCACTCTTAAACTGAAAAATAGAATTGAAATCAACTTAAACAGACTACAACTATGGCAGTAATTCAAATGACTGACGACCGTTTCGAAGAGGTCGTCCTGAAATCGGAACTCCCTGTGATGGTGGACTTTGGTGCCACATGGTGTGGCCCCTGCAAGAAGGTCGAGCCCATCGTCGAAGAACTCTCTGAAGAATATGAGGGCAAGATGATTGCCGTGAAATGCGACGTCGAGGAATGCCCTGGCACCGCTGGCAAGTATGGCATTATGAACATCCCCACCGTCCTTTACTTTAAGGGTGGCGAGCCTGTCGACAAGAACGTTGGCGCCGCTCCCAAGAAGGTGTTCGTGGAGAAACTGGAAAAGCTGTTATAAAAAAATGGCTTTCAGCTATCAGCCTTCAGCAGTCAGCAAACTTAAGCTGATAGCTGAAGGCTGACTGCTGATAGCTAAATCAATTCAACAACCTTGGATTTTTCAATCGATAGGAACCGGCTGACGCAGTTCGGCAGCTTGGAGTTTTTGGCACGTCAAATCGTGGAAGGATTCATCACGGGTTTACACAAGAGTCCCTTCCATGGTTTTTCTGTGGAGTTTGCCGAACACCGCCTCTACAACACGGGCGAGCCTATCCGCCATATCGACTGGAAACTCTATGGCCGCACGGAGAAACTCTTCGTCAAACGCTACGAGGAGGAGACCAACCTGCGCTGCCAACTGGTCATCGACCAAAGCTCGAGCATGTGTTTCCCCGTGAGGCAGAAGGTCGACTTCGAGCATCCCAACAAACTCTTTTTCTCCATCTATGCCGCTGCCTCGCTCATGGAGCTGATGCGCCGCCAACGCGATGCCGTGGGCCTCGACTTGTTTGACGAGACGATTGCGTTCCACGAGCCCGCCAAGTCGTCCAATGTGCATAACAAATTGATCTATACCGAGCTGGAGAAACTGATTGATACCTACGACAAAAACAACCGCAAGACCACCTCAACGCCGCAGTGCCTGCACCAGATTGCGGAGATGACGCACCGCCGCAGCCTTGTGGTTATCTTCACCGACATGCTCGACGGCCTCGACGACTACAAGCCGATGTTTGAGGCGTTGGAGCATCTGAAGTACAACAAACACGAGGTCATCCTGTTCCATGTCTTCGACAGCAATTTGGAGCAGAATCTGGACTTCGAGAACCGCCCGTACCGTTTCGTCGATTTGGAGTCGGGCGATGTGCTGAAACTCAATCCCGTTGAGGTTCAGGAGACATACAAGAAGATCATGACTGAGCGCAAGGAGGCTTTGCTGCACCATTGCTACCAGTACCAAATCGACTACGTTGAGGCCGATATTAATAAGGACTACAACCAGGTCTTGACGAGCTATTTGATTAAGCGGACGAAATTACATTGAGAAATAGGGCATTGCCGTACATGGATTCCCTTCGGAATGGCATGTACGGCAATGTTTTTTGCACAAAAAAGTCCGAGAGCTTGCTCTCGGACTTTTTGTTTCCCCGAAGGGAGGAAAAATTACTTACCTAACTATATATATTTACATTACTAAAACTTTCACGGAGACGTGGCTCTGGTTGTTTTCCACACGGATGACGTAGATGCCAGTGGCCAGGCTGTGGCTGATGCGTTCGGTGCTGCCTGCGTTGATTTGCTTTTGCATCACCGGTTGGCCAAGGACATTGTAAACCGTCATCATGTAGTGCGTATTGTCAGCATTCTCGACCACAAACTCATGGTTGGTGCTCCAAATATTTACGTTGGCAGTCATGGCTTCTTCAACGCCATCATCGGTGAGGTCGATGAAGATGGGCTCGTCAAGACCGTTGGTAGGATTGATGGTGTGGGCTTCAGGAGACCATTCGCCATCCATCGTGTAATAGTCGTTGATGACGTAGCTGTCCATGTCCAAAATCCAGATGATGTTGATGCCATTTTCGTTGTCGTTGGGCAGGATGCCACCGAACCAACCATCCTTACCAGCCACTTCCTCTTTGTAGAAGTCGGCGTATTGGTTGATACTACCGAAGTCAACGCCAGTAGTCTCGATGCTGGTAGAGTAGACAGGACGCCAGTCGTCGTCGGTGGCAAACATCATGGCGAAGGTCATCGGGGCTTCGTTGCTCTTGGCGTAGAAGGCAGAGCCGCTGTATTCGTCGGTGCCGTCGCCGAAGTTGAGCACGGTGGCATAGTCCTCGGTGGTGAAGGTGTGGGCTACCGTGGTGCCATCGTGACCGTCGTTGAGGCGGATGCGGAGGTAGACGTGGTTGCCGGGCGTGAAGCGGGCGTTGGCCGTAGGCTCGTTGATGAACCAAGCGAAGCCTTCTCCGTTTTCGTCGGTGGTGAACTCGCCGTAGCCGCCTTCAGTCGAGAGGCTTGGGCTAGTGCTGCGATAGAAGCCTTCTACGTTGGCGTAAATCACGTTGCCTGCACCGGCGGTCTCGGGACCGTCGTTTGCATCAACGAACTGATTGGTGTAACGATAGGTGGTGCTGGGCTCAAGGTTCTCAAAATAGACAGCCGTGGCCACAGGCACGCGGTTGTTGTTCGAGCCGTTGTTGCCTTGGATGTAGTAAGGCATAAAGGCATCGCTGATGGCGGGCTGGTTGGCGCTGAGCACTTCGCCGGCAAGTGAAACCTCGATGGAAACATAGTCCTCAATCGTGATGGTTCCGGTATAAGTGCCGATTTCGTCGCCATTCAGTCTCACATAGACCGTCGTGGGCTCGAGGGTGCCAACCACATCATTAATGGTGGCTTGGTAGAAGAAGTCTTCGCCATCGAGCGAGATTTCGAAGGCCATGTTGTCAACGGTGAGGGTGACACCGCCTGTATTACCGCCTGGCACGGGAGGCAGGTTGCCGCCCGTCAGGACAAAGGTCCGTGCAGCAGAAGGTCCTTGTTCAACGATGTGGGTGAGTCCGCTCAAGGCGTTGGGTGTGGCAACGAGGTAAGGATCCGTGGTGCCGCCGCCCGAAACGAGCATGATGTCGTCCACTTCCCAGCCAGCAGCCTCTTCATCGGTGCAAGTGTACTTGAAACCGATGTGGCAGTTCGTACCACTGAATTCGGCAAGGCTGATGTCTCCAGATTCAACCCAGTTCCAGCCGCCTTCCGAAAGTGCGCATTCGAGTTCTTCCCATGTGGCAGCGGTCGGGTTTTGGCCGTCGTAGTCATTGGAGAAGTACACTTTGATGTTTTCTCCAGTATAGTTCTTGGCTGTTCTGAAGGTCAGCACCTCGTCGCTATAACTGTCAAGGTCGAAGGCAGGCGAGATGAGCCAATCCTCTGTGGCAGGATGGTTGTAGCCGTTGGCGTATGCGTAGTGGTTGCCTTGGTAGGAGGCGATGCGCCAGAGCGAGTCGCCTGCCACGCAGACCTCGGTCCAACCGTGCCAGTCTTCTTCCCAGTCTTGGTTGAAGATGATGGTGAGGCCAGCTTGGATGTCATATTCGGCACTGACCACGGGGCTGTCGTTGTAGTCTTCCTTCTCGGCGTAGGCCCAAATGGTCATGCTTTCGTCGACGGTGATGGCTTCTTCGTATTCGTTCCACGGGCCGTTCTCCGATTCGAGGCTGTAGTAGATGGTGGCACCATCAGTGACGCAGCTCAGTGTGACGTCTTGGGTCTCATAATAAGTGCCCGAGGCAGGCTCAAAGGTCGGGGCTGCCACGGTGGGCGTGCCGCCTTCGCCTTGCATGAAGATGTCTAAGAAGAAGTTGTACTCGCCACTGGTCATGTTGCTGGTGGCGTATGCTTTCAGTACGCTTTCCGTCTCTGACACGCGCAAAGCCATGGCGCGTCCGTCGGAAACAAAGTTTACGATGTTGAAGCCGAGATATTCAGGCACCAAGCTCTCGGGAGCCGAAACACCCGTCGAAACCGTCCAAACAGTCTTTTCGCCGTTCATCACGAAGTTGGTGCCGCTGTTGCCGTAGCCGATCATGTCGCCGTTGGCGTTGGTGAAGGTGTAGCCGTCGGCGGTCACGTCCACGGTCCAATAGAAGCTATCCTCTGCAGCCATGATGCTGGCAGGGATGATTTCGTCGCTGCCGTTCATCGTGCTGGTGAACTCGGTGGTGGTGAGTTTGCCGCTCGTCAGTGTGTTGGCTGCAGCAAGGTAGGCGTTGGCGGTCTCGTTGTATCGGGCCGCGAGGATGACGCGGTTGCCGGCCACGAGTTGGCTCATGTCGCTGATGCGCACATAGTCGCCACCAGGAGCGGGTTGCGCTGTGACGCTACCGCTGCAGGTCACGTCAATGTCGTCGACGTCGGCACTGGTGACGGTGATGTCCTCGTCATTGTAGTTGCCAATGGCAAGACCGGCTTTCAGGCGGACGTAGATTGTGGTCTCTTCGATGGTGCCGTTGTTGTGGCTCAGCGTGAGGGAGGTTTGTGCGACGAAGTCATTGCCTGAACCGAGTGAAATCTCATAGTCGGTGGCTGCGGTGATAACGATGTTGCCGCTCAAGTTAAGGCCGCTGACCGTAAAGCTCTGTTCAGCCGAAGGACCATTGCCTTCCATATAGGTGAAGCCAGTCAAGGCAAGCGGGTTGACGGTGACGACGGTCTCCGAGGTCTGGCCGACGAGCAGGATGTCGTCGACTTCCCAACCGGCGGCCGACTCGTCGGTGCAGGTGTATTTGAAGCCGATGTAGCAGTTTGAGCCACTGAAAGCGCTCAAGTCGATGTCACCCGATTCGGTCCAAGTCCAGCTGCCCGTTGAGAGGGCGCAGGTCAAGGGTGTCCAAGTGGCGTTGGTAGGGTCTTCGCCGTCGTAGTCATTGGAGAAGAACACTTCGATGTCGTCACCCGTGTAATTCTTGGCTGTGCGGAAACTCAGTATTGGGTTGCTGTAGGCGTTAAGGTTGAAGGCGGGTGAGATGCACCAGTCTTCGTTGGCATGGTTTGATCCACCGCTGTAGCCATTGGCGTAGGCGTAGTGGTTGCCTTGGTAAGAGGCAATTGTCCAGTTCATTTCGCCTTCCACGCTGACGAAGGTCCAGCCGTTCATCTCGCCTTCCCAGTCTTGGTTGAAGATGGTGACCACACCCATTTGGATGGTGTAAATGGCGCTGGCGACGGGGCTGTCGTTGTAGCCGTCCTTGGTGGCGTAGGCCCAAATGGTCGTGCTTTCGTCAACGGTGATAGCTCCGTTGTAGGTAGTCCAAGGACCGTTTTCCGAAACTGTGCTATAGTGTATGGTGGCACCGTCGGTAGCACAAGTGATGCTCACGTTTTGTTCTTCAAAATAGGTGCCTGCTTCGGGAGTGAAGGTTGGCGTGGCCACCGTGGGAACGGGCGGGTCGCCGCCTTCGGTCTTCACGAAGAGGTCGAGGTAGAAGTTGTAACCGCTACCACCCATGTTTTGTGTGTGGTAAGGGCCGAAGTTATGGCTGCTGTTTAAAGCGAAAGCCCTAACTTCGTTATTGACATTGCCGATAACAAAACCAGTATAGTTGGGCACCATAGCACCTCCTTCGGAAGTTTGAATGGCGATGCTCCATTCAGTGTTGTCGCCGCCTGTGGCGAAGTTGGTGCCGCTGGAATAGCCGATCAGTTCGCCAGCGGCGTTGGTGAAGGTATAGCCGTTGGCAGTGGTGTTGACCACCCAGTAGTAGGTGGCTTCTTCGTCGACGATGGTGGCGGGCAGCACTTCGTCGTTGCCCGAGCTGGCTGAGGTGAAGAGCACGCCAGTGGGCTTGCCCGTTGTGGCAGCGGTCATGGCGTAGTAGTCAGTGGCGTTTTCGTCGAAGCGGGCTGCTACGATGACGTAGCTGCCGTCGGTGAGATTGCTCAGACTGCTGATGCGGACATAATTGCCCTCACCCGGTGTGGGTGGTGTGGGAGGCGTTGGGATTTCGCCCGTGACGGTGCCTGTGACGTTGATGTAAAGCGTGTCGGCGCCTTCGGTGACGGCCGTCAGTTGTTCTTCATACGTGCCGACTTCAAGACCAGCCTTCATGCGGATGTAGATCTTGATGCCGAAGAAATGACCTGAGCCCGGGATGAAGATCATGGCGGGGTTCTCGGGACGGAACAAGCTTACGGGCTGAGTGGATACCTCGAAACTCTCGGAGGGATAGATGCTGACATTGTCGGTCAGGTAGTCGCCGCTGACTTCGAAGTATTGGATCTCAGACGGACCGCCATCTTCAAACTCGTAGGTGAAGCCGCTCAGCGCGGTAGGGCTGACGTTCAAGACGGGGCTTTGGTCTTCGAGCACGGTGCCGCTCAAGGCGACTGTGGCGTTCAGCGAACCCGTGGTGACAGTGACGTTGCCCGAATAAGAACCTGTTGCGAGACCGGACTTCATCCTGACATAGACGTTGGCGTCCACCAGGCCTTCGCCGGGTGTGAGGCTGATGTTGTCGGCAAAAGGACCATTGGCGGTAGTGGCCACTTCAAAGTCTTGAGGGGCTGTGACGCTGACGTTGGCAGTCAAGTCGCTGCCTGCCACAGCGAAACTAAGGCTTTGCGAGGGACCTTCGCCGTAGGTGTATTGGAATCCGGGGAGTTCGGTGGGGTTGATGGTCAGCTCGGGTTCGGGGATGTAGTTAAGGATGACGTCTGAAGCCAAGGCAACGCGAATTTGGGGCGTATTGAAATAACCTACCACGCCTATGACGTCGACCATGTCGCCTTCGTTGATGTCGGTCAAAGCAGGCACCTTGTAGATGTTGGTGCTGCTTTCGCCTTGTGTCAGAGGCGTGTTACCGCTCGTGTTGATAGCACCAATCGTGGCACCTTCAATTTTCACGCGTGTGCATTGCAAGGCATCGGCACCGCCTTCATTCACTTGGGCGATGGTTTTTACTGACAGAGGCAGTGTGTTGCCCGAAGAGAGAATGCTGAACTCGTTGGCATTGTTGCCGTTGATGTTCGATAGCTCAAAGAGTCCGTTATAACTGGCGCGTTTGCCATAGCCTTGCACCATGTCACCCAAAGCTAAAGCGGAGGGCACTGTGTTACTGTTCAAGAAGAGGCAGATGCCGCCTGTGTTGTCTTGTACATAGACGTTACGATTGTCGATGAATGTGACAATACCTTGCACCATAGCGTATTCGTTAACATCCAAAGCCTTGGCTTCGGCAATCGTCATCAGTTCGGGGAAGGAGTAGGTGGCCGAGGCGATATTACTGGGCGTGTAGCCACTCTTGTATGCCTTGGCCTTGACAGTTGTGGTCTCGCTGATGTTCAACGGGACACCAGGAGTGAATTGTGCGCTGTTTTCGTTCGGGTCGGTGCCATCGGTGGTATAGCAGATGGTGGCACCATCGGTGGCGCAGCTGATGGTCACTTGTTGAGGCTCAAAATAGGAACCTTCGGCAGGGGTGAAGGTCGGGGTGGACACGGTTTCTTGCTGGCCGCCACCAGAACCGTATGTAATATCGAATGTGGCGATTCTTCTATGACCACTCGTGCCACCGATGGTGAATGTCACTGATGAAGCAGTGCCAGTCCATGTTCCATCACTGTATGTTCCAACATCTGTTGTAATTGCGTTTGAGCCTTCGCCAGAGGCAAAGGTCAATGCTATTTCTGTGAGATTGCCATCAGAAGTGGTTATGGTAAAGTAGTTGCCTCCATAGCATCTAATGGCTGAACCAGTGGTGTAATATTTTGGCGGATTGTTGTTGGTGCCTTTAAAGAATGAACCAGATACATTACTATCAAAATCAACTGATTCAATTGTTTGACCATTTGTGTAACCTTGGTCAACAGCAGCCCAGTTGATCTGCGTTCTGGTCTGTCCCCAAGAAGTCATTCCCATCAACAGCAACAAGGCTGTCAACAAAAAAGTAGGTTTGTGTTTCATTTGAAAAATGTTTAATTATTTGATATTTAATGATTTAATTCAATACAATAAGAGCCTTTGACCTTAATATAAATAAGGTGTCAAAATTAGGAATTTGTCCTTGAAGAGCGAGGTTTGCAGACGATTAGTTTTCAACATTTTATCAACAGGTTTATGAACATCTGCTGTTGAAAACTTGCAGTGAAGATACAAAAAAAAGAGACGCCCGAAAGCGTCTCTTTGTTCATGTTGGTTGGTTAGGTTTAGAGGTTGAGACCCAAACCAACGAAGAAGCCTTGCGTCTTGGTCGTGACGTTGTCGCTGTTCTTTTCTTGGTCAATCAAACCGAGGCGATAGCCGGCAAACAACTTGGCTCTATTGAATTCGAGGGCGGCACCAAACACCAGGTTGATATTGAATGGGTTCAGGCTACTGTTGTCGCCATACCATTTGTGTGAGGTGTTACCGGCCTTTGTAGTGCCCGACACGGCAAAGCTGAACATGGGGCCGACGAAAGGTGTGATGGAGAGGTCACGGTTGATGCCGATGCCATAGTTGAAGAGCAAAGGAACATCAATGAGCATTTGGGTGTCTTTGGTTGTGATGCCTAAAACGCTGTAACTTCTCGTGTTCATGCGGAATTGGATGCCAGGAGCCACACCGATGCCTTTGCTCAAGGTGAAGTTGTCGGTGACGCCAACAAAGAAGCCCTGATAGCTTTCTGTGGAGGTGCTGTTGCCCAAAGTGGTGTTGAACTTTTCAGGCGCATAGCCTGCGTTGATGCTGATTTGTGCTTGTGCCTGTCCGGCGACAAACATGGCGGCTACGAGAGCCACGATTGCAAATACTTTTTTCATTGTGTGTGGTTTTAATTAATTGATGTTTAATGGTTCTTTTCTCTAAGGGTTCAGAGGTCTCCAGTCGAACACGGGTTCAACGGGTTCTCCGAACGATTCCAGTTTTTTAAGTCCCTCGTCTTTCGTGATGGGGGTTTCGTCGAGTTCGAACTCCGAATCCATCTCTTCGGTCTCCATGTTGAAAAGCTTCATCTCGGCTAGCGTGGATTGGAGAGCGCTGCTTTGCAACACCGAATACCTAGAATAGTAGCATCCTGTGCCGCAGCCGCCAGCATCACCGACGACTCCTTTGAAGAACATCAGATGGCGCTTATAGTCGGAGGCAGCCAGCAAGGTGGTCTTGCCTTGCACGATGGAAAACACCCCTTGGTTCTCTTGCTTGTCGTCGCCAAGGATAAGTTCGGGTTCGCCGTCATCGTCGATGTCGAGGAGGGCATATTGCGTGAAGGGATGATCCAAGCCGTTATCCGCCACTTCATTATACAAGGACTCCATCGATGTGAGTTCCTCCAAGGTGGTCGCACACTGGCTGGGTGCGTTGCCGTCCCAAGCATAGGTGTGCCTGATGGAGGTCCACCAATTCATGAAGTACTCGCTAACGACAATGTCGTTTCCCTCTTGGGGAAGCGAGATGCTGAACATCGCATTGTTGAACGAGGTCTTGAAGTATTTGAGGTAGTCGTACTCGGGACTGAGCGTTTGGGTGGCAGGGTCGTAGTCGTAGAAGGCTACGAAAGCCACTTGTTTGGAACTCGGTTGGCTGAGACTGACGGCCAGGAGTTGATGCCCGTTTTCACGCTTCCAAACACGTGCTTGCATGCTTTCCGAATCCTTGTCGTCGCTGCCTTCGGCGAAACCGACATAACCGTTGGCCATGTCGATCATGTCGATATACTCCTGCTGGTCTTCGGGCAACTTGGCGTCGCGAAGGAAAGTGGTGACGCTATAGGTGGGCATGGCTTGGTTGAAGGCCTCCACGAGACTTAGGATGTCGCCATCCGCACTCTTGAAGGTCTTACTGGACCATATTTCGCACACCTGGTCGAGGGTCAGCAGTTCGTGCGACTCTGTCGGGTTTTGGGCCGTTTCAATCTTTTGCGTGTTGTTGCCACATGACAACAGCAACAGAGCAGGAATGATGAAATAGAAGGCTTTTTTCATGGTTTACTTCAGACCAGCCCAGGTACCCATGATGTTCTTGCATTGCGTGTAGGTGCTGGGGCAATTGCATACTTTGTAAGTGGTGGAGCCGGCAGGTTGGAAGACGTCGACGGCACGTTGGTTGCTGTCCCAGCCATTGGCTAAAATGTAGAGGTAATAGGTGGTGCCGCCCATCAAAGGTGAGTCTTGCACACCGTTGGGCGAAGCGCACATTTCAACGGTGTAAGGCTCTTCGGGAGCGTAGGCATTGCTGTTGACGGCGCCCTTCAGCAAAGCGGCAGCCATGTAACGCTGGATGTACTTGTCATCTTCGGGGCTATATTCCGAAGGGACGAGTTTGGTCTTCAGGATGCGGATGATGCCGTCGACGGTCGAGGAGCTGTTGCACAGCAGGTCGAAGCATTTCTTGCCGGTGTTGGCATCGCGAGCGTAGAGTTCAATGGCCATGGGTACCATGGCGGCGGTGCCTTGGAGCGACTTGCCCAAGAGGCCGTTGTAGACGGCTTCAAACTCGGCATAACCTGAAGGGATGTTGGTGAAGGTCACCGTAGCGGTGGGCGTGCGGTGATTGTTGCTGTTGAAGTCGATGTCGCCATTGACGGTGTAGGTGTGCGTGCCGTAAGTCAGCGTGTTGCCCGACACCTGCGCATCGGCCTTTGTCTCTTTGACGAGCGAATGCCATTGGTCTTTGGGTTGCATGAGGCCTTCGGCAGTTTTGCCGAGATTCTCAAGGTCGCTAAGCGAGATGTTGCCACAACTGGCAAGGCCTAGAGCGATGAAGGCCAAAGCGACATAATGCATAAGGAAGTTTCTTTTCATGATGATGTGTTTTAAGAGGTTTAGTGCTGCAAAAGTAGGATTTTTTGAGAAACAATGGCACTTTTTTTGCCATATTTCGGTAAAACTTGGATTTTTCTATTATCTTTGCACCGTTATATAACAACTGAAAAAATGAAAAAAGTAGTTCGAACTGTATGGATTTGCGTATTGTCGGGCTTGGCCTTTTTGACCGCCTGCTGCTCCAGCAAGGGCCTGACACGCGCCGAGCGGAAGCAACTCAAGCACGACCGCGACTCTATCCAGGAAATCCTTAAGATGCGTGAGATGGCAGCTGTCTATGGCTCACCCGAAATCATTGCCAACTATGGCGTTGAAACAGCTCGCCTTCGCTATGAATTAGACTCAATCAATAACCGTTTAGGGGAAGAAGTCGATATGGAAAAGAGCAAACAACGTTATACGCTGAAACAACGTCTTGCCGAGCTTCAGCAAGCCTTGCAACGTCGCGAGGGTGCCTGCGTCTACGGCTCGCCTGAAATCATCGAGCGGTATGGTCAAGAAACCGACCGGATGCGCCAAGAGGTCGAAGAGCTGCGCAAGCAGATCAAGGCACTTGATGATTAATCGGTTAGCTTGTTATGGGCAAATGGCTTCGTAAATGTTGGATTGGCCTGCTGTCGGGCACGGCATTCCTGACCGCCTGTGGTCTCAGGCCTTCGCCTACGTATTATGGCCCGCCACCCATCGACCCCAATGATGGTGCCAAGAATGAAAGTCGCATGGTCCTGCGCCAACGCATCGATGAAATCCATAATATCTTGGAAGAACGCAGGAATGCCGAAGTATATGGACCTCCCGAGGTGATGGAAGAGTATGCGAGAGAGAACCACCGTCTTCAGTCCGAAGCCGACTCTCTCGAAAAGGAATTGCTGATGCTGGAAAAGGAATAACAACAAGGAAAAGACATGAAGAAGGTTGTCCGTATGGTTGCCATCGGTGCCCTGTCGGGGCTCGCATTCCTGACCGCGTGTTTTGGGAGTAGAGGCTTGTCGAGGGCCGAAAGGAAAAGACTTTTGGCAGAGCGCGAGTCCGTCGAGAAGACATTGGCTGAGCCCCCTATGGTCGACACCAGCTCGTGGGAGTTCTTCGAGGTTCAGAGCTTGCGCTATAGCTTGATGAACAAACTCGATTCCATCAATTTCCGCTTAGGCGAAGACGTCAACTTGGCAAGGAACGTTCGACGTCGCGAATTGCAAATGCGCATCGATGCCATATATCAGGAAATGAACGAATTTCACAATGCGGTTATTTATGGTTCACCTGAAATGTTGGAAGGACGCGACGAGGAGTACAATAGGTCGAGGGCGTCGCGTTACCGTGAATTAGAGAAGAGGCTCCAGGATGCCAGACAGGATTTGGAAACCTTCGACCAAAATCCCGACAAGGTTCTTACCGATAGACAATTGCGCCGTGTCGCATTGGAACAGAGACTGGAGTCTTTGCGAAACATAATCAAAGAACGTGATGGCTCACGCGTTTACGGATCGCCAGAGGTGATTGATGCCTATAGGAGGGAAACGGAACATCTTCGCCAAGAGGCCGACTCGATTGAAGATGAGTTAAATAGCCTCAAGGCTATGGAAAGAAAAGAAATTGAAGAGCAAATCAAGAAACTGCCTGTTCGGAAAACAGAAGGCCGAGCCGCCGATGTGTTGTATGGCTCGCCAACGCCCAGAAGCATGAAATAACACTTGTCTATTATGAGTGAACGTCTTGGTTTTTATAAGAAGGTAATGCTCGAACTCAACCATCAGGTGCTGCAAAAGCGCATCGATGAGCACGAGCTGCACCAGCTGTTTTGGGAATGCACGCTGCGCTGCAATCTCAATTGTCGTCATTGTGGCTCCGACTGCCGCATGCTCTCCGAAAAGGATGACATGCCGCTCGAGGATTTCCTCAAGGTGCTT
>Ga0310697_10002925_pt1 | contig 17604 bp, 12 predicted proteins | sample 172DNAGHGlowgp2_FD_203883 | JGI IMG/M metagenome (GOLD analysis project Ga0310697, IMG submission 203883) | Sheep rumen microbial communities from Palmerston North, Manawatu-Wanganui, New Zealand - 1728 DNA GHGlow gp2 (v2) (version 2) | ecosystem: Host-associated > Mammals > Digestive system >... | reverse complement strand
CCCTCATGCAGCACCACTATCTCGTCGGCATTCTTGATGGTCGACAGGCGGTGGGCGATGGCCACGGTGGTGCGTGTCTTCATGAGCCGTTCCAAGGCATCCTGTACCAGTCGCTCGCTCTCCGTGTCGAGGGCGGAGGTAGCCTCGTCGAGGATGAGGATGGGCGGGTTCTTCAGTATGGCGCGAGCTATGGACACCCGCTGGCGCTGACCGCCGGAGAGGCGTCCGCCTCGGTCGCCGATGTTCGTGTCGAAGCCGTGCTCCGACTGCATGATGAAGTCGTAGGCATTGGCGATCTTCGCGGCGGAGATGATGGGGGAGCTCTCGGAGTTCTCGGAGGACTCGGAGTTCTCGGAGCTCTCGGAGTTCTCGGAGCTCTCGGAGCTCTCGGAGCTTTCGGAGACTCCGAATGAGATATTATTCCGGAAGGAGTCATTGAAGAGGATGGCCTCCTGGTTGACGTTGCCGATGAGCTGGCGCAGGTCGTGCAGTCCCAGATCCTTCACGTTGATACCGTCGATGAGCACCTCGCCCTCCTGCACGTCGTAGTAGCGTGGGATGAGGTCAACGAGCGTCGACTTGCCAGAACCCGACTGTCCCACGATGGCGATGGTTTTGCCTTTAGGGATGACGAGGTTGATGTCGCGGAGCACCCAAAGGGGGGAGGTCTTGGAGCTCTCGGAGTTCTTGGAGTTCTCGGAGTTCTCGGAGGTCTTGGAGCTCTCGGAGTTCTCGGAGGACTCGGAGTTCTTATACCCGAACCACACATGGCGGAACTCTATCTGATGCTCGAAGGAGGCGATGTGTTTCGGCTGTTCCGGTTCGCGGATATTGTTCTCCGCCAGCAGGATCTTGTCGATACGCTCCATCGATGCCAGGCCCTTCGGAATGTTATATCCCGCCTTGGAGAACTCCTTCAGGGGGTTGATGATGCTATAGAGAATCACCATATAATATATAAAGGTGGGACCTGTGATAGTCTGGTTGTTGAGCACCAGTACGCCGCCGAACCACAGTACGATGACAATCATCACCGTGCCGAGGAACTCCGACATCGGGTGGGCTGATGACTGTCGTATGTTCACTCGCATCAGGTCGTTGCGATAGGCCGTGTTCACGCGGTCGAAGCGACTGTTCATGCGCTCCTCGGCGCAGAAGGCCTTGATGATGCGCAGTCCGCCCAGCGTCTCTTCCACCTGGCTCATCGTGTCGCTCCATAGAGCCTGCGCCTTCACAGAGTCCTGCTTCAGCCGCCGGCCCACCAGTCCCATGAACCATCCCATGATGGGTACGATGATGAGGGTGAAGAGGGTCAGCTGCCAGGATATGAAAATGAGCGTGGCGAAATAGGCGATGATGAGCACCGGGTTCTTGAAGAGCATCTCCAGCGACGACATGATGCTGTTCTCCACCTCCTGCACATCGCCGCTCATGCGGGCGATGATGTCGCCTTTGCGCTCATCGCTGAAGAAGCCGAGGGGGAGTGAAGTAATCTTACGGTAGAGCTGGTTGCGTATGTCACGCACTACGCCCGTGCGGATAGGCACGATGCAGGCCGATGTGAGGAAGTAGGCCCCCGTCTTGAGGAAGGTGGTGACGGCGAGGAAGAGACCTATCCAGAGCAGGGTGGTGGTAGGTCCGTAGTCGCGTATGAGACCATTGACCAGATAGTTGAGGTTGTTCATCAGCACCTGTTGGGCGTTGCTCCAGTCCCACTCCATGAGGGCAGTGGCAGCTTCGGTATCGCCCGTCTGGAAGAGGATCTGCAGGATGGGGATGAGGGCTGCAAAGGAAAAGATGTTAAGCACTGCCGAGAGAATGTTGAACACCACCGATGCTATGAGGTAGTTCTTGTAGGGCGGCACGAATCGCCGCAGGACTCTGAGGAATTCTTTCATTGCTGTTTTCTTAGGGGTTAAAGAGGCAAGGGGAGAGCCTTCCCCAGCAAGGTGGCACTGGTGCTGCCAGTGATGGTGACGGCTACGGTCTCGCCGATGTGATGTCCTTCCTTGGGGAACACCACCATCTTGTTCTGCTCCGTGCGTCCGCAGAGCTGCTCGCGGCTGCGCTTGGAGAAGCCCTCCACGAGCACGTTGAAGGTCTTGCCCTCGTCCTTTCTGTTCTGGGCGGCCGATATCTCGTTCTGCAGTGCTATCAGCTCGTTCAGCCGGCGCAGCTTCACCTCCTCCGGCACATCGTCGGGCAGGTGCTTCGAGGCGTAGGTCCCCGGACGCTCCGAGTACTTGAACATAAAGGCAGAGTCGTACTGCACCTCCCGCATGAGCGAGAGCGACAACTGGTGGTCCTCCTCCGTTTCACTGTGGTAGCCCACGAAGATATCGGTGGTGACAGAGCAGTCGGGGATAATGCGTCGTATGGCGGCAATGCGGTCCATGTACCACTCGCGGGTGTACTTGCGGTTCATGAGCTGGAGGATACGGTTGCTGCCGCTCTGCACGGGCAGGTGGATATGCTTGCACACGTTCGGCTCCTCGGCAATGACGCGGAGCGTCTCATCGCTCATGTCCTTCGGGTGGGAGGTGGTGAAGCGGATGCGCATCTCTGGCACCTCGCGGGCTACGAGTCGGAGCAGGGAGGGGAAGCTCGGAGCACTCAGAGAACTCGGAGAACTCGGAGCACTCAGAGAGCTCAGAGAACTCGGAGAACTCAGAGCACTCGGAGCACTCAGAGAACTCGGAGAGCTCAGAGAACTCCCATAGCTATTGACGTTCTGTCCCAGGAGCGTCACCTCCTTGAAACCACGGTCGCTCAGGTCGCGCACCTCCCGCAGGATGCTCTCTACGTCGCGGCTGCGCTCTCGGCCCCGGGTGTAGGGCACTATGCAGTAGTGGCAGAAGTTGTTGCAGCCGCGCATGATGCTCACGTAGCCCCCAATCTTATGACCCAGGCCGATGCGCTGCGGCACCACGTCGCGGTAGGTCTCCGTCATCGACAGCTCCGTGTCGATGGCCTTATGTCCCAGCTCGGCCTGCGCCACGAGGTCGGGCAGCGACAGGTAGCTGTCAGGGCCGCACACGAGGTCGGCACCGTGCTCATCGATCAGCTCATCTTTCACGCGTTCGGCCATGCAGCCGAGGACACCGATGATAAGAGGTGTTGGGAGTTGGGTGTAAGGAGTTGGGAGTTCTCGCTTTGCGAGCGACCTATGGTCGAGCGGGGAGTTGGGAGTTGGGAGTTCTTGCGTCCCTTCGGTAGCAAGCGCCATTGGGTCGAGGGGGGTGATGGCCTTAGAATCTTTTAATTTTTTAATTTTTAAATTGTTCAGCGCCTTGAGGCGGTGATAGATTTTCTGCTCGGCGTTGTCGCGCACCGAACAGGTGTTCAGCAGCACGCAGTCGGCCTGACTGATATCGTCGCACAGCTCATAACCCGCCATCTGCATCACAGAGGCCACCACTTCCGAGTCCGCCACGTTCATCTGGCACCCGTATGTTTCAATAAACAGTTTCTTCATCGCGAACGGAAAAAATGATTTTTAGGGTGCAAAGTTACAAAATAAATCATAATTGATGATTCATTATTCGATAATTTAATATACCTTTGCACCTAATTCAATATGTTTTGCACCGTAAAACAATATTCATTGCAGAATGGAACGACCTAAAATCACCAAGGCCAGTGTATGGGCCGAAGTACGCGACTTTCTTGTCATTGCCATCGGCATGCTAAGCTACTGTATAGGCTGGGGCATCTTCCTCTTACCCAACAATATCACCACGGGCGGCGTGGCCGGCGTGTCGAGCATCCTCTTCTGGGGAACGGGCATCCCCGTGCAACTGAGCTATATTGTCATCAACGGCGTGCTGCTGGCTGCCGCGCTGCGCGTGCTAGGCCTGCGCTTCTGCCTGAAGACCATCTACGCCGTGGGCGTGCTCACCGTGGGCGTGGCCTACGTCACGAGCCATTATCACGGTCATCTGCTCGGCGACCAGCCCTTCATGGCCGCCATCATAGGAGCCGTGTTCTGCGGCTGCGGCGTGGGACTGGGCCTCTCGGCTAACGGCTCCACGGGCGGCACCGACATCATAGCAGCCCTCATCAACAAGTATCGCGACATTTCGCTCGGACGCGTCATCATGCTCTGCGACGTGGTAATCATCTCCAGCAGCTATCTCGTACTCAAAGACTGGGAGAAGGTGATCTACGGCTACGTGGTGCTCTATGTCACCGCCTTCTGTATCGACCAGGTGGTGAACTCGCGGCGCTCTTCGGTGCAGTTCTTCATCATCTCGGACAAGTATCAGGAGATAGGTCAGCGCATCAACCGCGAACCGCACCGCGGCTGCACCATCGTCGATGCGCAGGGCTTCTACTCGGGCAAGGAAGTGAAGATGCTCTTTGTGCTGGCCAAGCGCAGGCAGAGCGATGTGATCTTCCGCATCATCAACGAGGTAGACCCCCATGCCTTTGTCTCGCAGAGTGCCGTCATCGGTGTCTACGGCGAGGGCTTCGACCAGTTCAAGGTGAGGAGAGGGAAGGTTAAGAGTTGATAGTTATGATTCGATATACGCATAAGGAAGAGCTGTGGAACGCGTGGAGCCACGCCGGAGGCATCGTGCTGGGCGTGACCGTCGGCGTGGCGTTCATGGTGATGGCCGTCGGTGCCGGCAGCGAGTGGGCCTCGGTGGGCGTGGGTCTCTACCTGTTCGGCATGCTTGGCAGCTATATCGCCTCTACGGCCTATCACACCCTGCCCCTGCGCTCGAAATGGAAGGAACGGCTGCGACGGTGGGACCACGCCGCCATCTACTGGCATATCGCCGGCAGCTATTCGCCCCTGACGCTCGTTGCCCTCCGCCAGCAAGGCTACTGGGGCTGGAGCCTCTTCGCCTTCGTGTGGGCCTGCGCCGTGGCGGGCACCATCGTCAGCTTCGTGCGGCTGAAGGAGCACAGCAACGTGGAGACGCTCTGCTTCGTGGGCATGGGCCTGAGCGTGCTCGTGGCCTTCAAGCCCCTTATCGGCACAGTGTCCACGGCAGCCGTCGTCTGGATCGTGGCCGAAGGCGTGTGCTACATCACAGGCGCGGTGTTCTATTCGCTCAACAAGCGGCGCTACATGCACTCAGTGTTCCATTTCTTCGTCCTCGCCGGCTCCGTCTGCCATATCGTCGCCGTCTGGGACGTGTTGCTGCAATATCTATAAAAACCATGATGATGAGAAGACTGTGGGTGGTCATGCTGCTGTTTTTTGCCATGACCGCCCGGGCTCAGACGAGCCAACCCGACAACACTCCCCAGCTGGAGTTCGTGATGCAACTGAAGGTGACTCTCGGCGAGACCTATAGCGTGGGCGACACCCCGCAGGGCCGGCGCACGGTGATACCCATCACCGGCGGAACCTTCGAAGGACCGCGGCTGAAGGGTACCATCCTCAACGGCGGGGCCGACTACCAGCTGTCCAACGGCGGGCGCACGCAGCTGGAAGCCATCTACAGTATCCGCACCGATGACGGTACCTATATCCATGTGCGCAACCGCGGCATCATCGCCAACGGCCAGGACGAGCAGGGACGGCCCACGTTCTATTTCAAGGCAGCCCCGCAGTTCGAGACCTCCGCCGACAGTCCCTACGCCTGGCTCAACAATGCCATCTACGTCTGCCAGCCGGACTTCTCCCAGCAGTTCCAGGGCATCGTCCTCAATGTGTGGATGGTGAAATGACGGTAGACATCGGCCATTCCGTCAACTTTTATATTCTTTTAAAATACAGGGTAGGGGCTATGTCGGGAAAAATTAGTACTTTTGCGCCCGAATTGTTTAAAAATGACAATGGAAAAGAAAAAACAAATAGCCATACTCGGTTCCACGGGCAGCATCGGCACACAGGCCCTGCAGGTCATTGAGGAGCATCAGGACCTCTATGAGGTCTACTGCCTTACGGCCAATAACCACGTGGAACTGCTTGCCCAGCAGGCCCGCCGCTTCAGTCCCGCCGCCGTGGTCGTGGCCAACGAGCAGCACTATGACGAGCTGCGCCAGCTGCTCAGCGACTGCCCCGACATCAAGGTCTATGCGGGAGCGAAGGCCCTCTGCGACATCGTGGAGGCCGGACCCATCGACATGGTGCTTACCGCCATGGTGGGCTTCGCCGGACTGGAGCCAACCATCCACGCCATCAAGGCCCATAAGACCATCTGCCTTGCCAACAAGGAGACGCTCGTCGTGGCAGGCGAGCTCATCTGCCGCCTCGCCGTGGAGAACCGCGCCAGTATCCTGCCCGTCGACAGTGAGCACTCCGCCATCTTCCAGAGCCTCGTGGGCGAAGACCAGAACCCTATCGACAAGATCCTGCTCACCGCCTCGGGAGGCCCCTTCCGCCTGAAGACGATGGAGGAGATAGCCCATGTGACCAAGGCCGACGCCCTGCGCCATCCCACATGGGACATGGGGGCGAAGATCACCATCGATTCCGCCTCAATGATGAACAAGGGCTTCGAGGTGATCGAGGCGAAGTGGCTCTTCGGCGTAAAGCCAGAGCAGATACAGGTACTCGTCCACCCGCAGTCCATCGTTCATTCCGCCGTGCAGTTCCTCGACGGGGCGGTAAAGGCGCAGCTGGGCGTACCCGACATGCGGCTGCCCATACAGTATGCCTTCTCCTTCCCCCGCCGACTGCCCCTGAGCGGTGAGCGGCTCGACCTGTTCAAGACGAGGTGCCTGGAGTTCTTCGAACCCGACCTGGAGAAGTTCCAGTGCCTGGCCATGGCCTATGAGGCACTGCGGCAGGGCGGTAACATGCCATGCATCGTCAATGCTGCCAACGAGGTGGTGAACCGCGCCTTCCTGGAGGACCGGTGCGGCTTCCTGCAGATGGGCGACATCATCGCCAGGACCATGCAGCGGGCCACGTTTGTACAGCAGCCCACGCTCGATGACTATCTCGCCACCGATGCCGAGGCACGGAGGATAGCGGCAGAAATGCTATAAAAAAAGAGTTCATTAACATAATTATTAACAAAACGAGGGAAAGAACACTCGTTCCGACCCCATCCCCCTCGCTCCATCCCTGCTGGCTTGCAAGGCAAGAACTTAGGGGGGCTAACCCCTGACTTATGGGGCTAACAAAAGATGACAGTAGTAATTCAAATCCTTCAATTGGTATTGGCCCTGGCCCTGCTGGTATTGCTCCACGAGGGCGGCCACTTCTTTTTCTCCAAGCTCTTCGGCGTAAGAGTGGAGAAGTTCTATCTCTTCTTCGATCTGGGCATCGGCAAGTGGAGCGGCAAGCTCTTCAGTTTCAAGCCCAAGAAGAGCGACACCGAGTACGGCGTGGGCTGGCTGCCCTTGGGCGGCTACTGCAAGATTGCCGGTATGATAGACGAGAGCCTTGACACCGAACAGATGAAGCAGCCCGAGCAGCCGTGGGAGTTCCGCTCCAAACCGGCGTGGCAGCGCCTGTTCATCATGATTGGCGGTGTGCTGGTCAACTTCCTCCTGGCGCTCTTCATCTACTCGATGATTCTCTTCACCTGGGGACAGAGCTATGTGCCCGTGCAGAACATGACCCATGGTATGTACTTCAACGACGAGGCAAAAGCCCTGGGCTTCGAGAACGGCGATATCATGCAGAGCCACGACGGCGTGCCTTTTGGCAAGATGGATGCCGACTTCTACCGCGACCTGTCCACGGCCCATGAGGTGACCGTGCTGCGCGGCGGACAGCCGAAGAGCATCGCCCTGCCCGGCGACCTCGACCTGCTGCAGATGCTGAAGGCGGAGCCGCGCTTTGCCGAACCGCTGGTGCCGATGAGCATCGACTCGGTGATGCCCGGCCTGCCCCTCGACAAGGCGGGCGTGAAGGCGGGCGACCGCATCCTGAGCATCAACCGGCACAATGTGGCCTGTCATAACGACCTGCTTGTGGAATTGGGACGGCTCAACGACATGTATGTGGCAGCGGTTACCCCGGACGAACAGCAGCAGGCACTCAGCACAGAGCTGGTCTATCTGCGCGGTGCCGACACGCTGACCACGCAGGTGGTGCTCGAACCTAAAGAGAAAGCTCTGGTGCTGGGCTTCAACAACATGGCCCTGTCGCAGTATAAGCCCATCACCATCGAATACGGGTTCCTGGAGAGCTTCCCCGCCGGCATCGCCTACGGGTGGAAGGTACTGGAAGGCTACGTGAGCGACCTGAAGTATGTGTTCACCAGTGAGGGAGCAAAGTCGCTCGGCGGCTTCGGCACCATAGGCAGTCTCTTCCCGCCGGTATGGGACTGGCACATGTTCTGGCTCATGACGGCATTCCTTTCCATCATCCTCGCCTTCATGAACATTCTGCCCATCCCCGCCCTCGACGGCGGTCATGTGCTCTTCCTTATCTATGAGATGATCACGGGTCGCAAACCGTCGGAGACGTTCATGATACGCGCCGAGTATGTGGGCTTCGGCATCGTGATTCTCCTGATGGTCATGGCCAACCTCAACGATATCCTCCGGTGGATGGGGTATATGTGATTCACAGGCAGACAGAAAGAGCGAGAAGAATTTCAACGAGCAAGACCATTTTCACTTCCGACAGGCGGTTCACACGAACCGCCTTTTTCATGTCCAGTGTGCTGAGTGGACGGTCGTTGCTGCCGATGAAAGGCTTTGGGAAGAGCTGGCCGAAATAGCAGTGCGGACCGCCGAAACGACAGTCGAGGATGGCAGCAAGGGCCGCTTCGGGATAGCCGCTGTTGGGGCTGGCGTGCTCCGGACCGTAACGGCGCACGAAGCGGAGCGTGCGCAGCGGTTGGCGGGCAGAGAAGGCCATGAGCAGAGCCGTCAGCCGGGCAGGCAGGTAGTTGGCTATGTCGTCGATATGAGCAGCGGCCCAGCCGAAGAGGCGGTAGCGTTCGGTCTTGTAGCCAATCATCGAGTCGAGCGTGTTCACCATCTTATAGGCCAGCATGCCCGCAGGGCCAAGCAGGAGCAGCCAGAAGAGCGGGGCGATGACCCCGTCGCTGAGGTTCTCGGCCAGCGTCTCCAGGGCGGCTGTGCGCACCTCTTGGGCAGAGAGTTCGGAGGTGTCGCGGCCCACGATGCGGCTCACTTGTCGGCGACCCTCGTCGAGCGAGCGGTCGAGGGCAAGGAACACCTGTCGCACCTCGCGGATAAGTGTGGTGCCGGCAAGGCAGAAGAAAATGGTGATGGTAGCCAGGAGGACGTAGGCGGCGGGCCAGCGGGCAGCGAGATGGAACACAAGGGTGCTGAGGCCGTAGATGCCTGCAATAAGGGTCACGGCGAGCAGGAGGCCCTTGCTTCGGCGATGGGAGCCGCGGTTGAGGCGGTGCTCGCCCCAGGCGATGAGACGGCCGAAGAAGACCACGGGGTGGGGCAGACGCCGGGGGTCGCCGAGGATGAGGTCGAGGAGCCAGCCGAGGATGAGGGAGGGGATGAGGAGGGAGGTCATAGGGGGATTCTTTTTTTGTCGCCTTGAAAGGCGGCCCACGGAACAGGAGGGGAAACTTCAGGGAGCGAGCCACGGAACAGGAGGTGAAACATCAGGGAGCGAGCCATGAGGACAGGAGGGTGATGAGCCGGGCATTCTCCTGGGGTGACTGGGAGGCTATGCGGAAATGACGGGGGGAGAGACCGGGGAAGTTGCTGGCATCGCGAATGAGGATGCCGTGACGGCGTGCGAGTGCGTCCTTGAGTTGGGCGGCGGTGCCTTGGCGTAGTTCGCAGAGCATGAAATTCGTGTCGGTCGGAGCCACGATGAGACCCTCGATGGCGAGCAGGCGTTGGCGTAGCAGGCGGGCCTCCTGAAGGTCGGGCATGGCGCGTAGAGAGCGGGAAGGATTGTCGGGCATGGCGCTAATCTCGTGTTCTATGAGGAAGCAGCCCGCCTCGATGGCGAGAACATTCATCGACCAGGGGCGGAGGACGCTTCGCAGGCGGTCGGCCAAGGAGCGTTCGGTGGTGATATAACCGATGCGCAGGCCTGGCACGCCGTAGGTCTTCGTCATGGAGTGTAGCTGTATGATACGCCCCATTCGGATGGCCTCCTTGGGCGAGAGCATCGGCAGGTCGGTATAGTCTTCGTATGACTGGTCGAGCACGAGCAGACCGCCCTGTCGCCATTTTTCCATGATTTCATCGATGGTGACGACCAGTCCCGTGGGGTTGTTGGGCGTGCAGAGCCAGTGGAGAACGTCGCCTTCAGGCATGCCACAGAGCCGGCTTGCATCGGGCATGCCATAGAGCCGGCTTGCATCGGCATACTCACTGAAGGTGGGCGGATAATGCCGGCACGGCATGGAGGCAAAGGCCTGGGCCACGAGATAGATGGCATCGGTGGCTCCGTTGGTGGCGATGACACACTCCGGGTCGATGCCGTGATGGATGGCAATGAGCCGCTCCAGCGACCAGGCTTCCGGCTCAGGGTAGTGGTCGATGAGGTCGAGGTGCGAAGCCAGATGCGCCTTAAGAGCCTGCTGGTTGTCAGTACGCCGGCAGATGTTCGATGAGAAGTCGGTCTTTATCAGAGGGTATTGGTAGGCATCGTCGCCGTGTCCTTTAATCATTGCTGTTGAGTATTTGGTAGAAACGCGTCATGTCTATATGTTTCCGCACATGGTCGGCCAGGAGGTCGTACTGCTGTTCCTTGTAGGCCTGGTAGTCGAAGGGGCGGGTTGGCTCGCTGAGCCTTTCGGCAAAGGGGCGCAGGAGGAAATCGACGAAGGTGGGGTTGTCGAGTATGCCGTGGATATAGGTACCCATGCAGTGGGGGCTTTTGTAGTAGCCGTCGGTGCGTCCGTCGCTGATGAGGCAGAGCGGGGCGGCCGGGGCAGAGGGCAGGGGGATGGTTCGGCCGTTGTGGATTTCGTAGCCGTGGCAGCAACGCTGTTGCTGCTTGGAGGACTCGGAGGGCTCGGAGGACTTGGAGGGCTCGGGGGGCTCGGAGGGCTCGGAGAACTCGGAGGGCTCGGCGGGAGCCCCTTGGGACAGCGGGGCGATGGAGAAAGCTACCTGACGTGTGAGCTTTTCGCCGCTCATGATGGTGGTGGTGGGAAGGAGCCCGAGACCAGGGAGTCGCTCTATGGAGCCCTCCACGTGGTCGGGGTCTATGACCTCGCTGCCCATGAGCTGATAGCCGCCGCAGATGCCCAGGACGGTGGTGCCGTCGCGATGGGCGCGTACGATGGCCTCGGCACAGCCGTTGCGACGCAGTTCGAGCAGGTCGCTGAGCGTGGCCTTCGATCCCGGTAGGACGATGATGTCGGCTCGGCGGAGGTCGTCGGTGTTGCTCGTATAGAAAAGATGTACGCGGGGGTCGTGTTCCAAGGCGTTGAAATCGGTGAAATTAGAGAGATGGCGCAGCAAGACCACAGCGATGTTGACACGTCGGTCGGTAGCCATCTGCCGGCTCTTCTGTTCCAGGTCTACGGAGTCCTCTTCCTCGATATGGATATCCTTGAAATACGGCACCACGCCCAGCACAGGCACCTGACAGATGTCTTCCAGCATGCGCCTGCCTTCGTCGAAGAGGCGTAGGTCGCCGCGGAACTTATTGATGATGATGCCGCGGATGAGGCGGCGATCCTCGGGAGTCTGCAGGGCGATGCTGCCATAGACCGATGCAAACACCCCTCCGCGGTCGATATCAGCCACAAGGATGACGCGAGCCTTGGCATAGCGTGCCATGGGCATATTGACGATGTCGGTGTCGCGGAGATTCAGCTCGGAGATGCTGCCCGCCCCTTCCATCACGATGGGGCTGTAGCGGGCTGCAAGGCGGTCGAAGGCAGCACACACCACATCGCGGTAGTCGGTCTTTTTCCAGTAGGTGTAAGCATCGCTGTTGCCCACAGGCCGTCCCAGGAGCACCACCTGGCTGGTATGGTCGCTCTGCGGCTTCAGCAGCAGTGGGTTCATGTCCACGTGGCAGGGAATGCCCGCCGCCTCGGCCTGTACCGCCTGTGCGCGTCCTATCTCCAGTCCCTCGGGGGTGGCGAAGGAGTTAAGGGCCATGTTCTGGGCCTTGAACGGGGCAGGTCGGTAGCCGTCTTGCAGCAGTATGCGGCAGAAGGCAGCAGCCAGTACGCTCTTGCCCACGTCGCTGCCCGTTCCGGCCAGCATGATGGGGGATGATGGTTTCATATTTGATAGAGATGAGTATAGCTGGCAAGCACGTTGTTCCAGCGGAAGACCGGGGTGGCTACAGGTTCGCCCTTGGCATTATAGACCTGAGCGGCAGAGGGAGGGGCCGGTCCCAGGAACTGGGTGTAGTGGAACTCATGTCCGCGATACTCTCGCCCTTCGAGCACAAAGCGTCGATAGCCCAGGGAGAGACGCCGGTCAGCCTGCCGGGCGGTGATGGTATAGGGCAGCACGCCGCACATGGGGTAGCAGCCGTCGTCGGTGACAATTTCCTTGCAGAGATACATCATCCCTCCGCACTCCGCCACGATGCGGCCGCCCTGAAGGGCATAGTCGCGGATGCTCTGGCGAGTCTTCTCGGCTGCAGCGAGGGCAGGAAGATGCTTCTCAGGGTAGCCGCCGGGCAGATAGAGCAGGGCGATGCCGGAGGGGATAGCTGCATCTTCCTCCGGGTCGAAGAAAAGGGGGTTGCGGAAGCGGTCGAGGGTCTCCTGATAGAGGAAGGAGAACGACTCGGCGTTGCGGGCGACGAGGGGACTTCCTAAGTTTTCCAGATTTTCTATGTTTTCCGGATTTTCTAAGTTTTCCAGATTTTCTTTACTCTCTGGAATTTCCGGATTCTCCAGATGATTCCGAGGTTGAAGGGCGCGAAGTGCCGCTATATCAAGATGCTCGCGTAGCAAGGCCGCCAGCTGCCGGTGGGCGGGCAGCCGGCTGAAGTCGAGTCCTAAATAGCGCGACTGCAGTTCCATAGCCTCCTGCTTGGGCAGACAGCCGAAGCAGGGCAGTCCCACGTCCTGCGCAACCTGCCGCAGCATTTCTTTGTGGCGGGCAGACCCCACCTTGTTGAAGATGACACCCGCTAACTGTACCCCGTGGCGGAACTGCCGGAAGCCCATCAGCAGCGGAGCCAGCGAGTAGGCGGCACTGCGGGCATCGACCACGAGCACCACGGGCAGGCCCAGCACGGCGGCAATCTCTGCCGACGAGCCCCGGTCGCGGTCGTAACCGTCGAAAAGCCCCATCATCCCCTCGATGATGGCCACGTCGGCATCGCGGGAATAATGGGCATAGAGCTGAGTGATATGCCGGTTTGTGGCCATGAAGGTGTCGAGATTGACGCTCGGCCGGCCGCATACCGCTTCATGAAACTTCGTGTCGATATAGTCGGGTCCGCATTTGAAAGGCTGCACGCGCAATCCTTCTTCGGCAAAAAGAGCCATCAGCCCCCGTGCGACTGTGGTCTTGCCGGAGCCAGATGAAGGGGCTGCTATGAGGAATTGCGTCTTCATTGTTGCCCCATCTCCTTCATCAGCCGGTCGGCATGGCCCCATTCCTTCATCATGAACAGAACGTAGCGTATGTCCACGCCGATGCAGCGTGCCAGCTTTGAGTCGAAGAAGATGTCGCTGGAGAGCGAGTCCCAGTTGCCGTCGAAGGCGAGGCCAATGAGCCGGTTCTTGCCGTCGAACATCGGCGAGCCGCTGTTGCCGCCCGTAATGTCGTTGGTAGTGAGGAAGCAGAGGGGCATCTGTCCGGCGCCCTGTAGCAGCGTGAGCATCTCCGGTTCCACGCGGTAGTCCTCCACGGTGTTTCCTCGCCGCATTTTCTCCACCATGCTGGGGGCAATGGTCTGGTAGCCGGAGTTCCATCCTCCGATGTCGTAGGAGCGCACCTGTCCGTAGCTCAGCCGCATGGTGAAGTTGGCATCGCTGTAGTGGGGCATGTCCTGCTCCATGCGGAGCTTGGCGGCGCAGAGCAGCTGTTCCTGTTGGTCGATGGAGTCGCCCCACTGTGCCAGCTTCTCTCTCAGGTCGGCCAGATAGGTGGTGAGGCTCAGTCCGTAGCGCACGCCGAGGTCCTGCTTGAACTTCTTCTTGTTGCAGTAGAGTCGCTTGCCCTTCTTCATGAGCATCGATTTTTTGTACATTTCATCGGCAAAAGCCTGGCAGTCGCCGCCGAACTCCTTGTCGATGATTTCTGTGTAGAAGTCGGGCAGCAGCAGCTCCCGTGGTGTCATCTCCTCGTGAAAGTCCAGCCCCCTGGTGATGTTCTCTCGCAGGTTCTTCAGCAGCGTGCCCAGCATCTCGCGCTCGGTGTCCAGGTCCCATGTCTCGCTGTTGTCCTTGATCACGATGTGCTGCCGCTTGCCGTGGCCCTTGGGCTGCGCCCCGTTGTGTACGTACATGGCGCGTGACGACAGCTCGTCGGTGCGCCGGAAGGTCTCGATGAACTTCATATACCGGTTCATCAGCGGGTAGCGATGAACCTCGTAGTAGGTGTTGAGCTTGCCGAAGTCGAGCCGGCCCGTGAAGAAGCCCGTGGAGTCGCACCACTGGCGGAGCTGCTCCTCGAACTGCTGTTTCTGGCGGATGAGGCCAATGCTGTCGATACACTTGTTCATGCCGATGGAGTTCTTCCAGTAGTTCGACGACTGGGCATACTTAGAGTCGTACTTGATGCGCACAGCCTCCGACTGGTCCATGTGTCGCTTCATCACCTGCTGCTTCACGCCGCGTATCTGCTGGCGAATGTCGTTCTGCATGTAGCGCTCGGCGATGCCGGTGCTCGACAGGTAGCGCGAGGTGCTGCCGGGATAGCCCATCGTCATGGAGAAGGAGCCGTCCTGATAGCCTTCGTTGGAGATGCGTGCCCAGTGCTTTGGGTGGTAGGGCACGTTCTCCTTCTTGTAGTCGGCGGGTCCGCCCGTCACTGGGTCGGCATAGATGCGGAACACGGAGAAGTCGCACGTCTGGCGGGGCCACATCCAGTTGTCGGTCTCCCCGCCGAACTTCCCCATCGACTTAGGTATGGCGAACACCAGCCGCAGGTCGCGGAAGTCGCGGTAGGTGGTGGCGAAGTAGCGGTTGCCCTCGTAGAAGGGCTTCAACTCCAGGCGGAGCGTAGAGTCGACCTGTCGCACGTTTTTAGCCCACACATTCTCGATGGAATCGAGGAAAATCTCACGCTGGCGGTTGGTCATCTGCTCAAAGCGGGGCGTGAGGATCTCGCTGGTCACGTCCTTCTGTTCCACCATGAACGACACGAACATGTTCTGGTTGGGCAGTTCTTCGGCGAGCGTCTTGGCATAGAAACCGTTGAGCATGTAGTCGTGCTCCACGGTGCTGTGGCTGCGGATGGCCTCGAAGCCGCAGTGATGGTTGGTGAACACCAGTCCGTCGGGGCTTACCACCACGCCGGAGCAGTAGCCGGAGAAGTTGACCACGGCCTTCATGATGGCATCGTCGGCCTGATAGAGTTTGTCGTAGGGCAGTTGGTAGCCTTCTGCCTGCATGGTCTCGTAGACGGCCTGCGGCAGGTTGTAGAGGGTCCACATGCCCTCGTCGGCCTGTGCCTGTAGGCCGATGAGGGCGGTCATGGCCAGGAGGAATTTTTTCTTTTTCATCGTTAGTGATTTTTCTTGCTGCAAAAGTACAAAAAATATGGCAAAGTCGTATATGTTCCGGCTAAAAAAGTGATGATTATCCGGTGCGTGAAGTTAATATCGAATTGCGGGATGGTTAATATTGAATCGCTGGAAGGTTAATATCGGATTGCGGGAAGGTTAATATCGGATTGCGGGATAGTCAAATTGTTGGTTCTTAACAATGCTTTTCGGTGGAAAATATACAAAAAAGTGTGGTACCTTCCTATTCTTTTGAGAAGAATAACACATGATTTGCAAAATTATGTGTATATTTGCAGCAAAAAAAGGAACCGCATGAACGAACAGATTATGGAACAGAGCTTTGTGAAATACCCCATCGGCATACAGAACTTCGAGAAACTGCGCCGCGGAGGCTATGCCTACGTGGACAAGACCGCACTGGTGTGGCAGTTGGCCAGCCAGGCGCAATACTACTTCCTTGGACGGCCGCGCCGCTTCGGCAAGTCGCTGCTGCTGAGCACCATCGAGGCCTACTTCGAAGGCAAGCGCGAACTGTTCGAGGGCCTTGCGATCATGCAGATGGAACGGGAGTGGAAGCGGTATCCTGTGCTGCACATGGACCTGAATGCTCAGGTGTATCACAGCCGCGAAGATCTGATGGAGATTCTCGACCGTCATCTAAGGATGTGGGAAGAACAGTATGGTGGCGACCCTGCGTCGACAAGCCCCTCAGGACGTTTTATGGGCATCATACGATGCGCCTACGAGCAGACCCAGATGCCCGTGGTGATCCTTGTCGACGAGTACGACAAGCCCATTACCCAGAACCTCGACAACGAGGAGCTGCAGGACGAGCTCCGCGGCATACTGAAAGCTTTCTACGGCGTGATGAAGAGTGCCGACCAGTACATCAAGATGGGATTCCTGACGGGCGTGACAAAATTCTCGAAGGTGAGCGTGTTCAGCGACCTGAACAACATCCGCGACATTTCGATGCTGCCGCAATATGCCACTGTGTGCGGACTGACCGAACAGGAGATACGCCAGAACTTCGATAGCGGCGTGGCCCTGCTGGCCGAGGGCGAGGGTCTCACGCTCGACGAGTGCTACGCCGAGCTGTGCCATCGCTACGACGGCTACCACTTCAGTCCTGGCAGCCCCGGCATGTACAATCCCTTCAGTGTGATAAGCACACTGGCCAGCCAGCACTTCGGCGACTACTGGTTCGAGACCGGCACGCCCACCCAGCTCATCAAGATGCTCAGCAATACCAGCTATCCGCTGAACGAGCTGGAGAGCGGCGAGGTAAGCTCGCAGCTCATGGAGCGTGTAGACTCCTACAAGAGCAACCCCGTCGTGGTGCTATACCAGAGCGGCTACCTCACCATAAAGAGCTACGACAAACGATTCAAGGAATACAAACTGGGATTCCCCAACAAGGAGGTGGAAAACGGATTCATCGATTGTCTGCTACCCATCTACACCAACTCCGGCGCGAATCCCTCGCAGTTCAACATCGTACGCTTCGTCAAGGAGGTGGAGAGCGGTCAGCCGGAGGCGTTCATGACGCGACTGGTGGCGATGATGGCCGACACCGACTACCGCATCGTGGGCAGTTCGGAGCTCTACTTCCAGAACTTCCTCTTCGTGTTCTTCCGCTTGCTGGGCCTCTACGTCGAGGTGGAGCGGGCCACGAGCGACGGGCGTGCCGACATGTTGGTGCAGACGAAGGACTACGTCTACATCTTTGAGTTCAAGATGGACCAGACGGCCGATGCCGCCCTGCAGCAGATAGAGCAGAAGGGCTATGCCCAGCCCTTCGCCGCCGACCCTCGCCAGCTCTATAAGATTGGAGTGAACTTCAACAGTCAGCAGCGGAGGGTCGACGAGTGGAAGATGGCATAAAAAAGAGCGTGCGGACCTATGACCGAGACAAGGAAAGGATTCATACAGTTGCACCTGAGCGTGCTGTTGGCGGGCTTCACCGGCCTGTTCGGCAAGCTGATAACGCTGAGCGAGGTGGACATCGTGTGGTATCGCATGCTGTTTACGAGTGCCATCCTGCTCGTGTTCACCGGTCTGCCGAAGGTGGGGCTGCGGAAGTTCCTGCA
>Ga0310697_10002924_pt1 | contig 17605 bp, 10 predicted proteins | sample 172DNAGHGlowgp2_FD_203883 | JGI IMG/M metagenome (GOLD analysis project Ga0310697, IMG submission 203883) | Sheep rumen microbial communities from Palmerston North, Manawatu-Wanganui, New Zealand - 1728 DNA GHGlow gp2 (v2) (version 2) | ecosystem: Host-associated > Mammals > Digestive system >... | reverse complement strand
TGTTCAGGATGTTGGTCAGCATCAGGTTGAAGCCGATGCGGCGACCGTGGCCCAGACGGAACTGCCGGCCGATAGAGGCGTCGAGCATGAAGCCGCCGTCGCCTTTAGCCTGGTCGGGAATATCGTAGACCTTGGTTTGTTGCCCGTCAGTCAGGCTGTTCTCGCTCATCATGGCTTGGGTACGGCGGGTGACGGGGGCGAAATAGAGATAGATGTTGTCGTAGTAGTTGCCGATGATGTCGATGTACCAGAATTTGTACTTGAAGCTGAAGTCCAAACTGCCTGCGGTGAGCGGTGTGTTGCCTTCGCGCATACCGTCAATCATGCAGATGTCGTCCTCGTAGACGCCAGAGTTCGACAGCATCATGCGCATGTTGGCATTGCTGGTGTACTTGGCCTCGCTGACGGTGCCCAGTGCCTTGATGTTCAGCCAGTCGGTAGCCTTGACGTTCAGTCCTAACTCGACGCCGTAGAATTTTTTCTCGATGCCGGTCAGCGACACGTAGGCAAACGAGCTCTCGATGTCGGAGTAGAAGAGGCTCTGCTCCGTCACGTCCTTCATCTGGGCGTAGTAGGCATTGACGTTCAGGGCGAAGAGGGCGTTCTTCCACTGGTAGCCCAGCTCGGCCGAGGCCACCTTCTCCTGCTTCAGGTCGTTCACGAAGTCGTTGTTGATCTGGGCGGCTGCAAAGGCTGTACGCGGGGTGGGTGCTTTCCACTCATAGCCGACACCTAAGGCCAGGGCGTGTCCCTTGCCCAGCGTGACGTTCATGCCCGCCTTCAGGCCGCCGTCGAGGAACTTGGCCGTGCCGCTCTTGCCGTAGGAGTTGTCGGGGGCCATACCGTTGCGCATCTTACCGTCGCGCTGTATGGTGGTGCCGGCAATGCGGCCCGACACGAAGTAGTGGGTGTAGCGGAGGTCCTCAGAGTAGCTGGCCCAGGCCTGTGCCTTGTTCACCAGCAGGTTGTAGTCGTAGCCGAACCTGTCGCCGACCTTCACCTCCTGAGGCTCACTCCCGTCGTTCATGTCGTAGAACACGTAGGGCGACAGCGAACCGTAGTCCTTCACAGCGTAGGTGTTGATGTTATGGAACTTGGCGTTGCCCAGCAGGTCGTCCATCGTCTGGTAGTGCATACCCTTGTTGGTGGCTAACTGCATGCCGCCGCTGAGCGACGAGTTCTTCGTCAGCTGGCGGTCAATCTTTGAGGCTAACGAGAACATCAGCTGGTCATCGTGTGCGCGCTGCACGTAGTACATGGCATCCTGACCCTCAGCTGCCATCAGGCTGTTGGCGTAGTACATACGCCCCCAGTTCACCTGGCGGTTGTCCTCCGAAGCTGACAAGTAGTCGTAGGCGGCTTGCCAGTTGCCCAGAGCGACAGCGTCGTCGAAACCGATGACATCAGGATCGTTCCAGACGTTGAAGTTGAAGCTCGGCATCAGCGAGTAGTAGTCGGGGTCGGGGTTCGTACCGCCGTTATAGGCCAGTCGGCTGTTGCTGTACATGGCATACTTGCCCAGCAGCGAGGTGGTGAGCTTCGTCTGGTCGTCAATCTTCCAGTCCCATGTCAGCAGGGCGGCGGGAGAGAAATCCTTGACGAGGCGCGAGTTGCGCTTCTTGCCGTCCTGGTAGCCCCAGTTGGGGTTGTAGTAGTGCGAGCCGGCAATCCAGTACATCTCGTCGGTGGCACCACGCTGCGCACCGCGCTCCGTCGGATTGCCCCAAGTGACGAGGCTGAGGCGGTGCAGGTCGTTCAGGATCTTCTCGGCACCGAGGAAGTAGCTCAGCGAGTTGTATGACGTACCCTCGACGAACCCGAGGCCATTGCCCCAGCGGTAGGTCAGCGAGCCGGTGAAGGCCCAGCCGTTCTCCATGACACCTGTATTGTAAGTGTACATGGCGCGTACATTGTAACTGCGGTTGCCGAAGGCAAGCGAGGCGCGCTGGCCGGTGGCGAACGACGATGGGCGGAAGTTGTAGTTGCCCGAGCCGCCGAGTCCGCTCATAGAGTAGTTGTTGTCCTCGAACGGCAGCGACGACTCGCGGGCGCGTGTCTGGTTGTTCAGACCTCCGATGAAGGAGTATCCGAACTGTCCGCGCTCGATGTCGTTGACGGGATTGCCGTTGATGTACATGTCGGTGTACTTGGCGCCCAAGGCACGGTACTTGAACCTTGCTGGGCTGAACCGGTAGCCCACCTCGTTGGCATAGACGTTTCGGTTCGACGAAATGACGGTGATGGTTTGCGTCGCCGACTCGTCGTCCTCCAGCTGTGCCTCGGTGAATGTGAAGGCCTGTTCGTCCTGCAAATCGGTGGCTGTGGAGTCAACGGGCTCCTGAGCCATAGCGTTTGCCGAACAGCAGATGGCCATCACGGTTAGTTTCAGCGTTTTTCTCATAGGAAGTTAATTTTGCGGTTAATAATTGTTCTTTGCCCACAAAGATAAGAAAATTTGTGGAAATCAGCAAAACTTTTCGGGAAAAATGATAAAGATTCCAAAAAAAACTGTATCTTTGCACAAATTATTACTGACCGACTATGAAGAATTGCATGTTTTTGATGGCGCTGGCCCTGTTGTTGACAGCCGGTGCAGCCCGTGCGCAGAAGAAGTTCTCGATGTACGGAGTAGGGTTCTATAATCTCGAGAACCTGTTCGATACTTGCCACGATGCAGGAAAGAATGACTATGAGTACCTGCCTGACGGAACCAACCGCTGGACAGGACTGAAGTATTCCAACAAGCTGAAGAATATGGCACGCGTACTCAGCGAAATGGGAACCGACAAACTGCCGGGCGTGGGCTGTGCCGCCATCGGCGTAGCCGAGGTGGAGAACGCCAAGTGCCTGGAGGACCTCTGTAACCAGGAGCCGCTGAAGGCGCGCAACTTCCAGTACGTCCTCCTCGAGGGGCCTGACCAGCGTGGCGTCGACTGCGGACTGGTGTACAACCCGAAGCTGTTCCAGATTCGCGACACGAAGCTCGAACCTTATATATATACGTTGCCACAGGACTCGATGCGTGCCACCCGTGGCTTCCTCGTCGTCAGCGGTACGCTGGCCAGCGAGCACGTCACCATCATCGTCAACCACCTGCCTTCGCGTGGCGCTTCGTCGTTCTATCGTGAGGAGGGCGGACGCCAGATACGTGCCGTGGTCGACTCGTTGGTGCAGGACGACCCCGAGGTGAAGTTGCTCATCATGGGCGACATGAACGACGATCCGCAGGACAAGTCCATGGCCGAGGCCCTCGGTGCAAAACGCAAGATGAAGGACGTGCCCAGCGAGCCCGGCGGACTGTGGAACCCCTGGTGGGACGTGCTGGCATCGGGCAATGGTACGCTCCAGTATGACGGCAAGTGGAACCTCTTCGACCAGATTATCCTGTCGAACGCGCTGCTCGACCGTGAGGGCACGAAGAACTTCGAGACGCTGAAGCTGTGGAACTACCAGATATTCCGCCGCGACTACCTGTTCCAGAAGGAGGGTAAGTACAAGGGCAACACCCTGCGTACGCATGCCGGTGGCGCCTGGCTCAACGGCTATAGCGACCACCTGCCGACCGTCGTCTATTTGGTGAAGGAGCAGAAATAACGTAGTAACGATTTCGCGTTATAACGAAAAAACAAGCAAAATGACTATTATTGGAATCGCCGGCGGAACAGGCTCGGGAAAGACCACCGTCGTCAAAAGGATTGCCAAGGCACTGCCGCCACATTGCGCGGCAGTCATCCCCTTGGACTCGTATTATAACGATACCACGGGCATGACGCCTGAGGAACGTAAGCAAATCAACTTTGACCACCCCGATGCCTTCGACTGGAAACTGTTGACGGAGCATATCCGCATGTTGAAGGACGGGAAGGCCGTGGAGCAGCCCACCTATTCTTATATAGAGAGCAACCGCCAGAAGGAGACCATCCACGTAGAGCCGAAGCCCGTCATCATCATCGAGGGCATCATGGCGCTGCATTTCAAGAAGCTGCGCGACATGATGGACTTGAAGATATTCGTCGATACCGACGATGACGTGCGCCTCATTCGCAACATCCGCCGCGATGTCGTGGAGCGTGGACGCACCGTCGACATGGTGCTCGACCGCTATGAGAAGATTCTCAAGCCCATGCACGAGCAGTTCATCGAGCCCACCAAGAAGTTTGCCGATCTCATTATCCCCTGGGGCGGCGATAACAAGACCGGCATTCACATCCTGAAGACATATATTCAGGGCATTGTGACAGGCGTCTGAACAGTCCCTTATAGAGTGTCCTTCGCCTCTTCCGTAGCTTCTTTGATCTCCTCGAAGGTGTCGAGTTGCTGTGGTTGTTCCTGAGTCTTGAGCCAGGCGCGTTTGTCGCGGTAGAACTTCAGGGCGTGTACCAGCTCGGTTAGTCCATAAATCAGGGTACACCAGCCAAGAACGAGCATCGCCATATTGAGCGGTGCCATGGGCTTCACCATGACGTAGAGGCCGGTGAGTAGGATGAGTGTGGGTACGATCAGGTACCCGAAGCTGATGTGCCCATAGCGGCGCCCGCTGATGAGTGACATGTACTGGTTGATAGCTCCGAGTATAAGGATGATGCCGATGATGTACATCAGTGCCGAGACGAAGGCTGAGGGCGTCAGTGCGAGGATGAGTCCGAGGATGGCGCTGCCGATGCCTACGATGGGGAACGTCGGCCGTTCGCCAGCCACGAGGTGGCCCTCGTTGTCGTAAATCTTATACTCACTGACGTGTTTGCGCGCCCAGAAATAGGTGACGCATGAGATGATGCCCGACACGAGGAACAGCACGCCGATGGCCACGGTGATGCCTTTGACCGTGTTGTCGGGGAACTTGATGAGCAGTGCGCCGATAATGATGGCGCAGAGTGCGCGAAAGACCGAACTTTGGAGTATTCTCATAACTTTATTTTTAATTTTGGTGCAAAGATACAAAAAAGTTAAGATTTAAGGGTTAAAAGTTAAGAGTTTTTTGTAACTTTGCCGCAATGATTACGAAATTGCTTTTAGTGCGGCATGGCGAGACGGTGGACAATGCCCGTCAGATCATGCAGGGACAGACTCAGGGTGCGCTCAACGAGACGGGCATCCGTCAGGCCTGTGAACTGCGTGACCAGTTGTCGACCATGGCGCTGGACGCCGTAATTGCCAGCGACCTGCACCGCTCGGTGCAGACGGCAGAGCTACTGGCAGCACCCCACCGCCTGCCGGTGGTGCAGACGCCGTTGCTGCGGGAGCGCGACTGGGGCTCGTTCACGGGACGCTACATCCCCGACCTGAAGGGTGCCCCTTGGTCTGACGACATCGAGTCGTTGGAGGCGCTGTTGGAGCGTGCGCGTCAGTTCCTGCTGTTCGTCACGGCGCATTATGATGGTCAGACGGTAGTTGCTGTTGGTCACGGCATTATCAACAAGGCCATCCAGGCGGTTCACTATGGCAAGCAGATGCGCCAGGTAGAGCGCATGGTCAATTGCGAGGTTAGGATATTGGAACTCAAATAATACGAAGAGCGTACTATGAGAAATGTCATGATATATATCGCCCTGCTCTTGTGCATCAAGGCGGGCGCCATGCAGGTCAAGGATTTTACGGTCACTCATTTAGGCAAGGCAGAGGGTATGACCAATCAGCGTGTGTTCTCTGTCATGCAGACCTCGTCAGGAGCTATCTGGTGGGCGTCGGCGACAGGTGTTGGGCGCTATAACGGCTCTGTGGTCAAAAGCTATTCGCTGGATGAGAACACGCCCTACTCTCATTTGGGGGGACGTTTCATTCATCTTGCAACAGACTCCGCCAGCATCTATGCTTTCGACAATCGTGGATCGGTCTATCGGTTCAATGTCATGCGCGACAGGTTTGAGTTCTTCTATAGCATCCCGAAAGCTTTGGGCCACGAGGTGATTCTGAATGACATCCACATCACGGGGGGGCGGTTCTATCTGGCTCTCGATGATGGCGTCTATCTGAAAGAGGGCGAGTCGTTACGCCAGCTTACCAAGGGGTCGTACGTCAACAGCTTTGTACCGGTCAAAGACGGCCTGCTGTTCTGTACCCGTGGGGGCGTGTACGATGAGAAAGGTCAGCGGCTGCTCGCCTACAACACTGAAGACGGTTACTACGACGAACTGTCGGGCAAACTGTGGCTGGGCGGTTATGAGAGTGGCCTCCACATCGTCACCTTTGGCCAGAATGGTCGTATTGCAACGGACCAGTTTGTTGCCGTTAGCCATAAGGCGGGTGGCGTACGAGACAACCCTATCCGCAGCATCTACCCTTACGACGACGAGACCATGCTCATAGGTGTTGACGGCGAAGGCGTATATCAGATGCAGCGCGACGGCAGGGGTGACTGTCGCCTCTTGTTCGATGCCAACGAGGGCGAGCACGGTGTGCTACATGGCAACGGTGTCTACTGCTTGATTGTCGATACCTGGAAGAACATCGTCATCGGAACCTATTCCGGGGGTATAGACATTGCGCGTCCTATAGGCAGCACTACGGCCATCTACCAGCATGTGGCAAAAGAGTATCAGAGTCTGCTGAACGACCATGTGAACACGGTGATACCCATGTCTGACGAGCTGGTGATGATGGGCACGGACAACGGCGTCAGTATCCTGAATACCAAGACTGGCCAATGGCAGCATTGCTGTCAGGGCACGGTAGCCCTGAATATCGGCAGCAAGCCCGGTGGCGGGGTGTTGGTGTCAACATACGGCAAGGGCATCTACGAGATAGACAGCCGAGCTAATGTGTCGCGTGTCTATACCACCGCTAATAGCCTACTGACGGATAATCACGTCTATGCGACGCTCTATGACAAGGACGGCGGACTGTGGATAGGCACGCTGAATGGCGACCTGGTACATCAGACAGCCTCCGGCAACCGCTACTATCCCATCCACGATGTGCAGTGTATAACGCAGCTGGCCTCTGGGCAGATAGCTGTCGGTACAGCCTTTGGTCTGAAGTTCGTGACCCCAGGCAGCGATGATATCAAGGAACTGAACTATGCCCCTTCGGGTGTCACGGATGTCAATCCCTTTGTGAACCATTTGCTCATGACCGGTCTGGAACTCTGGATCGCCACGGATGGTGGCGGCATCTACGTCTATCATCTGGCCAAGCATGAGAGCACGCAGATAACCACGGCGAACGGACTGCCGTCGAATTATGTGAGGAGTCTGGTTAAAGGCAAGGACGGGCGCGTCTGGATAGCAACCGACGAGGGCCTGTCGTTCGTGAAGTCCGACTCCCCGAAGGAGGTGTTCAATGTCAACTACTGCTATGGCCTTGATCGCGACTATTCGCGCTCTGCAAGCCACCTACTGCCTAACGGTGACATTATCTTCGGAACGACGACGGGCGCGGTGGTCATTCATCCGGAGAACGTGCAGCCCATCAACTACACGGCCAAGATCGTCATCCTTGGTGTCAGCTGCGATGTCGATCAGGAGTGCTTACAGGATAGCGCCACACACGCACGACTCCAGAACGGCGAAATTCGCCTGTCCTACCGTCAGCGCACCTTCGATCTGCTGTTCGAGAGTATCAACATGCGCAACCATTTCGATATCGCATACCGCTATCGGATGGGGGAGGGCGAGTGGAGTCCGGCTACAGTGCAGCAGTTCATCCGTTTTGTCGATGTCGAGCCGGGCGAGCATCAGCTCACAATACAGTGCATCAGTAGGACAAGCGGAGTGGTGATAGATACGAAGACGCTGACCATTGTTATCGCCCAGCCCTGGTGGAACTCCTGGTGGATGTGGTGTGTCTATATTGCCCTCATCGTTGCCTTGTTCTATACCGCTTGGTGGATTTACCAGTTGCACGAGAAATATATGCGCCTGACCATCGACCTCCTGAAAGCTTCGCCAACTCCCTCCCAGGAAGTGGCAGTTCAGTCGCCTCGCTCCATGTTTTCTTCAGACCTGTCGGATGACCAGTCGCCCCTTCCCTTGGAGGAGGCTACTGAGTCTCAGGATTCTTCTGACGAGGCTTCTGCTAACGCTTTCGTCGACAAGGTTACCAAGCTCATTGTCGAGCGACTGTCAGACAGCGACTTTAACATCAATCTGTTGTGCCGTGAAATGGCCATGAGCCGCACGCTGTTCTATGTCAAACTGAAGTCCTACACCGGCAAGTCGCCACAGGACTTCATCCGTATCATCCGACTGGAGCGCGCGGCCCTCCTGTTGCGCGGGGGACACAGCGTCGCTGAGGCGGCCGCTCTCTCAGGCTTCGATAACCCCAAGTATTTCAGTACCGTCTTCAAGAAGTATTTCAATGTGTCGCCGTCGAAGTATCAGGGATAGGGTAGGGCGTAGCACCTGTTTCGTGAGTAATGTTTAACAAAATCAAGTAGATATAAAAGTCATTAGTTGTATTGTATCTTGCCTCGCTGCGCTGACGGTGACGGCGTAGCCGACTGCCAAGCAGTGGAACAAAGATGTAGTGGGTTGGAACCTCGGTAACCAGTTTGAATGCTCTGCTCCCGGACAGGACGGCGAGTCGATGCAGATAGGTATGCCCGACAATAGCATCAAGGCCGAGACGGCATGGGGCAACCCCGTGGTGACAAAGAAGACCATCAAGGCCGTGAAGGAGGCGGGCTTCAACGCCGTGCGCATCCCCATCCGCTGGCAGTGCCACATCACCAATGCCGCAGCCATGAGCATCGACAAGGCCTGGCTCGCACGTATCAAGGAGGTGGTGGACTGGTGTCTGGCCAACGACCTGAAGGTCATCATCAACACCCACCACGATAAGTGGCTCGAAGGCCGTCCAACGAATCAATATAAGGAGGAGAATAACCAGAAACTGGCGCTGCTCTGGCTGAACATCGCCAGCGAGTTTGCACAGTACGACTACCGTGTGGCCTTTGCCGGTACCAACGAGGTACACATCAAAGATAACTGGGGCAAGCCCTACAAGGACAAGGGCGAGGCCTCGCCCAGCGACGAGAAGACCATGGGTGAGTTCTTCGACAAGGTGGTCGCCACATGGGGCGACAAGGGCCTGGGACTCGTCATGGGCGAGTGGGGCGTCACCGACCGTCAGAAGGGTGGACAGACCGACATCATCCACGAGAATATGACCTACTACTGCCACTTCCTCGTCAGCGAGACGAAGAAGCGTGGCATCTCCACCTTTATCTGGGACAACAACTCTTTCGGCAGCGGCCCCGAGCACTTCGGCATTTTCGACCGTAAGGCTGGCATGAAGGTGAAGGCCGACTGGATCCTCAAGGGCATCTTTGAATGATTTGCCAATAGCCCGTCTGAGTATGTTTTCTGACAAAAAGAGGTTTGAAGACTGACAATTTGCGGTTTTCAAACCTTTTCTGTAGCTATGTGAACCCCGCTTTAGGGCAAGTTTCGTACTTTTGCAGCAGAAACTTAAACTATAAGCAACACAATGAAAAAGATTAAGAACTACGTGGCCGTTGCGGCCATGACAGTGCTGGCTCTGTCGGCCTGCACGACCAAGAGTGAGACTAACGAAGTGAATAACTTTAAGATTCAGCGCGGCACGAACGTCAGCCATTGGCTGTCGCAGAGTGAGGAGCGCGGTGAGGCCCGCGAGAAGCACATCCAGGAAGATGACTTCGCACGCCTCGACTCGCTGGGCTTCGACTTCGTGCGCCTGCCTATTGACGAGGTGCAGTTCTGGGATGAGGAAGGCAACAAGCTGCCGGAGGCTTGGGAGCTGATGACCAACGCCATCAATTGGGCCGAGAAGCACCACCTGCGCACTATAGTCGACCTGCACATCATCCGTTCGCACTACTTCAACGCCGTGAACGAGGGCAATGCTGACGCCAACACGCTGTTCACCTCCGAGGAGTCGCAGCAGCAGCTCATCGACATGTGGTATCAGCTGTCGGACGTGCTGAAGGGCTACAGCAACGATTCCGTAGCTTACGAGTTCATGAACGAACCCGTGGCCGACGACCACGAGCAGTGGAACCAGTTGATAGCTAAGGTACACAAGGCGCTGCGTGAGCGCGAGCCACAGCGCACGCTGGTCATCGGCTCGAATATGTGGCAGGGCTATGAGACGATGAAGTTTCTGAAAGTGCCCGAGGGCGACAAGAACATTATCCTGTCGTTCCACTATTACAACCCCATGATTCTGACCCACTACGGTGCTTGGTGGACACCCATCGGCAAGTACACCGGCAAGGTGAATTATCCCGGCGTCATCGTCTCACAGGAGGACTACGAGGCCGCTCCCGACTCACTGAAGCCTGAACTGGAGCAGTATCTTACACAGGAATGGAACGTGGACAAGATCCGTGCCGACTTTGCCGACGCCATCGCTGTGGCCAAGCAGTATGGCTTGCAGCTGTTCTGCGGCGAGTGGGGTGTCTATGAACCCGTTGACCGCGAGCTGGCCTACAAGTGGACGAAGGACATGCTGACGGTGTTCAAGGAGAACAACATCGCCTGGACGACGTGGTGCTACGATGCTGACTTCGGCTTCTGGGACCAGCAGAAGCACGACTTCAAGGACAAGGGGCTGGTAGACCTGTTGATGGAAAAGTGAAAAGTGAAGAATCAAAATAGTAAATTGTAAATAGTTAAATAGTAAATCATGCAGACATTTGGATATTTCGACGACAAGAACCGTGAGTACGTCATTACAGAACCTGCAACCCCATTCCCATGGATTAACTACTTAGGCAACGAGGACTTCTTCGGCCTTATCTCAAATACCGCTGGCGGCTACGATTTCTATAAGGATGCCAAGTTCCGCCGCATCACCCGCTACCGCTACAACGGTGTGCCGATGGATGCCGGTGGGCGTTACTTCTACATCAACGATGGCGGTACGGTGTGGAATCCTGGTTGGAAGCCCTGCAAGACATCGCTTGACAGCTATGAGTGCCGTCACGGCATGAACTACACCCGCATCACGGGTAGCAAGAACGGTGTGGAAGCCTCTGTGCTCTTCTTCGTGCCCTTGAAGACATGGGCCGAGGTGCAGAAGCTGACGCTCAAGAACACCACCAATGAAGTGAAGCACCTGAAGCTCTTCTCGCTGACGGAGTGGTGTCTTTGGAATGCTGCCACCGACATGGAGAACTTCCAGCGCAACTGGTCAACAGGTGAGGTGGAGATAGAGCGAGCCGCCGTTTCCTGTTGTTCTCCGCTGGGTCTCACCATCTACCACAAGACCGAATACAAGGAGCGCCGCAACCACTACGCCTACTACTCGCTGACAAATGCCAAGGCCGACGGCTACGATACCGACCGTGAGTCGTTCATCGGACTGTATAACGATTTCTCCAATCCTCAGTGTGTCGTGGCAGGCAAGCCCTCAATGAGCGTGGCCCACGGCTGGAGTCCCATTGCCTCACACTATGTAGAGGTGGAGCTGCAGCCTGGCGAGAGCAAGGATTTCATCTTTGTGCTGGGTTATGCAGAAAATGAGCAGGAGAAGAAATTTGCAGATCTCAGCGGGGAAACCGCTGGGCTGATCACCTCTCTTGGTGATTTAGACCGTACTATTATTAATAAGGAGAAGGCGCATGCTGTCATCGAGCTCTTCTCGACCGTAGAGGCTGTGGATGCAGCTTTCGCCGAGCTCCAGCAGATGTGGGACGGCCTGCTGTCGAAATTCACCGTTGCAAGTGGCGACGAGCGCCTGGACCGTATGGTGAATATCTGGAACCAGTATCAGTGCATGATTACGTTCTGCTTCTCGCGTTCGGCCTCGTTCTTCGAGAGCGGCGTAGGCCGTGGCATGGGCTTCCGCGACTCCAACCAGGATCTCGTGGGCTTTGTCCACCAGATACCGAGTCGCGCTCGCCAGCGCATCATTGACATCGCTTCCACGCAGTTCCCCGACGGTGGCTGCTACCACCAGTACCAGCCGCTGACGAAGCGTGGCAACAACGACATTGGTGGCGGATTCAACGATGACCCCTGCTGGTTGATTTTCGGTACTGTGGCATATATCAAGGAGACGGGCGATTTCTCTATCCTTGACGAGATGGTGCCCTGGGATAATGAGCCGGGTACGGAGGTGACGCTCTTCGAGCACCTGCGCATCTCGTTCAATCACGTGGTCGAGAACCTCGGCCCACACATGCTCCCACTCATCGGTCGCGCCGACTGGAACGACTGCCTGAACCTGAACTGCTTCTCATGGGATCCGAACGAGAGTTTCCAGACCACGGAGAACAACAGCGAGGGCAGCAAGGCTGAGTCGCTGATGATAGCCGGACTGTTCGTATTGACGGGCAAGCAATATGTGGAACTTTGCGACAAAATCGCAAAGCATAGTGAGGCTGAACGCGCTCAGAAGTGTATCGACGCGATGGTCGAGGCCGTGAAGAAGCACGGCTGGGACGGCGAGTGGTTTCTGCGCGCCTACGACTTCTATGGCAACAAGATTGGCTCGAACGAATGTGAGGAAGGCAAGATTTTCATCGAGAGCCAGGGCTTCTGCACCATGGCCGGTATCGGACTCGAGGATGGCATGGTGGACAAGGCCCTCGACTCGTGCAAGAAATACCTCGACTGCGAGCACGGTATGGTGCTCAACAATCCCGCCTTCACCCGCTACTACGTGGAGATGGGCGAAATAAGCAGTTATCCCGCTGGCTATAAGGAGAACGCCGGCATCTTCTGCCACAACAACCCGTGGGTCATCATCGGCGAGACCGTGGCTCGTCGTGGCAACGATGCCTGGGAGCATTACACAAAGATCTGTCCCGCGTGGATCAAGGACCAGCAGCTGCACAAGGTCGAGCCGTATGTGTACTGTCAGATGGTGGCCGGTAAGGATGCCGCCAAGCCTGGCGAGGGCAAGAACTCATGGCTGACAGGTACGGCAGCGTGGAACTGGATTACCATCACACAGTATATCCTGGGCATCCGTCCTACGTACGACGGCCTGGAGATAGACCCCTGCATCCCGTCGACGCTGAAGGAATATACCGTGAAGCGTGTGCTTCGCGATGCCGAGTTTGAGATTACGGTGAAGAATCCGAACGGTCAGGAGAGCGGTGTGACGACCATTATCCTCGACGGGGAAACCGTTGAGAACGGCCGCGTCATCCCCGCAACGCCAGGTAAGCATATTGTAGAAGTAATCATGTAAGGAATTATGGCAAAGCTGAGAGAGAAAATAGGCTATGCGGTGGGCGACGCCGCCGCAGGAGGCATCACGTGGAAGGTGATGTCGATAGCCTTTCCCCTGTTCTTCACCAACGTCTTTGGTCTGACGGTGGCCGATACGGCGACGCTGATGCTTATCGCCCGTCTGTTTGACGTTGTCACAGACCCGTTGATGGGTATGCTGGCCGACCGTACGCAAAGCCGCTGGGGCACGTATCGCCCGTGGCTCATCTATGGTGCCGTGCCTTTCGGCCTTATCTTTGCGCTGCTGCTCTACACGCCAGAATTCGGACCGGTGGGCAAACGCATCTGGGCCTACTCGTTCTACCTGCTGATGATGGTGGTCTATACCGCTGTCAACGTGCCTTACGGCTCGCTGCTCGGCGTGATGACCGATGACGACAACGAGAAAAACCAGTTCTCGTCGTTCCGCATGGTCGGTGCCTACGCCATGGGCTTTATCACACTGTTGTCGTTCCCCTACCTGCAGAAGATGGTTGGAGGCAGCGACCAGCACCAGTATGCCGTGCTTGGCGCCTTCTTCGGCATCATCGCCGCAGCTGGCACGTTGGTCTGCGGCCTGCTGACGCGTGAACGGCTGAAGCCTGTACGGGCAGAGAAGTTCTCGCTGAAGCCCTTCGCCGACCTGTTCAAGAACCGCCCGTGGGTCATCCTGACGCTCATTGGCGTTTCGATGAACTTCTTCAACGGCTTCCGCTATGCCGTGGCAGGCTATCTGTTCGAGTATTGCATGCACGGCGACGTAACGGTCTCGGGGCTGATCATCAACTATACTGTTTTCATGACCTTCGGAGAACTTACCTGCATGATCTTTGGCGGTGTGTCGCCTGTGTTTACGAAGTGGGTCGGCTCGAAGCGCAAGGCATTTATGTGGGCTGCCGTCATCTGTATCGTCACGTCGGTGATGTTCTTCTTCGTGCCGATGGATCCCGCCTATATTTGGGTGCTGGTTGCCATTGTCATCCTGACCTCTGTGGGTATCGGCATCTACTCGCCGCTGCTGTGGTCGATGTATGCTGACGTGGCCGACTATGCCACAGAGAAGAACGGCACGTCGTCGACGGGCGTCATCTTCTCCAGTGGCACGATGGCCATGAAGTTCGGAACGGCGGTCAGCGGTTCGCTGGTGGCCCTGCTGTTAGGTATCGCCGGCTTCGTCTCCGGCACCGACGCCACAGGCCAGACTGTCATCACCATTTCCGATGCTGACGCCGTGAACCGTATGATATGGATGCTCTTCTCAATCTTCCCGGCTATCATCGCCTGCATCATGTTGGGATTGCTCTATCTATATCCGATTAAGAAATGAGGAAGAACTGTTTGTCAATCATAGTACTGTGGGCTGTGGCGGCTGTGGCACAGCCCACAGCCCGTGAGTGGAATGCCGCCGTACGGGCGGGCTGGAACCTCGGCAACCAGATGGAGTGTCCGGCTCCTGGGCAAAACAATGAGGGCTACGATATAGCCAATCCCGCCAATGCCCTGAATGCAGAGACAGCGTGGGGCAACCCGATGGTGACGAAGGCGATGATCGACGCTGTGAAGGCCGCCGGCTTCGATGCCGTGCGCATCCCCGTGCGTTGGCAGCACCATATCACCGACGAGGCGACCATGAGCGTCGATGCGGCGTGGATGAACCGACTGAAGGAGATTGTGGGCTACTGCCTGGACAACGATATGCGTGTCATCATCAATACCCACCACGACCAGTGGCTCGAACGCCGTGTCACCAATGCCTACAAGACGGAGAATAACCGGCGCCTCGGACAGCTCTGGACCAATATTGCTACGGCCTTCCGCGATTACGACTACCGATTGGCTTTCGCAGGGACGAATGAGGTACACATGCCCAACAACTGGAATGCGCCAACGGCCGAGAACCAGGCCGTACAGAACGCGTACAACCAGACCTTCGTGGATGCCGTCAGAGCCACAGGCGGGAATAACGCTAAGCGTCACCTCGTCGTGCAGACCTATAACACCAGCATCGACTTCGGACTCCGCAGCAATGGCTTCATCATCCCCACCGACGTGGCGGGCAATGGCAACAACTACATGAGTGTAGAGTTTCACTACTACACCCCGTGGGACTACTGTGGCGACGCTACCTCCTACTACTGGGGTGAGTCCTACAAGGGCAATGCCAAGACCTCGACCAGCACAGAGAAGAACATGCGACAGGACTTCGAGCGTGCCGCCAAAGCCTGGAGTGCCGTGGGACTGGGAGTCATTATCGGCGAATGGGGCATCACCGACCATTGGGACAATGCGATGAACATGCCCTCCATCCATACGAACATGACTTATTACTGCAAGACGCTGACCGAAGAGGCGCTGAGCCGTGGCTTTGCAGCCTTCGTCTGGGACAACAATGCCTTTGGCAACGGACAGGAGAAGTTCGGTATTTTCGACCGCCATCAGGGAATGACTGTCAAGGTGTCGTGGATCGTGTCGGGCATTATGAATGGTGCGGCTACCAATGTCCACGTTCCTGCTGCTTCAACCCGTACACCCGCCATACTCTGTGTCAGTGGGCGTCGTCTCATTGTCAAGCGTGGCGACAAGAACTATGATTTGCGTGGGTACGCGGATACGGAAATGCGTGGGCGCGTGGGGCGCTGAAGGTTAGAAAACTATCAAAGAAGGGTAAGAAAACAGACAAATCACTATATTCTAACCCTTTTTGAATCTCTTCGAACTATGACTTCGTAGTATCTCTATACCTTTGCACCAGTTTTTTTCGCTAACAAGAAATGAATAACATATTATTATAAACTAAAAACAACGTATGAAGAAAACAGCAATGCTACTCGGCCTGCTCTGCGCAGGCATGATGTGGACACCAGGCGTGTTTGCTGCCTCCCCCTGGCAGCCTACGTCGCATGCGGCTGCTGCTCCCGACGACCAGACAATTACTGGTACCGTTGAGGACGCTGAAGGTCCCATGATTGGTGCCACGGTGAAAGTCGCCGGAAGTAACAACGGCACAGTGACCGACTTCGAGGGAAAATTTAAAATCAAGTGCAAGCCAGGTGCTACACTCGAGGTCAGCTACGTGGGCTACAACACCAAGACGGTGAAGGCCCAGGACGGCATGAAGATTGTGATGGACGAGGACAAGACAACGCTCAGCGAGGTGGTGGTCACGGCTCTCGGCATCAAGCGCGACCGTAAGGCTCTGGGTTACGGTTTGGCAGAAGTGAAGGGTGAGGAACTGACGAAGGCCAAGGAAACCAACGTCATCAACTCCCTGTCTGGTAAGGTGGCTGGTCTCGTCGTTCAGAATACCGCCGCTGGTGCCTCCGGCTCTACCCGTGTGTTGCTGCGTGGTAATACCGAGATGACCGGTAACAACCAGCCGCTGTATGTCGTCGACGGTGTGCCCTTGGACAATACCAACTTCGGCGCTGCCGGCGTTGAGGGTGGTTACGACCTCGGTGACGGTATCTCGGCCATCAACCCTGATGATATTGAGAACATGACGGTGCTGAAGGGTCCTGCCGCTTCGGCGCTCTACGGTTCGCGCGCCTCGCATGGTGTGATCCTGATTACTACCAAGAAGGCTGAGAAGGATAAGATTAGTGTCGAGTACAACGGTTCGCTGACTGTCGACGTACAGAATGCCGAGTGGGACAACATCCAGGAAGTCTACGGCATGGGCTTCAGTGGTGCCTACAGTCCTACCGCCACCAGTGGTACGAACTCGAGCTGGGGTGCCAAGACCGATGACTTCCTCGTGGAGTACTTCGACCATGAAAAGCGCCCCTTCCAGATGTATCCTAACAACACGAGCGGCTTCTTCCGCACGGGTCTGACGACACAGAATACCGCCATCCTGAGTGTTAACTCGGGTAAGACGGGCGTCCGCTTCAGCGTCACCGACATGCGTAACAAGGACATCCTGCCCAATACCCACATGAGTCGCGACAACTTCAACCTGCGTGTGACGACGACCGCCGGTCCTGTCGACCTCGACTTTACTGCCAACTACACGCGTGAGGATGTGAAGAACCGTCCGGCTTTGGGCGACTCTCAGAGCAACGTCGGTAAGAACCTCATGACGCTGGCAGGAACCTATAATCAGGATTGGCTGAAGCATTACGAGAACGAAGACGGCACATACGCCAACTGGAACGGTAACGACCAGTACAACAAGAACCCCTATTGGGATCTGTACAAGAACGAGAATACCTCAGAGAAGGACGTCTTCCGTCTTACTGGTAAGGCCATCTGGAACATCACCGACCACCTGAAACTGCAGGGAACTATCGGTACGGACATGAACTTTATGACCTTCCAGGACTTTACCGCCCGCACCACCCCCGGCAAGCTGGCCGGCCAGCTGATGGAGCAGAAGTTCAACAACCGTACGCTCAATGCCGAGCTGTTGGCACTCTATAACCAGTCGTTTGGCGATTTCGATGTCAATGCCACCCTCGGCGGCAATA
>Ga0310697_10002923_pt1 | contig 17610 bp, 14 predicted proteins | sample 172DNAGHGlowgp2_FD_203883 | JGI IMG/M metagenome (GOLD analysis project Ga0310697, IMG submission 203883) | Sheep rumen microbial communities from Palmerston North, Manawatu-Wanganui, New Zealand - 1728 DNA GHGlow gp2 (v2) (version 2) | ecosystem: Host-associated > Mammals > Digestive system >... | reverse complement strand
TCGCAAAAGTCCGGTGCCCAACTAAAAGCTTCGCGCAGTTTTCTAAAGTTGTCGCGGATAGTTTTTTCGTCGTAAATGTGAAACGGCGTCGGATATTTTTTTATAACTTCACGGAGTGCGGCTTCTGAAAGTGGAAAATTTTTTGGCGTTTGGAAAATATTTGTCATTGAAATACCTCCGATTTTTTTTGTATACTTTGTGCACAGATTATAACAAAAATTTTCAGTGGTGATAACAATGATTTTAAAAATTTTAATCGAGAACACGAAGCGCGAAAGTTCGGAGCTTATCGCGGAACACGGCTTGAGTATTTTGGTTGACACGGGGCGGACAAAATTTATTTTCGACTGCGGGCACACGGGCGCGGCGTTCGACAATGCAAAATTTTTAGGCGTCGACCTACGCGGGATAAATTTTGCCGTGTTAAGTCATTCGCATTATGACCACGCGGGCGGCTTTGTTAGACTTTTGGACTTCGCGCCGATTGAAACGATTTACACGGGCGAAAACTTTTGGGAAGAAAAATTTTCGCGCACGGAAGACGGTTTTAAATATCGCGGTTGCGGCTTTGACGAAAAATTTTTATCTGCACGTGGCATTGAGCAAAAAATTTGCCGCGACGTTTTGGAGCTTGAGGAAAATTGTTGGCTTGTCGGAAATTTTAAGCGGCGTTATAATTTTGAAACGATTCCGAAAAAATTTGTTCGCGGCGAAAAAAAATTGCCCGATGACTTCAGCGACGAAATAATTTTAGTTTTGCGCGGGCGCAAAGGTTTAACGATTGTGACGGCTTGCGCACATTCAGGAATTTTGAATATCGTTGCCGACGTTAAAGCGCGTTTTTCCGCGCCGATTCATACGGTGATTGGCGGTTTTCATTTGACGGGCGCGAAACCGGAAAGGATTCTTTGCACAATCGACGAGCTAAAAATTTTGGGCGTAAAAAAAATTCTCCCGTGTCATTGTTCGGGAGAAGAATTTACGAAAAATTTTAGCGACAGAATTTTAACCGGCTCAATTATTGTTCTGGAGTGACTTCGGGATTTTTCGGGCGGCGTCCTCTCCTTTTTTTAGGCGGCTCAGCTACAATTTCTTCAGTCGGCAAGCTTTTTACCAAATTTGCCATTTCCATTGCCGAAATTGCCGCGTCGAACCCTTTATTGCCCGATTTAGTTCCGGCGCGTTCGATAGCCTGCTGAATATTTTCCGTCGTGACAATGCCAAAAATCGTCGGGACGCCGCTTTGAAGTCCAACCTGCGCAATTCCCTTTGAAACCTCGTTGCAAACGTAATCGTAATGCGTTGTTGCGCCGCGAATCACTGCTCCCAAACAAATTATCGCGTCGAAATTTTTACTCGCCGCCATTTTTTTTGCAACAAGCGGAATTTCAAACGCGCCCGGCACCCAGATAACAGAAATATTTTCTTCCGGCGTCTCGTGACGTTTTAAAGCGTCTAACGCGCCTTCCAAAAGGTTTTTCGTGATAAAATTGTTAAAACGAGCTACGATAATCGCGAATTTTAAACTTTTTCCGCTGATATTGCCCTCATAAACGTTCATTTTGTTGCCTCCTTATCAAAAATATGCCCCATTTTGATTCTTTTTATTGTCAAATATTTCTTGTCAAATTTCGTCGGCGCAATTACTATCGGGATTCTTTCCGTTATTTTCAAGCCGTGTCCTTCCAATCCTGCGCGTTTTGACGGATTATTTGTCAATAATTTTATCGTTGTCAGCCCCAAATCCGATAAAATTTGCGCTCCAATGCCGTAATCGCGCAAATCCGGCTTAAATCCCAATAGAATATTCGCCTCAACCGTATCTTTTCCTTTATCTTGCAGCGCATATGCCCGAATTTTATTTGCAAGACCTATTCCGCGCCCTTCCTGCCGCATGTAAAGCAAAACGCCTTCGCCCGCCGCGTCAATTTTTTTCAGAGCCGTTGCTAGTTGTTCGCCGCAGTCGCAACGCAACGAGCCTAAAGCGTCGCCCGTCAAGCACTCCGAATGAACGCGTACCAACACATTTTCCTTGCCCGCAACGTCGCCTTTTACTATTGCCAAGTGACATTTTCCATCAATCGTACTTTCATACGCTTTAAGCCGAAAATGTCCGTATTTGCTCGGAAAATCCACGTCCGCTATTTTTTTTACAAATTTTTCGTTGTGTTTTCGGTATTCTATCAGCGATTGCACCGTTATTATATTCAATCCGTGCCGAATCGCGAATTTTTTTAATTTTTCCGTGCGCATCATGTGCCCGTCATCGTCCATTATTTCGCAACACAAGCCCGCAGGATAAAATCCCGCCAATCGCGCCAAATCCGTTGTCGTTTCGGTGTGACCTGCTCGCCGCAAAACGCCGCCTTCCACCGACCGCAACGGGAATACGTGACCCGGTTTTCTAAAAGTTGACGGTTTAGAACTGGGATTTAACAACATTTTTATCGTATGGCAACGCTCATAAGCGGAAATTCCCGTTTCTGTGTCGTAGGCGTCAATCGAGACCGTAAAAGCTGTCTCGTGGTTGTCGGTGTTATTTGAAACCATTTGCCCAATTCCCAATTCGTCGAGCCGCGCCCCGTCAATCGGCGTGCAAATCAGACCTTTTGCATACGTCGCCATAAAATTTATATCGGCGGGCGTCACAGTTTCCGCCGCAATTATTAAATCGCCTTCGTTCTCGCGGTCTTCGTCGTCAATAACCACCAACATTTTTCCGCGCCGAATATCCGCTATTGCCTGCTCAATCGTCGCAAATTCGCTCATCTTTTTTACTCCTTCTCAAATAAAGCCATTTTCAAGCAAAAATTCTTCCGTTATCGTATTTTTTTCCTTAAAATTCGTCAATCGCTCAATATATTTCGCCAAAATATCAGTTTCTATGTTCACAAACGAGCCGATTCGTTTATTTTTAAAATTTGTAACCTCTCGCGTGTGCGGTATCATGGAAATTGTAAAACTTTTTTCGCCCGCTTCGACAACTGTAAGGCTTATTCCGTCAAGCGCAACCGAACCTTTTGGCGCAATTTGCCTAAGCAGATGATTTTCCGCAGAAATTTTTATCAAAAGCGCGTTTCCTTCGGGTTTTATGGCTAAAATTTTCCCGATTCCGTCAATATGACCGCTTAAAATGTGTCCGCCAAGCCTGTCACCGACCTTTAACGCCCTTTCCAGGTTAAAATTTTTATCCGCAAGCGAACTTTTTCTAAAAGTTTCGGGCATTACGTCCGCCGCAAAATAATTTTCGCCAAAATTTACGACCGTCAAGCAAATTCCGTTCGTCGATATACTGTCACCAATTTTTATATCCGACAAAATTTTTTTGCAATAAATTTCGATTCGCCCGCCGTTTATGCTCTTTATTTGCCCGATTTCCTCAATTATTCCCGTAAAAATTTGCCACACCTCCAAAAAAAATTAAACCGCCTCAAAATTTCGGGCGGGTAAATTCCAAACTATTTACGAAAACTTTCTCTTCCGGACTTTTACCGTCGGTCTCGGAATTTCACCGAATCTGCCAAAAAAGGCTCGCGGACTGTCACCGCCGGTGGAGATTTTCACTCCGCCCCAAGTTTCGCGATTAAAATATCACTTTTTCCTTGTGCTGTCAATTTTTTTAGCTCTGCGCAGATTTCGTAATTTATTTTATAAAAATCCTCGCGACTCATAATTTTTGACAAATATTTATCGTAATAAGCCTCAACGTTGCAGAAAATCGGACGTTCAGCGTAAATTTCGCACAAATTATCCCGTAAATATTTGCAAATACCGTCGCCTCTGTCCAATTCAGCCGATAAACTCGAATATTTAATATTTTTACAGCACAAACCGCACATATCGCAATTAAATTTCAAAAAGTATTAAACCGCCCTTTCGTTGATAGCCCGTCAATTTAAAGCATTTTTCAAAACTTTACATAACCTTTTATCAAAATATCTTCGTCAAAACGTTCTATTTCTATATTTTTTAGCGAAATTGCTTCTGACAATTTTAAAAAACCTTCGCCCTCGACCGATGTTAAAGCTTTTGCTCCGCCTATGATTTTCGGCGCGATAAACGCATAAATTTTATCGACTAAGCCCGATTTTAGCATTGAAAAATGAATTTTTCCGCCGCCTTCGACCAAAATTGAAATTATTTCACGTTCTGCGAGCTTTTTTAATAACATTTTTAAATCTACACGTTCAACGCCGCATTTTATTATTTCTACGCCGCAAGCCTCGAATTTCTTTATTTTTTCATTAGAAACGCCTTCTGTTACCGCAATTATCGTTTTTTCGCCGTCATTTACCACTTTTGAATCAAGCGGCGTCCTCAATTTACTGTCTGCAATTACTCGAATTGGATTTTTTCCCTCAATAAATCGCGTCGTTAAACTTGGATTATCTGCTAAAATTGTTCCTACTCCTACTAAAATCGCGTCGTTTATATCGCGCAGGTAATGCGTAAATTTTCGCGACTTTTCGCCCGAAATCCATTGCGATTCACCGCTTGCGGTGCAAATTTTGCCGTCTAACGAGCTTGCAAACTTCATTGTAACGAACGGCAAGTCTTTTTCTATCCATTTTAAAAAAACTTCGTTCAATCTGCGCGATTCTGCTTCCAAAAGCCCGACTTCAACCTCAATTCCCGCATTTTTTAGCATTTCAAAACCTTTTCCCGCCACTTTTGGATTGGGATCTTGCATTGCCGCGACAACTTTTTTTATTCCCGCCTCGATTATCGATTTTGCGCATGGCGGCGTTCGTCCAAAATGCGAACACGGTTCTAAAGTTACGTATAATGTCGCGTTTTTTGCCGATTCTCCCGCCATTTTCAACGCGTTTATTTCTGCATGAGGCGTTCCCGCTTGTTTGTGCCAGCCTTCCGCAATTATTTTTCCGTCTTTAACGATAACCGCGCCGACTAACGGATTTGGCGATGTTCTTCCCATTGCATTTTGCGCTATTCTCAACGCTTCGCGCATAAAAATTTCGTCATTCAATACTTTTTCCCGCCTTTTTTACGTCAATTCCAGGACTTCGCCAGGTTTTTCTTCCGAAATTTCTTCTTCACTGCCCGCTATCCGATATTCTATCATATTTGATTTAATTGCTCGTATAAAAACCGTTAAATCCTCATTTGGTTCGTCAATATTTATCGTTATTCGCTTTGATTTCTCGATTTTCATTTGATTTGTAACCGCTTCCGGTAAATTTGTATAAAAAATATCGAAACTATCGCCCGCGTCGATAAAATTTTTCCACACGTTAAATTTCGTATTTCTGTCCAATATAGGCTTAAATTTCCGCTTTTTATTGCGTCCAACATAAAAACTGAACGGAGTTTTTGCGGAATCGGGCGTTATGTGCTTAGTTTGTATCAATCCGCCCGCTCTTGAAAGTAAAAGCCCGAAGGCGACGCCCGTTTTGCCCGTTGGAGCTGTTAAATCTTCCCGAATTTCCACGCCACGCGATTTTTGCAATTCATGCGCCGCTTTTGTCCCCAATGCGGGATAAATTTTGAATTTCGGCGCGTTATTTTCCTCAAATCCGAATAAATTTTGCACTGGAGACCTTTCATTAGCGCGATTTACGGGAATTTTCTTTACCGCCTCGCTTAAAACAATTTGATCGTCCGAATTATCCATATCGCCCAACCAAACTTCCAACCCGTTATAATCACGCCGATAAATACTGCCGCGTTGCATAAAATAATCGCCTTTTAATTCGTAACCCGACTTCAACCGCCCATTTGAAAAAGGATTTTCGTCATCTGTAAGCGTCGTATCTTCTATAGGCGAAATATATTTCTCAAAAAGTTCACTTACAAGCCGCGATTTTGACGAATTCCCCGCTAAAAATATCGATATTTCTTCTATATCGCGCAAAGATTTAATTTTTCTCAATGAATTCTTGCTATTTTTATCAAACGCCTCTTTCATGGAGATAAAAAAATTATTTATGCCATCTTTAATTCTTTCGCGCAGAATTTCTTCTAAATTTATTGTTATTTCCAACTCAAAATCTTTAATTATCTGCCCGTCGTCACGAAAAACATTTAACGTTACAATTTTTTTACTTAAAATTTCTTTTGCCGCTTCAGAATCGGGTTTTTCCCATATCGGACGAATTTTTTCTATTAAAGCGTGCATATTTGCATGTGCTTCTTGCGAATCTTTGATAAAAATTTCTGCTCCCGCGAAACTTTTTCTATCTGCCGCCCATGTAAACGGAATTTTTCCGCCTTCAACTATCAATTTTTCGTGATTTTCCTTAAAAATCTCGAAAGCCAATAATTTTAATAGATTTTCTCCGCCTAAAGTTCTGTCGCCGTTTTCTCCGAAATGCACAAGTGAATAATCGTATCTGTCGCTTGACGATTCGCACAAAAAACCAAAATCAAAGTCTGTTGTGCCTCCGCCGAAGTCAAAAACCGCGTAATAATTTTCTTCCTCGTCCGAAGGGTCGAAGCCGTATTCTTGCAACGCCGTTATCGCATAAGCCGCCGCCTCGCTCGTGCCCTCTTTTACCGAAAATTTTTTCATAAGCGTTTTATTCGCTAATAAAGCCGTCGGAAGTGATTTTTTTAGCCCGTTTTCAAAGCATTTACGCATTTTTTCGCGTATTTCGCGTTCATAAGTCACCGGAAATGACAAAATATAATTCAAAAAAATATGTTTTTCCTGTTGCATATTGTTTATATACAAGCCGAGATAATAAGCGTAAATTTCCAGCGGATTTATTTCGTCGTCGGCTAAATCGGCAAAAGGTGCCAGTTGCGTTATAAAATTTTTCTCATCGCGCAACATAAATTGCATTTTTGAGCCGCACCAATACTTTAAATCCGTCAAAAACGAATAAAATTTTTCCGAACCGCCATTTAAAAGGTTATTAAATGCCTCGTGCGAAACTTTTACGTCATTCCACTTGGTAAAAGGGCGACCTTCGCGCCAATAATACGCCGTTAGAAAGTTTTCTATGTCGATAAATTGAATAACGGTTGGATTTTCGTAATTTTCTGCGGAAAAACCGTTATTATAGGAGCCGTTGCCGACTTGGAGCGGCAAAATCTGCGAATTTTCATTTTCATAAACAACAACCGTACGACTTGTGCCGAAATCTATTGCAACAATGCCCGTTGAAACGTCATCGGCGGGGTCGCGAGCAACAAAATTTTCATTTAAAGCAATTTCTTTGCCGTCTGAGGCGTCAAATTCCCATAAATCCCAGTGCCCGCGATTTGGATCGAACAAAATATTTTCATCGTAAGGATCTAAATTTGCTCTGACGTGGTCGCAATTCAATAAAAAATCTTTAATTTGCTCCGGCGTCTCCAAATTTTTAAATTCCTCGTCCGAAATTTTGATTGAGTTAATAATTTTAGTCATAAATTCATCTCCTTGCAAAAATTTTTCGACGCGCCATAAAATTTTCCTTTACAATATAAAAAAAGTCCCTTGCCGTTTTTAACAAGGGATTTAATTTTTTAATCGTTGAAATCCGCGCCGCGCAGATTAAAGCCGTGATTGAGAGGACCGGAACCGCGTCCTAGATTTAAACCGGTTGAAAGTGCGCCCGTCAGATAACTTTTTGCGCGTCCGACAGAAATTTTTAAATCGTAACCTTTGGCGAGATTGGCGGCAATGGCGGAACTTAGCGTGCAACCTGTGCCGTGCGTGTTTTGCGTATCGATTCGCCGCCCGTAAAACCATTTGCCCGCGCCGTCAAAAAGATAATCGTTGGCGTCGTTATGCCCGTGTCCACCCTTAGCCAAAACCGCGCAACCATATTCGTCAAAAATTTTCTTCGCGCCGCGTTCCATTTCGTCAGTTGCGGCTATCGTTTTGAGTTCGGGCAAATTCGGCGTTAAAATCTTCGCAAGCGGAAATAATTTTGCCTTAAGCGTGTTAATGGCGGCGTCGTCAATCAATTTCGCGCCAGAAGTCGCTATCATGACGGGATCAACCACGATATTTTTCGCGCCGTAAAATTTTAACTTCGCGGCGATAACCTCAATCAGATTTGCGGAAGAGACCATGCCGATTTTAACAGCGTCAGGGAAAATGTCCTCAAAAATTGCGTCGAGTTGGTCGGCTAAAAATTCCGGCGTCGAATTTTGCACCGAACGCACGCCCAAAGTATTTTGCGCCGTCAATGTCGTTATCGCACTCATGCCGTAAACACCATTTGCCAAAAAAGTTTTCAAATCGGCTTGAATGCCCGCGCCGCCCGAACTATCAGAACCCGCAATCGTCAATGCGCAATGATTTTTCATTTATAAATTCTCCAGGAGTTCCAAAATTTTTTCCGTGCAATTTTCGCGGGCAAAGTTCATAAATTCGCCCGTGCGACGGATTTTAATTTCAATGTTGCCGTTCTCCAAAGTCTTAGGACTTACCGTTACACGCAAAGGATAACCGATAAGGTCGCAGTCTTTGAACTTGACGCCAGCGCGTTCCTTTCTATCGTCCAAAAGAACATCAACGCCCGCCGCTTTCAGCTCGTTATAAATTTCTTCCGCGCAGGTAAGTTGTTTTTCGTCCTTAGCGTTGACGGGTAAAACCACAACTTCAAACGGCGCGATCGCCCGCGTCCAAATGATTCCGTCCTTGTCGTTATTCTGCTCAATCGCCGCCGCCATTGTCCGCCCAACGCCGATTCCGTAGCAACCCATTTCAAAATTCTTTGTCGTGCCGTCCTCGTCAAGAAATGTCGCGTGCAATGCTTCGGAATATTTTTTGCCAAGCGTAAAAATTTGCCCAACTTCAATTCCGCGAGTCATTTTTAAACTTTCGCCGCAATGCGGGCAAGGGTCGCCCTCCTGCACCATGCGAATATCAGCAACAATAATTTTTTTAGTGTCGAAGTCTCTGCGCGGCGTCACGTTGATAAAATGCGCGTCAACTTCATTGGCACCGGCGACGGCGTTTGACATCAGCATAACGCTTTGATCGACAACGATAATTGCGTTTGAAATTCCAATCGGGCTCATGAAACCCGCGCAACCGCCCGCCGCCTCAATCAATTTATCGTCCGCCATGTAAAGATGATTCGCGCCCTCAACGCAATTCATAACTTTAATTTCGTTTACTTCGTGGTCGCCGCGCACAAACGTTAAAATCAATCGCTCGGCGTCGTCCATGAACGCAACCGCTTTAATTGTCTTTTCAATCGGCACCTGCAAAAAGTTTTTGACAAGTTCAATCGTATGACAATCGGGCGTTGAAACTTTTTCCAGCGGTCGAAGTTCTTCGGGCGCGGCGTTTATTATTTTAAGTTCGGCTTTTTCGTCGGACGCGGCAAAATTACAAGCCTCGCAATAAGCAATGCTACTTTCGCCGCTAGGAGCTAATACCGTGAATTCATGCGAATGCCCGCCGCCAATCGCGCCGTTATCCGCCTCGACTGCGCGAAACTTTAAGCCGCAACGTGTAAAAATCCTGCTGTAAGCGTCGTACATTTTATCGTAAGAAATATTCATGCCGTCAACGTCTTTATCAAAAGAATAAAGGTCTTTCATGATAAATTCTCGACTGCGCATAAGTCCAAAGCGCGGACGAATTTCATCGCGATATTTATTTTGAATTTGATAAAGCATTAGCGGCAGTTGTTTATATGAACGCACTTCATCGCGAATCAAAGTTGTTATCATTTCCTCGTGCGTAGGACCAAGCGCGAATTCTCTGCCGTGACGGTCTTTAAGGCGCATCATTTCATCGCCGTAAACTTCCCAGCGTCCCGATTCTTTCCACATTTCAGCAGGCTGGACGATTGGCATCATGATTTCCTGTCCGCCCTTAGCGTCCATTTCTTCGCGAATGATTTGCATAATTTTTTTTATCGTGCGCCAACCCAGCGGCAAATAAGAATACAAACCGCCGGCGGCTTTTCTGATTAAACCTGCGCGAAACATCAGCTTATGACTTACAAGCTCTGCTTCCGCTGGCGATTCCCTAAGTGTTGGCGCGTAAAGTTCTGTTGCTCTCATTAAATGTATCACCTCTTAAAAATTTTCCGTCATTATATCAAACATCGCCCGCGTTGGCGCGTTTGCTCGCCAAAATATTTTCCACAGCCTCGAAGACCAAACTTTTATCAATTTCGTTGAGTTTAAGGCGTGCGGCTTTAAAGGCGGCGTTTAGCATGGCGTTCGATATATCAGAACCCGAAATGCCGCTAAATTTTTTTGCAAGCTCATCAAAATCTAAATTATTCGGGACTTCTTGCGGCGTGTACATGCGCCAAAGTTTTTTGCGGCAAGTTTCATCGGGCAAAGTAAATTTTATGTGAACAGAAATTCTGCGCATAAACGCCGCGTCGAAGTTCTCAATAAAATTCGTCGCGAATATTATAAAATCTTGGAACTCGTTCATAAGCATAAGCATAACGGAGCGCGTTTGATTGACGCTGACATCAACGGCTTGCGTCATGTTCGTTACGCGCTTACTTAGGATTGCATCCGCCTCGTCGAAAAATAAAATGCTGTTCGTTTTTTGCGCCGCTTGAAATGCCTTGCGAATATTTTTGGGCGTCTCACCAACGAATTTTGATTCAATGTCGGCGTAGTTGACGATTAGAATTTTTCTGCCCAAATTTTTGGCGATAGCGTGCGCCGCCATAGTTTTACCGGTGCCCGGTGCGCCGTAAAGATTTATCCCAATTCGCCGTGAATATTTATGCGTTTTTTTGAAGCCCCACAACTCAAAAACTCTGTAAGAATTATCAACATAAGTTGTTGCGTCCAAAATTTGATTCTTAACGTCGTCGGGCAAAATTATTTCGTCCAGTGAAAATTTCGGCTCTTCGGGAATAAAAATTTCCTCAACCGGTTCCTTTTTATCAACCTTCGGCGCGTCGACGGCTTGTTTAGGGTTTATCGGCATATTTTATTGCTCCTTACTTGGCAAGCGACCAATTTTTTCCGCTGTGAATGTCGACGATAAGCGGCACCTTGAGTTCAACCACATTTTCCATTGAATCGCGCAAAATCTTTTTGACGGTGTTAAGTTCAGTCTTTTTAGCCTCAAGGACAAGTTCATCATGCACTTGAATTATAATTCTACTGTCGAAGCCGCGCAGATTTTTTTCCGCCTCAATCATCGCAAGTTTGATAATATCCGCCGCGCTACCTTGAATCGGCGTATTCATTGCCATACGTTCAGCAAGTGAGCGCGAATGAAAATTCAAGCTGTTAATTCCTTCCAAAGCTCTGCGCCGTCCAAACATTGTCGTAACGTAGTTATTTAAGCGGGCTTGCTCAACTGTCGCGTCCAAAAAACTTTTCACGCCAGGATAACGTTTAAAATATCGCACAATATATTCTCCCGCTTCAACGCGGCTAATGTGCAAATCCTGCGCCAAACCGTAAACGCTCATTCCGTAGATAATGCCGAAATTAACAGCTTTAGCTTGTCGGCGCATGTCGGGCGTAACCTCTTCAATCGGCACGCCGAAAACTTCCGCCGCTGTCCTCGCGTGAATATCTTGCCCTTTTATAAAAGCGTCAATTAAATTTTTATCGCCGGACATGTGCGCCAAAATCCTAAGTTCAATCTGCGAATAATCTGCGGACAAAATGCAATCGTAACCTTCACCGGGTTCAAAGGCGGCGCGAATTTCTTTGCCTTCTTCCGTTCGCACGGGAATATTTTGCAAATTCGGGTCGGAGCTAGAAAGTCTGCCCGTCGCCGTGACGGTTTGATTAAAATTCGTATGAACGCGCCCATCTGCGCCAATCAATTTCTGCAAGCCGTCAAGGTACGTCGATTTTAATTTTGTCAGCGCACGGAAATTTATAATTTCGGGAATAATCGGATGACGCCATTTAAGTTCTTTTAAAACCTCCGCGTCAGTTGAAAAGCCCGTTTTAGTTTTTTTGCCGGGCGGCAATTTCAAAGTCTCAAATAGAACGTCGGCAAGTTGCTTCGGAGAATTTATTTTGAACTTTCCACCTGCCAAGTCGTAAATCTTTTTTTCAAGCACAGAAATTTTTTCGGACATTTCAGCGGATTTTTCTTTAAGCTGATTTTTGTTGACGAGGACGCCGCGTTTTTCCATTTCCGCCAAAACTCTACAGAGCGGCAACTCAATTTCTTCGTAAACTGCCAGCAAATTTGTATCGGACAAAATTTTTTCGTATTGCGGCGCGAGCTTTGCAAAAGTTTCAGCGGTCTTTTCCAAATCCTCCCCGATTTCTAAATCTTTATCGCGCAATTTTTTATCGCGTTCAGGGAAAATCAGATAAGCCGCCAAACCCAAATCAATTAGTAATTCGTAATGCGTAATGCGTAATGTTTTTAGGTAATTTTTGAAGTCGTACAAAATAATTTGCCCGCTGAATTCGTCAAAGATTTTCTGAATGTCTTCACGGGTCGCCTTAAAAATTTCTCCGCCAAAAATCTTTACAGCAAATTGCTTCATATCCTTTTCTGCGATTGCTAATTTTTCCGCCGCTAAAATTTTTTCAAAGTCAATCGTAAAGCTCGGTGGCAAATTTTTTTGCACGGGCGGCGGCGTTTTGGAAACATGAGTTATTGCAAAAAGATTGTCGGTGCCGTAAAGTTCATGAATTTTTTTCTTGGCTGTATTCAAGGCGTAACGCTTGCAAAATTCGTCGGCGCGGTCAAGGTCGGGCGCAATTTTAAAATCCTGTTCGCTGAAAATAATTTCGGGCACGTCGCAGATAATCTGCGCAAGTTTTTTGCTGAGCGTCGCAATTTCAACGGAATTTTCAAGCGTCGCACGAACTTTTTTAGCTTTAACATCTGCGCGGCGTTCAAGAATATTTTCCAGTGAGCCGAATTTTTTAATCAAATTCGTTGCGGTTTTTTCGCCGATACCCGCGACACCAGGAATATTATCGGAAGGGTCGCCGCGCAGTCCTTTAAAATCAACCAAAAGCGGCGGCGCGAAGTCGTATTCATTTAAAAATCTTTCCTCGTCGTAAATCTCAACGTTAGCTTTTTTAATAATCAAAACTCGCGTGTTGGCGTTGATGAGTTGCAAGGCGTCACGGTCGCCCGTCAAAATTTCTACGGAAAAATTTTTGCTTGTCTGCGCCGTCAATGTGCCGATAACGTCATCTGCCTCGTAGCCAACCGCCGCGCAAGCCTTTAGCCCGATAACTTCAATAAACTCTTTTAAAAGCGGCAGTTGCGCGGCAAGGTCGTCGGGCATGGGCGGACGATTCGCCTTGTATTCGCCGTAAATTTCATTGCGAAAAGTTTTCTTAGCACTGTCGAGAGCAACCGCCGCGAAGTCGGGCGAATATTCGCGCAAAATTTTTAGAATGATATTTGCAACACCAACAACCGCGCCGGTCGGTTCACCGTTCGGTGCCGTCAAGCTCGGCATGGCATAAAAGGCGCGATAAAAAATACTGCTACCGTCGATTATCATAAATTTTTTCATGCGTTCTCCTCCTGCTTAAGTTCGGGTTGCATTTCGGGTTCTTCGTCTAAGGCGGGACGAACTTTTTCTTCCGCTTGTGATTCTTCGGGTTTAGTCTCGTCTTTAGGTTCTTCAAAGGGTTTTTCTACTGTATTTTTCTTGCGCTGTTTATCGCCTTTAGGTTTTTCAATGGGCGGTGCGACTTGCGGCGTTGATTTAAAGCGAAAAATTTTTTTGCCGTCCTCGCCGGTCTGCAAGCCGCCTTCAATGTTAAACAAAATCATTGCGTCATCTGCGTTGCAATAAAGTTGTCCCTTGCGCTCGTAGCAAATGACTTTTCCGAATTTACTTCTGAGGCTTGCCTCTGTTTTGTTCCATTCAAGTTTCATGCGCAAAATTTTTGCAATGGGCACGACCGGCAGATAAGAAATTCCGTCGCGAAGAACGGCCTTTGCATAAAATCTTGTATTGTTCGCGTCGGTCGGCTTAGTAAGTTCGCCGTTGATTTCTATATTGTAAGGCTTGCCGATAAAAGTTGGCTCGCCGTCCGCCGCCTCAATTTTCTGTGAAATATCGTATTCGCTCTCGAAAGGCAACACGCCAAAAGGTTCAAGCCATTTGGTAACGTCCCCAACATTAACATCTTGTATACCGTAGCCGTCGGGGTAAATGTAATAAGCAACTTCATCTTCAGGAGTCTTTTCGACGACAACGCGATTATAAGTTATCTCAACGGGCGTACCAACTTCTACGGCGTCAAAAAGTTCCTCAACGTCGCGCTCGTTCATGCGTATGCAACCGTTTGACACGTAGCCGCCGATACTGGAGGGATTGTTTGTACCGTGAATTCCATAATTTCCCCAAATTTGCATCCAGCGATAACCTAAAGGATTATCCGAACCGGAAGGTATTTCGTATTCAGGGTCGGAAGGATCTATCCACGAAGGATTTATCACCTTCTCCGTAATTTTGTAATAGCCCGTTGGCGTCGGCGTGCTTACCTTTCCTAATCCCAAATGATACATCGCAAGGCGCGTGTTATCCTCGTAAAGCATCATAAGACGGCTTGCCGAATTGATATAAATTTTTTTCTCCGCCTGCGCGGTCGCGGCGAACGAACTTAACATAAAAATAATTGCAAGGACGCCGTAAAATTTTTTCATTACATAACTTCCTTTCCTAAAAATATTTTCTGTCAATATATCAAGCCTTTCTGAAAAACTGTTGAAGCTATTCACAAAGCCGCGCAGATTTGCTAATATTCAAACATAAAATTTTGAGGAGGAATTTTTTTATGAAGTCAATCGTAAAAGATATGTCGTTATCTCCAAGCGGGCATTATAAAATTGAATGGGTAAAAAATTTTATGCCGGTTATGTCGGCAATCGATAAAGAATTTTCTAAATCGAAGCCGTTCGCAGGTAAAAAAATTTCAATCACGTTGCACCTTGAAGCAAAAACCGCTTATATGGCGGAAGTATTCATGCACGCGGGCGCAGACGTTGTAATAACCGGCTCAAATCCCCTTTCCACTCAAGACGACGTAGCGGCGGCTCTCGTTGAAGACGGCGTAACGGTTTTTGCGATTCACGGTTGCACGCGCGAAGAATACGACGAATTTTTGAACAAGGCGGCGGACTTCGCGCCCGATATTTACATTGACGACGGCGGAGACTTTACCGAACTTATCCACAGCAAAAGAGGCGACGCGCTCAAAAATATTTTGGGCGGATCGGAGGAAACTACGACCGGAGTTTTGAGACTTCGCGCTTTGGAACGTCAAAACAAGCTCGCCTTCCCGATGATCGCCGCAAATGATGCTTATTGTAAATTTCTTTTTGATAATCGCTACGGTACAGGGCAATCAACGTGGGATGGCATTATGCGCACGACAAATTTGGTTATCGCGGGTAAAACAGTTGTTATCGCGGGCTACGGTTGGTGCGGCAAGGGCGGTGCAATGCGGGCGCGTGGTCTCGGCGCAAATGTTATCGTTACTGAAGTTGACCCCATTAAAGCGATTGAGGCAGTTTTTGACGGCTTTAGAGTTATGCCGATGATTGAGGCGGCTCCTCTTGGCGATATTTTCCTGACATTGACGGGCGATAAGGACGTTATCACCGGTGAACATTATCCGCTGATGAAAAACGGCGCAATTCTTGCTAACGCCGGGCATTTCGACGTTGAAATAAATATTCCACAGCTTGAATCACAATCCGTAAGCAGAAAAACCGTCAGAAACAACGTTGAAGAGTTTTTGCAGCGCGACGGACGCAAAATTTATCTTTTGGCGGAAGGTCGGCTCGTAAATCTCGCAAGCGGCGACGGACACCCCGCCGAAATTATGGATTTGAGCTTCGCCGTTCAATTTTTCAGCGCGGCGCATATTTTGCACAATCACAGCAAGCTTGAGAAAAAAGTTTATCTAATGCCCGAAGAAATTAACGCTAAAATCGCGGAGATTAAATTAGATTCAATCGGAGTTCAAATCGACACCCTAACCGACGAACAAAGAGCTTATCTCGGATTATGACGTAAAATTTTTTTGCGGGCGTCTTCGGACGCCTGTTTTTTTTTCAGTGCAGGAAATTTATTTCATACGCAGAAAAAATCTTCGCAAGGAGGGATTTATATGGGAAAAATTATTCGACGAACGCTGACGGCTCTGCTAATCGTGATTTTCTCATTAAGTGCGGCTATCGTCGGGGCAAAAATCCAAATGTACACGGCTACCGGCGAAGATTACGCTAACGAAGTCGAATCGCAGGATATTGCTAAGCTCCGTGCACGTGACAAGGCTATCAAAAAGGCTACAAAACAGGCGGGCGTTTACTTGAAGACTTATTCGCGCTCCGTCAACAGCGAATTAACCGATGATGAAGTCACTGCGATAACGTCAAACGCTTGGCAACTCGTCAGCGAGCCGAAATACTCAAGTAAGATAGTAAAAGGCTCCGATGAAACGTCGATTATTATTTGGACGGCGACTGTTGAGGTTAATGTCGACGATTCCGAGATTCAAAGCTGGATTAAACGCGATGACAAAGAAAAATCGACGATAATCAGTCAAACCAGCGAGGCGCAGAAGTCTGCAGAAGAAAACGACCGCAAAATTGAAGATTTGAGAGAAAAATACAATCGCGCAACGTCTCAAGCCGAAAAAGATAGCCTCCGCAAGCAGATGAGTGACGCTGACCGCGATTTTTTGGCTAATCAGAAGCTCGAAGAAGGAAACAAACTTGCTTACGACAAAGATTATTACGGTGCGATAAAACTTTATCGTGAAGCTATTAAAATTAAACCGGATTGGTCGTGGCCATACAACAATCGCGGCAATGCTTATAATGATTTAAAACAATACGAGCGAGCTATTCAAGACTACAACAAAGCGATTCAACTCAATCCGAATAGTGAATACCCGTACACAAATCGCGGAGCCGCTTATTCTGGTTTAGGACAATACGAGCGGGCGATTTCGGACTACGATAAAGCTATCGAACTCAATCCGAATTTTGATAAGGCATACAACAATCGCGGCAATGTTTATAAAGAATTAGGACAAAAAGAGCGAGCGATTCAAGACTACAATAAAGCTATCCAACTCAATCCGAATGATTCAGATGCGTACAACAATCGCGGCAATGTTTATTCTGATTTAGGACAAAAAGAGCGAGCAATTCAAGACTACAATAAGGCTATCGAACTCAATCCGAATTTTGATATGGCATACAACAATCGCGGCAATGTTTATAAAGAATTAGGACAAAAAGAGCGAGCCATTCAAGATTACAACAAAGCAATAGACCTTAATCCGAATTATGCTACTGCGTACTACAATCGCGGCGCTACTTATGATGATTTAGGACAATACGAGCGAGCCATTCAAGATTTCAACAAAGCAATTCAACTAAATCCGAATTATGCGGTAGCGTACTTTAATCGCGGCTTTGCTTATCAAGGATTAGGACAATACCAAAAAGCTCTTGCGGACTACAACAAAACTCTGCAATTCTTCGAGCACCCTGCAATTTACTGCAATCGCGGCGAATCTTATTATTACTTGAAGAATTACAAAGAAGCTTTTAAGAATTTGAATAAAGCGATTGAAATGGGACTTGAAGGAGAAAATTTAGGCGAAGTTCTTTATTATCGTGGACTTTGTTATAAGGCGACCGGCGACGAGGCAAAAGCTCTAGCAGACTTCGCGAAAGCAAAAGAATTAGGCTACAAAGGCTGA
>Ga0310697_10002922_pt1 | contig 17611 bp, 14 predicted proteins | sample 172DNAGHGlowgp2_FD_203883 | JGI IMG/M metagenome (GOLD analysis project Ga0310697, IMG submission 203883) | Sheep rumen microbial communities from Palmerston North, Manawatu-Wanganui, New Zealand - 1728 DNA GHGlow gp2 (v2) (version 2) | ecosystem: Host-associated > Mammals > Digestive system >... | reverse complement strand
ACGGAAAAGGTTTTTCTTGTAATCCAAAATATATAGTTGAAGAACTTCATAAACGATATCCGGAATATATTATTATATGGATTTTTGATTTTTATCATCTTAAGCCTGATACACTCCCCGATTTTGTTATTCCTATACAATATGATACTACAAAAGAATTATATCATTTAGCTACATCAAAATTCTGGATATTTAATTATAGAAGAACACATCAGCTACCCAAAAGGAAAGGACAGATTTATTTTCAAACATGGCATGGTTCTATTGGTCCAAAAATGATAGAACAAGATGCTATTGAATCTGTTAGTCAAAGATATGTAAATAATTCTAAGATTGATTCAACCAAAATAGATTATTGTATTTCAGGGAGTAAACATCTTACAAGATTATATAATAATTCATTCTGGTATAATGGCCCTGTTCTTGAATTTGGTTCACCAAGAAATGATATCTTATTTGATAAATCAAAAGTTGAAACAATAAAAAAACAACTCGGTTTAGAATCAAAAAAAATCTGTATGTATGCTCCGACATTCAGAAAAGATTATGCTTTTAACAATTATGATTTAGATTATAGTAAACTGTATGAATTCCTCAATAAAAATGAAAATGAAAATTGGGTAATATTATTAAGATTTCACCCTAATATTATTTTTGAAGGAATGCCCGAAGATAATCCTAATGTTATAAATGTTTCTACATATCCTGATCCACAGGAATTATGTTTAATTTCTGATATGCTTATTACAGATTATTCATCTATTATTTATGATTACATTATACAATCAAAACCTGCATTCATTTATGCCTCTGATTACGAAGATTATGTAAATAATGACAGACATTTATATTTTCAATTGACAGATACACCTTTTAGCATTGCAAAGACAACAGATGAATTAATTCAAAATATTCAAAATTTAGATAAATTAAAATATGATAAAAAAGTTCAAGAATTTCTCTCTAAAATGGGAGCTCTTGAAGATGGTTTAGCATCTAAAAAAACTGTTGATTTTTTACATAATTTGGTTTAATGCTTTACAAAAATTTTCTACAGAATAATCATCATTATAATTATAATTCACTGGTTCTCTTTCTTTTATCCATTCTATATCAATATCATTTACAGTATTAAAATATCGAATGTTTCCTGTTTTATAAAATCTATCAGAATTATAATATGGATCGTTTGTTAAAAGCTTTTTACCATATATTACGGCTTCTCTTTTTCTTAAAGTTCCAGAACTTCCATTATTTGGTAAAACAATTTCTAAAATTACATTTGCGTTTAGTTCTTCTGCAACCATTTGATAATATGGAATTCTTTCATTTGTAATTTTATATCCTGGGGATTGAATTTCTTTTTCATTACTATTAACTATGATATTGCAATTTACATTATTTGAGTGCAAATATTCATAAACTTCTTTTATAATCTTACCTCTTCCATTATCTTCAGCTCTAAGATAAATATCATAGTTATCTTTTGATTTTAAGAGCGAAGATTTTAGTTCTTCACTTTGTAATAAATTAACACAAGGTAATGGAATATAATTAAATCCAAATGCCTGAGCATCTCCAGAACTATAAGTACATATTTTATCGAAGAATTTGAACCAATATTTTACTTTTGGAAATTTTTCTACTGGATCAACAAGGTATAAAAAGATTTTACATTGATGTTTTTGTCTATAACTATAAAGTCGTTTCCACAAAAATGTTTGTGACCAGGATTCTACAAAATATGCACCTGCAAGGAGTATGACATAATTATCAGTTTTATTATCTAATTTAATAGTTGATGTTGTATAACGTTTTTCCCAAAAAGATTTAAATGGAAGTGGAAATATTTTATTAATCTTAAAAAAGATTTTGTGTAATTTCGTATATTTTTTATTTATCAATTCTCTGGAAACAAAAAAACTATATTTACTATCATTTTTTAATCTAGAAATAATATCTCCAAAAACAGCAATTCTCATTGTTGAAGATATATTTTTATCTCCAATAAAGATATATCTTTTTGGTAATTCTAAACTTTTGTCTATTTTAGAATTATTTGATATTGGATATTTTGTAATTAAATCTTTGTGTAATTTCTCTATTTGCTTGGAGTTACAAATATATCCATAATTATATTCTACTCTGAAAGGATTTTTATTTTTTAGAAAGCGATAAAATTTAAATAACGATGTTTTTTTTAGCTCTTCTTTGGATAATAGATTTTTCACTAAATTTATTATATAATATATACATATTTGTTGCAAATATTAGAGGCTAATTAAATTGGATAGCAATATAAAAACAAAAACCGTAAAAGGTTTTTTGTGGAGATTTTCTGAAAGAATTCTGGCACAACTAGTTTCTTTTGTAGTGTCTATCATTCTAGCACGAATTCTTTTACTTGAAGAATATGGAATTGTTGCAATTGTAAATGTTTTTATAACAATTGCTAATGTTCTTGTTTCTAGTGGCTTTGGTACAGCCTTAATTCAAAAAAAAGATGCAGATGAACTCGACTTTAATACAGTGTTATATTTTAGTTTATTTATTTCAGTTGTATTATATTTTATTTTATTTTTTTCAGCGCCTTTTATTTCAAAAATATATAAATCAGAGTTAATTATTCCAGTTTTGAGAGTAATGGGAATTCGTTTACCAATTTCCTGTATTTCTTCCATTCAACAGGCAGTAGTATCTAGGAAAATGAACTTTAAGAATTTTTTCTTTGCTACAATTATTGGAACAATTATTTCTGCAATTGTTGGAATTACTATGGCCTACAAAGGTTTTGGAGTATGGGCCCTTGTTGCACAAAATTTAACAAATATCACAATTGACACTCTGGTTCTTTTTATTATTCTTAGAAAATTACCTAAATTTATGTTCTCATGGGAAAGATTTAAAAGTCTATTTTCTTATAGTTCAAAAATTCTTTTTGCTGGTTTGTTAGGAACTGTATGTGATAAATTAAGATCTTTGATAATTGGTGCAAAGTATTCAAATGTAGATCTTGCATATTATAATAAAGGTGAGCATTTTCCAACATTAATTGCAGATAATATTAACTCTACTCTTGATTCTGTTCTCTTTTCGGCTTTATCAAAGGTTCAAGATGATAATACACAAATAAAAAATGCAGTTCGTCGCTCTATTCGATTAGGCTGCTTTATTTTATTTCCGTTAATGTTTGGTTTAGGAACAGTTGCCGATAAAGTTGTTCTGATTTTATTAACAGAGAAATGGTTTGATTCCATTATTTTTGTAAGATATCTTTGCTTAGCATGTCTTTGGGGAGTTATTAATTCTATAAACATCCAGGCAATTAAAGCAGTAGGACGTTCAGACATAGTTTTGAAACTTGAATTTATTAAAAAACCTCTTTATCTTTTAATGATAATTATCTGTGCATTTATTAGCCCTTTAGCAATAGCAATAGGAAGTTCAATTTATAATTTTCTTGTTTTCTTTATAAATGCTTATCCAAATAAAAAATTATTAAATTATAGCTTTTTTGAACAAATCAAAGATATATCTTTATATTTATTCTTCTGTATTATTATGTCAGTGCTTATATTTTTAATTGGATTAATAAATATAAATATTTATCTTTCCCTATTTTTACAGATAATAGCTGGAATAGGTATATATGTTGGACTTGCCTTACTTTTTAAATGCGATGACTTTTTTTATTTAATAAATTTATTAAAAGGTAAAAAATTAAAGGAATAATAAATGGATTTTCAATATTGGAGTAATAGATTAAAAACTAGAGGTCTTAAATATTTCTTTTTAGATATAAGAGCAAAATTGATAGAAAAATCTATAAAAAACAAATTTCCAAGTCATAATTTAAATGATGAACAAAAAGAATTAATTAATCATTATTTTTATTATTCATATTTAAAGAATAAATATAAAAATTGGGTACAAGCACAGAATCCAGATTTATCTTTTAAAAAACCAAATGATACAAAGATTGTATGGTGGTGTTGGTTCCAGGGCGAAGAAAATGCCCCTCTTATTTGTAAACAATGTCTTGCTTCTATACGTAAACATCTTCCAGATTATGAAATCAAAATAATAACAGATGAAAATATGTTTTCTTACATTTCTGTACCGTCTTATGTTGAACAAAAATATAAGAAAGGATTGATTACTAAAACTCATTTTTCTGATATATTACGAGCTTGTCTTCTTGCTGAATATGGTGGTGTATGGATAGACAGTACAGTATTAATAACAGATAAAATCTATGACCTTATTGTAAATCCATTATTTTATTTTAAAAATTATGACAGAGGAGATGAAGCGATATGTGCATCTAGTTGGTTTCTATCGGCTGCAAAAGGACATCCTCTTATTATATTATTACGCGATTTTCTTTTCTTGTATTGGAAAGACAATAAATCGTTAATTCATTATTATCTTTTCCATATCTTCTTAAAAATTCTTATTGATAAATTTCAAAACTATAATGAAACAATGCCAACATTTTCTAACATTCCTCCACATATTTTACAAAAAGAGCAATATAATGAATATAATAAAAAACGATTCGATCAAATTAAGAAAATCTCAAGAGTTCATAAATTAGACAGACAAGTTGATTTATCATCTGATTTGATTAATAATTCATATTTAGAATATATTTTAAAATATAATTTCTAACGAGAGGGAGCAACAATTGTTAGTTAAAAACGCAATAATAATGGCAGCAGGCACCAGCAGTAGATTTGCACCATTATCCTATGAAAAACATAAAGCACTTATAGAAGTAAAGGGTGAAATACTTATAGAACGCCAGATAAAGCAGTTAAGAGAAGCAGGAATAAAGGATGTTTATATAGTAACAGGCTATAAAGCTGAACAATTTGAATACCTTAAAGAAAAATATGATGTAAAACTAATCCATAACTCTGGATATCTTACAAGAAACAATAACGGTAGTATCTGGGCTGTACGCGATATACTTGGGGACAGTTACATCTGTTCTTCAGACAATTATTTTGCAAAAAATCCTTTTGAAACAAAAGTAGAGGGCTCATATTACGCAGCAGAATACGCATATGGACACACAGAAGAATGGTGTATGACAGAAGATTCCAACGGCTATATAAATTCTGTAGTTATCGGTGGCGAGAAAGCCTGGTATATGCTTGGTCATACCTTCTGGAGTCAGGATTTTTCACAAAAGTTCTTAAATATTCTTGAAGCGGAATACAATAAAGAAGAAACAAAAGGCAAACTTTGGGAAAAGATTTTTATGACACATCTTGATACTCTTAAAATGAAAATCAAAAAATATGAACCAGGTGTCATTTATGAATTTGACACACTTGATGAACTCAGAACCTTTGATAATTCTTATATTACAAACACAAGATCAGTAATTATAAAAGAAATTGTAAAACAACTTAATGTAAATGAAAAAGACATAGTAAACATTAAGCGTTTAGAAAACTCAACAAATGAAGCCGGTGGTTTTATGTTTGACTGTATAGGTAGTCATTATACATATAAATATGAAACAAAAGAATTAACAAAAATAAATTAGGAGGAGATTAAATGACAGAACTGGTAAGGGAAATTGAACAGGCAGATCTTCCCATAGTAAAAGAGTTGCTGGCAAAAGCCGGTAAAGAAAAGGATTATGAAAATATTTCGCGTCTTGGCGGACTAACAAATCATTCATATAAGGTAACACTTATAACTGGGGAAGAGCTTTTAGTTCGTATACCGGGTGAAGGTACAGAAAAAATGATTAACCGTCTTGACGAAAAAAAGAGTACAGAACTTGCCTGCAAGCTTGGAATAGATTCTGAACTTCTTTATTTTGGTGATGAAGGTACAAAAGTAATGAAATTCATTACAAATCCACAGCCTATGGATAACTCAGTAATGAAAAAGCCCGAAGTTCTTAAACAGGCAGCAGAAATATTTCATAAACTTCATACCTGCGGTGTGAATACAGGAGTTAGATTTGAAGTATTTGAAATGGCAGAACTTTACGAAAAGATTATCCGCGACGGTGGAGTTGCATTTTATGATGATTACGAAGATGTAAAGAAAACTGTTATGGAAATTAAGGCTGCTGTAGACGGCGATAAACCGGCTCCTCGTGTTCCATGTCACAACGACTCCCTTGTTGCAAACTGGGTATTAAATGATAAGGGTAAGCTTTACCTTATTGACTGGGAATATTCAGGCATGAATGAAGCAATGTGGGATCTTTCCTGTCTTTCTATAGAAGCAGAATACAGCGAAAAAGAAGATGATGAACTTTTAACAGCTTACTATTCAATTGAAAACAAAACTACCGGAGTAGATGAAAAGAAAAAGTTTATTGCAGCAAAGCTTTATGTAGATTATCTATGGACACTATGGGGACTCACTCGTGTACCATTTGACGGTGCATTCATGCAGGAATATGCAGATAACCGTTACAACAGATTAAAGAAAAACATAGATGCCTATAAGGCATTAAAATAGGAGAAAGAAAATGATAGCTGGAATTATTGCAGGTATTACCTGGGCAATAGAAACAATCATTCTTGGCATTGCGCTAGCAATGACACCTTTTGTTAGTACAGAACAGGCTGTACTTTTGGCACCATTTGTAAGTACTTTCTTACATGATCTTTTTTCTGCAATTTGGGCATGTATTTATAATGGAGTAAGGGGAAAACTTCCTGCTTTTATAAGAGCTTTAAAAACTAAGAGCGGAAAATTTGTTATTCTTGCAGCAGTAATCGGCGGGCCTGTAGGTATGACCGGTTATGTTCTTTCAGTTGCTAATATGGGAGCTTCAATTGGAGCAGTTGCAAGTGCAATCTTCCCGGCAATTGGGGCTGTTCTTGCATACCTTTTCTTAAAAGAAAAAATGCAGTGGTATCGTTGGATATTCCTTGTACTTTCACTTCTTGGAGTATACGGACTTTCTTACAGTCCTGAAATTAACATTACTAACTTCTGGCTTGGTTTTGCAGGAACACTTATGTGTGCCTTTGGTTGGGGAATTGAAGCAGTTATCATTGCAAAAAGTGTACAGGACGAAGCTGTTACAGATGAACTTGCGCTGCAGATTCGTCAGACTACTTCTGCAATTGTATATGGTGTAATCATCATTCCAATTATGAAAGGCTGGGGTTTTACAGTTAGTCTCTTTTATGGTACCGGCTGGCTCATTCCTGTAATTGCTATTGCTGCTCTTTTTGCAACAGTTTCATACCTGTTCTACTACAAAGCAATTTCTCAGATTGGTGCTTCAAAATCCATGGCTTTAAATATAACTTATTCTGCATGGGCTGTTATTTTTGGGGTAATTTTTATGAAGAACCATAGCCTTCTCAACCCAGTAACAATACTCTGTACAATTGCAGTTCTTGTTTTTGCAATTCTAGCTGGTGCAGATTATAAAGAATTGTTTAAGAAAGAAAAAAAAGAAGAAGAGTCTAAAGAGGCTTTATAATGTTTTTGTACATTGATCCCGGCACGGGAAGCATGCTTTTCTCAATTTTAATTGGTGTAATTAGTACGCTTGCTTTCCTTGTACGTAAAATATTTCTAAAAATTAAATTTATCTTAAGTGGTGGAAAACTAGAAAAAATAAATAATGAAAAACTTCCTTATGTTATTTTTTCTGATCACAAAAGATATTGGAATGTTTTTAAACCCATTTGTGATGAATTTGAAAAACGTAATATAGAATTAATTTATTTGACAGCATCTCAGGATGACCCTGCATTACATGAACAATACAAACATGTAAAAACGGAATTCATTGGAGAAGGAAATAAAGCTTTTGCAAAATTAAACTTGATAAATGCAAAAATTGTGCTTTCTACTACTCCTGGACTTGATGTATATCAATGGAAACGAAGTAAGACAGTAGATTTCTATGTTCATATTTTGCATACCGTCGGTGATCCAATTATGTACAGAATGTTTGGCCTTGACTTTTATGATTCAATAATATTATCAGGACCTTATCAAGTTGAACAAATGCGTAAACTCGAAACAATGCGTAATATCAAACAAAAGGAACTTAAAACTATTGGTTGTACATGTCTTGATTCTCTTAAGGAACAACTTGATGCTAAAGGTCCTGTAAAAAATGATTCAAACAATAAAACAATTTTGCTGGCTCCGACCTGGGGAGCAAGTGGGATACTTTCCAAATATGGAGAAAAACTATTAGATGCTCTTATTGGAACTGGATACCAAATTGTTGTTCGACCTCATCCTCAATCATTTTCTAGTGAAAAAGAAATGATTGAGCATCTGATGGAAAAATATCCAGAATCTCCAAAATTCAATTGGAATCGCGATAATGACAATTTTGATATACTTAATAAATCTGATTTAATGATTACAGATTATTCTGGTATTATCTTTGACTATGCATTTGTTTTTGAAAAACCTCTTATTTGTGCAGATACAAAATTCGATGCTTCCCCTTATGATGCTGCTTGGTTTGATGAAGAATGCTGGACTTTTAAAATTCTTCCAAAAATCGCAACAAAACTTGATGAAAAAGATTTTCCTAATATTAAAAACTTAATCGACAATATAATTAATGATAAAAGCTTAGTAAAGAACAGAGAAATAGTTCGCGAAGAATGCTGGAGTAATATTGGAAAATCAGCTAAGTTGACAGTTGATTATCTTATTGAGAAAAATCTTGAATTACAGAATAAAGAGGCTTAGTATTTATGACATCAATTCTATATAATATAATCATCTCCCCTATTGAACTATTAGTAGAAATTGTTTTTGAAGTTATGTTTCATCTTGTCGGTGCTCAAGAAACTAACCAGGGAATTGCAGTAATTGGGGTTAGTCTTACTATCAGCCTTTTAACATTACCTTTATATCGTCGAGCCGATGCCGTACAACAAAAACAACGAGATATTCAAAATTCATTATCACATTGGATAAATCATATAAAAAAAACATTTAAAGGTGACGAGCGTTTTATGATGCTCCAGACTTATTATCGTGAAAACAATTATAGCCCCCTTTCAGCTTTAAATGGTTCCATTTCACTTTTACTTGAGATACCTTTTTTTATTGCAGCTTATCATTTTCTATCGCATTTAAATGCTTTAAATGGTGCTTCTTTTTCAATTATATCTGATTTAGGACAACCAGACGCACTTATTCATATTGGAATTTTTTCTGTAAATTTACTCCCGATTTTAATGACACTTATTAATTGTGTTTCGTCTGCAATTTACCTTAAAGGTTTTCCATTAAAAGACAAACTTCAGACTTATGGAATGGCATTAATTTTCCTTGTTTTGCTTTATAATTCTCCAAGTGGTCTTGTTGTTTACTGGACCTGTAATAATATTTTCTCACTTGTCAAAAATATTTTTTACAAAATAAAGAATCCAAGAAAAGTATTATGTTATGTTTGTGCAATAGCTGGAACCTTATTCACTGTTTTATTAACAGTAAAGGGAAAATTAATTTCCACACCAAGACGTATATTTATTATAATCTTCCAGATTACTGTTGTTATTCCTCTAGTATTAATGTACATAAAAAAATACTGTAAGAAACAATTTGTAAAGAAATATATATTGAAAACACATCAGGCTTCTTTTGCTACGTTCTTACTGTCTGGAATTTTCCTTGTAGTTTTAACAGGTATTTTAATTCCATCTTCTGTAATTTCAAGTTCACCGGCAGAGTTTATAAATCTACAAAATTACAGGCCCCCTCTTCTCTTCCTTGTTAATTCTAGTTGTTATGCAATAGGATTCTTTTTGTTATGGGCAGGGATTATTCGTTACATTCTTCCTGAAAAATCAAAATATTTTTTAGATTGTTTCTTATGGATTTGCGCTGGTATATTTCTTTTAGATTATATGTTTTTTGGAAAAAAACTTGGTAATCTTTCAGCTTTATTAACTTTTACAGATGATCTTTATATTTCTAAAACAGAAAAGCTTGTTAACCTTATTGTTATATTAATTGTTTCGATTATTCTTTTTTATACATACAAATTTAAAAAGATTATTCCAATTGTAATTTCAATTTGTATTACTTGTATGTCAATATTATGCGGTATACAAATTTTTAATACAAAAAAACAACTTTCAACCATGGACTTTTTGAAAGATATGAATACTGCTTCAAAAGTACGTCCTTTATTTAATCTAAGCAAAACAGGAAAAAATGTAATTGTATTTATGCTAGATAGAGCCATTTCTGGTTATGTTCCATATATTTTTGAAGAAAAACCAAAGCTACAAGAACAATTTGCTGGCTTTACTTATTATCCTAATACAATATCTCATGGTTTTTACACAAACTATGGAGTACCAGGTCTTTTTGGTGGTTATGAATATACTCCAACAGAAATGAATAAAAGAGATACAGAATTACTTGTAGATAAGCATAATGAAGCTCTTAAGGTTCTACCATATTTATTTGATGAAAATAATTATGAAGTTACAGTTATAGATCCGCCATATGCTGGATATACTTGGGTTCCAGATCTTTCGATTTATAATGATCATCCAGATATTAAAGCAAATATTGTTAACGGAAGAATACTTAATGACAAACTTTACATTGAATTTGATAAATATTCACTGCTTCAAAACAATCGTAACTTCTTCTGTTATAGTATTTTTAAATCTATTCCATTACTCATAAGTCCAATATTTTATTCTAAAGGAACATATTACAGTTCTACAGTACAGACTAATCCTTTCCTTAGAGAGTATTCTGTCCTAACTCTTCTTTCTGATTTTACACAGATTTCAAATGATGATATAAATACCTGCTTATTAATCCAAAATAGTGCCACACACGAACCATTCTTACTTCAACTACCTGATTATGAAATAAACAGCAAAGTAGATAATTTCGGTTATAAAACGGCTGCTGATGGACATATAAAAATGGATAATGAACTTAGACAAAGTCATTATCATGCTAATATGGCTTCTTTTATGGCTTTAGGTAAATGGTTTGATTACATGCGTCGAAATGATGTTTATGATAATACACGAATTATTATTGTAGCAGATCATGGTAGAAGTCTTCAACAATTTGATAATATGTTATTAGAGGATCCAGAGCTTGATGTAGAATGGTGTAATCCGCTTCTATTGTTCAAGGATTTTAATTCAACTGAATATACTGTTTCAGATGAGTTTATGACAAATGCTGACACACCAACTCTAGCTGTTAAGGATATTATTGAAAATCCTGTTAATCCTTTTACAGGTAAAATCATTAACAATTCAGAAAAAACAGCTCATCCGCAGCTTATAACATCTTCACGAAACTGGAAGGTAGAAAGTAATAACGGTACTGTATTTAATACAAGTGATGGTGAATGGTATTCGGTTCACGATAATATTTTTGACGAAAGCAATTGGAAAACTGTAACTAGTTATAATGAAAATTGATTTTTTTTTTGTTAATATGATAAGAAATTAGAGGTAATTATGAATTATAACATAAGTATATTAATTCCTGTATATAACGTTGAAGCTTATATAGAAAGATGCGCTGAATCTTTGTTTAAAAATACGATGGCAGAAAAATGTGAATTCATCTTTACCAATGACGGAAGCACAGATGCATCAATTGAAAAATTAAATTCTGTTATAGAAAAATTTCCTGGATTAAAAAATAACATTGTAGTTCTTCAGCACGAAAAAAACAAAGGCCTTGGAGCGACAAGAAATACTGGTTTTGATAACGCAAAAGGAAAATATATAATTTGTACCGACAGTGACGATTGGGTTGAACCAAATTATCTTGAAGAGCTTTTTAATACCGCTGAAAAAGATAATCTTGATTTTGTAGGTTGCGATACTTATGCTTTTGAAGAAGGTTCAAACATTCAAGAGCTGCGAGAATACCCTCTTAATCCAGATCCTCACCAGTGTCTTATAGACATTCTTAATTATAAAGTTGGTGATTATCTTTGGGTCAAATTATTTAGGAGAGAGTTTCTAATCCAGAACAAAATCAGATGGGCTGATGACATCAGTTTACATGAAGATACTTTACTTGATATAAAGGTTTTAACTAACAATCCTAAAATTGGTTATGTGAATAAACCTTTGTATCATTATTTAATTCGAAAAGGCTCTTATGTTCATAATTTATATACAGAAAAAACTTCAGATCTTATTTTTACAGCAATAAAATACATGGATGATTATTTAAAATCTCATAATGGAGATTTTGCTCGTGTAGCTTTTGAAAGAAGATGTTATATTATGAAATCCAACTGCATTGCCCGAGGAACTATTTATTCACAGAAAAAGTATCTACAACTTTATAAAGAACTAAATAAATACGCAGATCGAAACAATACAAAATTATTTTATTATTATGTCATAAAAACTTCTAATAAATCACCTAAAATATCATTTGTCCTGGTATACATTTATTCAATTCTTAAATGTTTATTTGGGAAAATTAAATATAAGGATTATGTATCAGAATAATTAATTGCTAATAATTTTATATAGCGATATTATAGTAGTATATATAAATTTTGGGAAATAAAGATGGAATGCATTATTAAACAGCAAAACGAAATTGATAGCACAAAATGGAATGATTTTGTATATGCAAATTCCATGGGATGGGCATATTTTCTTCATGAAATGATTGGTATAGATCGTGAAGCTTCTTATAAAAACTATTCATTTGCCATTGTTGATAAAGATAACAACGATGAGCTGCTTTTTATATTACAACTTCATAAAACTAACAGTCATCCTTTTTTATCAAAACTTAAACTAAAAAAGGAAACTTTTCATTCAAGATGGGGATATGTTCTCAAAGATAATCTTCCAAAAAAGCAATTTCGAAAAGTAAAGGAATGTTATGAAAACTATATAGATAATTTAATGAACATTAACAATATCAAGACTTTTGATATTGAGCTTCCTCCCCTAACTCAAGCCAATCTTGAGAACAATAAGACTGCTGTTAATCCATTACAATTCTTAAATTTTAGACCAAAAGTAAGATATACATATGCAATTGATTTATCAAAACCTGATGACAGAATGCTTGCCGATTGCGAAGAAACTACAAGACAAGCTATCAGAAAAATAGATGCCGCTGATAATTATGAAATAATAGAAGCAAAATCAAATAAAGAAGATTGTCAGACATATATAAAATTACACAAAGAAACCTATACACGAACAAATGCAAAATCTTCTATCATTGCAGATTCCTATCACGAACATATGTTTTTTAATCTCTTACCAAAACAAATATGCAAGATATTCTTTTTACGAGATAAAAATTCTGGTGAAATTGTTTCAACCGCATCAATTCTTATATATAAAAACACAGCTTATTACTGGTGGGGTGATTCTAAAAACGAAAAAGAAGTTGGAATTAATAAATATCTTCTTTTTAAAGTAATTTGTATTATTCGTGAAAGCTTTGGTAAAACAGGATATTTTGAAACTGGAGGGGCTTATGCTTTCCTTAGAAATGGAAAATACAAAGGTCTCAATGATTTTAAGAAATGTTTTGGTACATATTTACTACCAATTTGGGGCGGTTTATATACAAAATTATATTCAAAATGGTTTCTTTTAGCAAAAAAGGTTCTTCAGAAGAATTAAAACAATAAAGAAGGTAATAAATGATAAATTTTACAGTTGGTCCAGTTCAAATGGACGAAGAAACAAGAAAGATGGGCATGGACCAGATTCCATATTTCAGAACACCTGAGTTTTCTGCAATTATGAAAGAAAACGAAAAACTTCTCTGTAAGTTTTTTGATGCACCAGAAGATTCACGAGTAATATTTATGACTGGTTCAGGAACCGCAAGTATGGAAGGCGGAATTATGAACTTCTTTACGTCAGCAGACAAACTACTTGTTGTAAATGGAGGAAGTTTTGGCCATAGACTTGTTGAGCTTTGCCAGATTCATGAGATTCCTTTTACAGAAATAAAACTTGAATATGGAAAAGCTCTTACTAAAGAAATCCTTTCTAAATATGAAAATGCCGGATATACAGGAATGGCTTTGCAGCTTTGCGAAACCTCCACAGGTGTTCTTTATGACATGAATATGATTGGAGATTTTTGCCAGAGAAATGGATGTTTTCTTTTTGTAGATGCTGTAAGCGGATTTTTGGCAGATAAATTATCAATGAAACAGATGCATATTAATGCAGCAATTACAGGAAGTCAGAAAGCACTTGCACTCCCCCCTTCTATGAGTTTTACAGTTATGGATACCGAAGCTCAAAAACGCTGTTATAACAATAAAGTAAAGAGCATGTACTTTAATTACGCAGATTATTTAAAAAACGGAGAAAGAGGTCAAACTCCATTTACACCTGCAGTTGGAACACTTTTAATGCTTAATGAAAAATTACGACGTATTGAAGCAAATGGTGGCATTGAAGCAATGAACAAAGCTGCTGCAGAACGTGCAGAATATTTTAGAAATAAAATTAACCATCTTCCTTTTAAATTGTTTACAGATAAAGACAGTACTTCAAACTGTGTAACAGCCCTTATACCAACAAAGCCTGGTGTAAATGCTCATAAAATCTTTGAAATTATCAAAGATGAATATGGAATCTGGATTTGTCCTAATGGCGGAGATATGGCCGAAAAAGTATTCCGTGTGGGCCACATTGGTTCAATTTCAAACGAAGAAATCGACAAACTTGTTCAGGTTTTTGAAGACCTGGCAAAACGAGAACTTATATAAAAGAGGTGACATTAATGATTGCAGGAAAAACAGTTGTATATACAAGCGGAACATTTGATATGCTTCATGCTAACCATATTAAAATGATTGAATACGCACGCTCCCTTGGTGATATTCTTATTGTTGGCGTAAATACAGATGAACTTGTAGAAAGCTATAAGTCAACTCCAATAATTCCTTTTGATGAAAGAATTGCGCTTGTTAAAGCACTCAAATATCCAGACATTGTTATTCCTCAGCATTCTTTGGATCATGCAGATAAAGTAAAAAAATTAAACTTTGATGTTTTTGTTGTTGGAGACGACTGGGCCGGTAAATATGACTACCTCAAAGAACTTGGAGTTGATGTAGTATACTTCCCTTATGGAGCTGGTGTAAGTTCAACAAACCTTAAACAGCGCATATATGAAAATTACGAACAAATGAAAAAGAAAGCAGATAATCATTTTTCTAATGATACAGATGTAAGAAAGAAATGATATTTATCATGGAATTATTATAGTATTTTGACAATCGAATTTTAAAAGGATAATAAAGCTATATGACTTATTCAAATGATATATTACGTAAACTCCAGCTCGTAGAATTAAAAGCCCTAGATGAAGTAAAACGAATCTGTGAGTTACATGATTTAAAATATTTTCTAATTGCAGGAAACCTCATTGGTGCAATTCGACATAAAGGCTTTATTCCATGGGATGACGACATTGATATTGGAATGATGCGAAGTGATTATGATAAATTTATTGAGTATTGTAAAACAGATTTAGACAAGGAACACTTCTTTTTGCAAACTCCTTCTACCGAAAAAGGAAGTGCCGATTTTGAGCTTGCCCGAATCCGTATAAACGGCACAAAATATGTAGAAACACACCGCAAAGGTTTATCTATTCATGATGGTATTTTTGTTGAAGTTTTTCCTTATGATGATTTACCTGATAATAATCTTCGCTGCAGAATATATGGAGATTCTTTCCGTCTTTTAAAAAAGGCTGTAGGAGCTCGAATGGGATATAAATATGGTGGAAACAGCATAGCAAGAAAAATTATAATTGGGGTTGCTGCATTCTTTACAAGAATTGTTCCTTTGGAAAAAATGATAAAAATTGTAGATAATTACCACCTCAAATATCAGAACCCAAATTCAAAATGGGTATTCCTAATTGCAGGCGGCACCTCATACAAAAAAGAACGTCACTTACGCAGCACTGTCACAGAGCTTGCAACAACAGAGTTTGAAGGCAAGCAATACCCAATTCCCAAGGATTATGACACCTTCCTTAGAGAACAGTATGGAGACTACATGACTCCGCCTCCGGAAGATAAACGTTCTAATGATTATCACACAATCGAAGAAATTGATTTTGGACCATATCAGGAAGAATAAATGAAAGAAGATTCAAACAAAAACCAGCATCGTTATACTTCATCCCGTTTGCATCATATTATAAGTAGCCTGCCCTATGCATTTTTATCGTTATTCTGCAAACGTGACAAAAAACTGATTGTTTTTTGCGGTATGCACTGCGACTGTTTTAATTCAAACTCAAAACATTTATTTTTATACTTTCTTAAAAATGAACCGGATTACACTGTAAAGTTTGTTGTAAATGATGAAGAAAAATTAAAGTCGCTTACTCAAGAATATGGCGACCATTTTATAGATACCCGAACAAAAGAAGGGAAAAAAATCGCTATTCATGCCGCAACCTGGATTGTTTCCTGGCTGGACTTACCTCTTGGCGGATTGTTCCTTCGCTTCCGTCGTTATGTACTTCATCTGGGACATGGTATTCTTTTAAAGGGTCTTGGTTTTACCGAAAAAGACGGTCACTTTATTAAAAAGCTCTACTATTTCTTAAACAAATCAAATATCACCTGCTCTCTTGCTACTTCAGACTTTATGGCAAAACTTGTCGCAAAATCTATGGGAACTTCAGTTCGTCGTACTGTTATTTGCGGGCAACCTTATACAGATGCTCTTTTTAAAGAACCTTTGGTTTTACCGGAAATTGATAATACTGAATTTAAAGTTCTTTATGCACCAACCTGGCGCAAGCATTCAGAAGTTAAGCTTTTTCCTTTTGCCGATTTTGATTTTGAAAAAATGGAAAACTTTCTTACACAAAACAAAATTCATATTTATGTACGCTTTCATCCGGCATATGAAGAAACAATACCAGTTGATATTCTGAAGATGAAAAACGTATCGCTTTTTTCTGCAAAAAAATATACAGAGGTAATGGATTACATAAACATTTTTAATACTCTCATTACAGACTATTCTTCAATTTATCTGGATTATATGCCGCTTGAAAGGCCAATGATTTTCCTGCCTTATGATCTGGCAGAAGAATTAAAAACATCCGGCTTTGTAATGGATTACATGGAAAATACCCCGGGATTAAAACCTTCAAGTCAAGCTCAATTTACAGATGCATTATTACAGGCTAAAAATAATCCGGAACAATTTATACAAGCAATTAAAGATATGAATCAAAAATTGAATACCTATCCAAAAGATTGCTGTAAAAATCTAGCTGCCATAATTAAAAATCAATTGGAGAAATAATGAAAAATTTTTTTCTTAAACTACTTTCCTTATTTGTAACTATACTTTTTTCATCATGTATTTCAAAACCTATCGAAGATCAGAAAATCGACTTATATGAGAATATTACAGGCAGCAAAAAATTAAATATTGATAAACCTCAAATTAAAATTTATTTTCCTTCTTTTATGAAAGTTGATAAATCTACAAAACACAAACGCATGGTATGGGGAGATGGAATAATTGTATTCCTTCCCGACGGAAAAGTAATGATGGTTGATTGCTTTGATTCCGAAGGTCAAGATGATTTGCTTGCATTTATGGAAGGG